>SESG01010141.1_pt1 | contig 16009 bp, 17 predicted proteins | sample 3171421 | NCBI WGS metagenome assembly SESG01 (sample SAMN10866946, study PRJNA518727) | freshwater metagenome | biome: subpolar coniferous forest; feature: holomictic lake; material: water; isolation source: holomictic Lake 227, 6 m and 8 m depth | place: Canada: near Kenora, Ontario | collected... | reverse complement strand
GAGTCATTTATTAATATCGAAACCAAGCCGTTAAAGCTTGCGCCCACGCTCACACCTAAACAATGGGGGAACGCCTTTGGTGGGTTAAGTATCCAAGCCGAGCCACTAACAACAGAACAGCATGAGTGGATTAATCAATATAGAGGTGTATCAAATGAGCATTAAGGCAAGGCTTGAAAAGCTGGAAGGAAGAAACAACCCCGAAGTAATGGAAATTACAATACTTCGATTTAGTCATGCTTTGCCATTACCAGAACCCGCTTTGATTGGTAATACTAAAGTCAGCTATCAATATGCAGATAAGGAGATGATTTAAGCGTAGACACCTTAATGAATCACAACGGGCTATGGCTATTTTATTAGATCGAGATTTATAAAGGAGCAATCACCTTTCATAACCGTTGCTTTTGGAATCAAAACACCATCCCCAAACCTGTTAGAAGTATATGTATACTCTAAGTTTTTTGATTTATCGATTATAAATGTATAAATCTCTATTGCATTTTGATAACTCACTAAAAAAGCAGCTTCATTTAACCCTTTTCGTAAGAAAATAACGGTTCCTCCATCAGCTTTAGATGATGTTATGCGTTTAGTCGTATCTATATATAAAAGATCATATTCATTTGCATCATTTTTAGTAAGTGTGATTACTCCGTCACTAATTTTATCATCAGACCATCCAGAGTCTTTTTTATCCATCAAACCTAAAAACGGGAAATAAGACTTCCCGCTTGGATTAGAGCAATTAGCTACATCAACCGCGTAAGCAACTCTAAGAGCAACAATAAAAACGATGATTATAAGGCTTAAATTTCTCATAAGTTGTTCTGACTCAAAGTTAATTTACATCTGACGACTTCAATGTTTACGGTGAGGTCATCAACGAGTAAGTCCTATCTAATAAATTGCACATTATCAGGATAACCTGCATTAAATACAAAATTTATTGCTAACATGGAAAGAGAACACTTTAGGGAAATAAAAAGACTTGGCTTAATACTAAACTTTAGTATCGGCAAGTGTTGCGGATGTTTCTATTAATAAAGGCAGAGGTTGCCGGTGAATTTTAAATTGATACAAAACGTCAATAGAATAAAAAAGTTATCCCATACGTTATCCCATGGAGGGAAAAATCAAGTTTTTATAAATTCTATAATTTGTAAGTTATTGATTAAATTGGTCGGGACGATAGGATTTGAACCTACGACCCCTTGTCCCCCAGACAAGTGCGCTACCAAGCTGCGCTACGCCCCGACATTGATCTTCATAAACTACTTATTCCTGTAGAGTAAGCATTATACTACAGAAACGACGGGATTGCGCTTTTCTATTTTAGTAAATCTGATATATCTTCAAGATCAGCAACCATTTGGCATATCAATTGCTGACAATGACTTATACCTTCTTTAGATTCACTCGCCATGTGGGCTCTAGCACCACCAATAGTATACCCTTGCTCATACAACAAATCCCTTATCTGTCGAATTAATAACACCTCATGGCGTTGATAATAACGACGATTACCACGTCTTTTTGAAGGACTCAGCTCAGTAAATTCTTGTTCCCAATATCGCAACACATGTGGCTTAACCCCACATAAGTCACTCACTTCACCTATGGTAAAGTAGCGCTTATCTGGTATTACTGGCTGTTCATTATTATTGCTCTGCTCCAACATACGCTTCTACCCGAGCCTTAAGTTTTTGTCCGGATCTAAATGTTACCACACGCCTTGCCGTAATGGGAATCTCTTCTCCAGTTTTTGGATTCCGTCCAGGACGACTTGTTTTGTCCCGTAGTTCGAATTTACCAAACCCAGATAGTTTTACCTGCTTTCCCTGTTCTAACGAAGCTTTAATTTCTTCAAAAAAAACTTCTACCAATTCTTTTGCTTCTCTTTTGTTTAAGCCCAATTCTTCAAACAATTTCTCAGCAAAATCCGCTTTTGTTAATGCCATAAATCAATCCCTCAGTTTTGCATTCTTTTCTTTGGCCAATAAAGTTAACAGTCTGTTAACGATAGCGTCAATTTCAGTTTCTGTTAGTGTTTGTGTCTCATCTTGCATGAATAAACTTAAGGCTATACTTTTATAACCTTCGCCAATACCTTTACCACGATAGAGGTCGAAAATAATAACGTCTTGTAATTTAGGTTCCGAACTACTCTGAATGCAATTAATTATCTCACTTGCGGAAATTTCTTCATGTACGATCAAGGCCAAATCCCGACGTACTGATGGATATTTAGAAAGTGATTTAAAAACGGGAATACGCTTATTAAGTAATAAGTTTTGATCTACCTCAAAAAGAAATACTTGGCTATCAAAACCTAATTGCCTTTCTAAATGCGGATGCAACATACCCAACCAGCCAATTTTATTTCCGTCTTCCGATAAGATCTCAGCAGTTTGACCGGGGTGTAAAGTCGAATGTGAGTTCGCTACATACTTTACCGTGCAACCTGTTAATCCGAAGATCGCTTCCAAGTCAGACTTAATATCAAAGAAATCAACTTTACGTGCTTTTGCACCCCATTGTTCTGTATAGATATCACCTATAGCCAAACCCGCAAGCATTTTTTGTTGATGCGTTACTTCGTCAATTTTTAAAAAACGAAGTCCAGTTTCAAATAACCTGACTCGATGATGCTGACGATTAGTATTGTGAAGCGCTGCTTTCAGTAAACCACACCAAAGCGTTGTTCTCATTATAGACAATTCAGAAGAAATCGGATTCTTTAAGCGAATAGCCTCAATACCTGGCGCCACCGCCTGTTGAATATCCTCATCAACAAAACTATAGGTAACAGCTTCTTGATAACCACGATCAACCAATAGGTCTTTAACGCGATCTATTTCCAGCAGACCTTCTGATACAGAACTCAACTCTGAGCGCATCAAAAGACTACTGCTAGGAAGATTATTATAACCATACACGCGGGCTATTTCTTCAATCAAGTCAGCCTCTATGGCGATATCAAAACGAAAACCCGGAGGTGTAATTTTCCAACCATCATCTTGAGTTTCTACAACCATACCCAAGCGTTGAAAAATATCTAACACCTGTTCATTGGTTAAGGTAATTCCAAGCGTTTTTTCGATACGTATTGGTCTTAAAAAAACCGGATTACGTTTTGGCAATTCATCAGCTGTCGTGACTTCTGTCACGGGACCAGCAACACCTCCCGCAATATCAACAATCAACTGAGTTGCACGCTCAATAGCACGAACTTGTAGAGTTGCATCTACACCACGCTCAAAACGATGCGAAGAATCAGTATGTAAGCCAAATCGTCGCGCTTTACCCGCAATCGCTTGAGGAGCAAAAAACGCACACTCTAAAAATATAGCTTGAGTATCATCAGAAACAGCTGAAAAACTACCTCCCATCACACCAGCGAGAGCGAGAGGTTGGTGTTCATCTGCAATTACCAAGGCTTCATTATCTAATTTAATCACTTCATTATTTAACAAACTTAAAAACTCGTCTGTCTTGGCATAACGAACAGAGATGTTACCTGATAGCTTTTCAGCATCAAAAGCATGTAACGGCTGACCTAATTCCAATAAAACATAATTGGTAACGTCAACCAAAGGACCTAAACTTCTTAAGCCCGAACGACGTAGGCGCTCTTGCATCCATAACGGCGTTTCTGCAATAGCATTAACACCTTTAATTAAACGCCCCAAATAACGTGGACATGCCTCAGTTGCCTCGACAGATACTTTTAAGGTTTCAGCGTGTCCAATCGCAGTCGGCTGCACGGATGTAGTTGACCAATCCAATCCATTCAATAATGCAACTTCACGCGCCAAACCTTCTACGCTTAAACAGTCCGCTCTATTAGGTGTTAAATCAACTTCAATAATCGAATCATTCAGTGATAAATAATCACGAATATCAACACCCACCGGAGCATCATCAGCCAATTCCATCAAACCATGAGCATCGGCGGCTAAACCCAGTTCCTTTTCAGAGCACAACATACCAAAGGATTCTTGACCACGTAATTTAGATTTTTTTATTTTAAAATCACCTGGCAAAACAGCACCACAAAGTGCCGCAGGAATCTTTAATCCCACGCGTACGTTGCTTGCACCACAGACGATTTGTAAAGGCTCTGCTACTCCAACATTAACCTGACAAACACGCAGGCGATCTGCATCCGGATGTTGCTGCATTGCCAATACTTCGCCAACCACAACACCACTAAATTGTGCCGCAGCAGGCTCAACAGAACCCACTTCCAAACCTGCCATCGTTAATTGCTCAACCAGTTTTTCTGTGCTGATGTCTGGGCTTACATACGACCTTAACCAGGCCTCACTAATTTGCATGATTCAAGTATTCCTGTGTTACGACATCTTAATTAAATTGCTCTAAAAATTTAAGATCATTTTCGAAAAACAATCTTAAATCATTAATTCCATAGCGCAGCATAGCAAGACGCTCTACGCCCATACCAAACGCAAAACCACTGTATTGCTCACTATCGATATTAACTGCTTTAAAAACCTCGGGATGAATCATTCCGCAACCCATCACCTCTAACCATCCAGTTTGGCTACAAACCCGACAGCCGTGGCCATCACACATCACGCACTCGATATCAACTTCAGCAGAGGGTTCAGTAAAAGGAAAGTAAGAGGGTCTAAAGCGTACTTGTATATCTTTCTCGAAAAATGCGCGCAAGAATTCATAAACCACACCTTTTAAGTCAGCAAAGCTTACATCCGTATCGACTAAAAAGCCTTCGACCTGATGAAACATTGGGGTATGGGTAATATCTGAATCACAACGATAAACACGGCCCGGAGCAATCACTTTTAAAGGTGGCTTTTCGGATTCCATAACTCTGATTTGAACCGGTGAAGTATGCGTTCTTAAAACGGTATGTGCATCAAAGTAAAAGGTATCATGCATCGCTCGCGCTGGATGATGCGCAGGGATATTAAGTGCTTCGAAATTGTGATAATCATCTTCAATTTCAGGACCTTCAACGACTTTGAAACCGACACTCGCAAAGATCTTGGAAATTCGTCGCAGTGTGGTTGTCACTGGGTGTAATCGACCCACTACCTGACCACGGCCTGACAAAGTAACATCGATACTTTCAGAAGCTAATCTTGATGCAAGAGCAGCAGCCTCCAAGTTATCTTTGCTAATTTCTAGCTGATGCTGAAACTGGTCTTTAGCTTGATTAATGATTTGGCCAACTGATCGCCGTTGCTCGGGATCTAAGTTACCTAGTTCTTTCATCTGTAAGGTAAATAATCCTTTTTTACCCAGATAATGAACACGCACCTTATCTAGTTCAATAAGGTCTTTAACTGCTGCAAGCTCTTGTAATGCCTGCGCGAGAATCTCTTCAAGGATAGCCGACACTGCACTGCTCGCTTATGTTAGGGATGGGTGAATTTGAAAACTGACTACAGGAAACCCTGAACAACCCATCTCCGAAGAGATGGGTTGAGGTATTACTTAAGAAACAGGACTTTGATTGGCTTTAGCTATTTCAGCAATTTTTCCAAACGATTCAATGTCTCTAACAGCGATATCAGCCAAGACCTTACGATCGATTTTGACATTCGCTTTAGTTAAGCCATTAATCAAACGACTGTATGAAATTCCATACAAACGAGCAGCCGCATTAATACGAACAATCCACAAAGCACGGAATTGACGTTTTTTCTGCTTACGGTCGCGGTAAGCATATTGACCTGCTTTAATAACTGCTTGTTTAGCAACGCGATAAACTCGACTACGGGCACCGTAGTAGCCTTTCGCTTGCTTTAAAACTTTTTTATGTCTTGCTCTGGCTGTTACACCACGTTTAACTCTAGGCATTCTTAATCTCCTATCAACTGTATGGCATCATACGTATAGCCATACGTACATCTGATGGATGAATAGTTGCGGGTGAGCGTAACTGTCTTTTTCTCTTAGTAGACTTCTTGGTCAAAATATGACGGCGATGTGATTGTCCACATTTAAAACCGCCGTTGCCAGTGCGTCTAAAACGCTTGGCAGCACCACGGTTAGTTTTTATCTTTGGCATTTGTTTGCTCCAATAATATAAAATAAAAATCCCTGAGATATAACCCAACAAGGCAAAATGCATGGCCCTAAAGAATTACAAGCATCACAATCAGTAATGCTCTAAACAGCAAATCCTCTGCTGTTAACTATGAAAACATATTAATATGTCCTCACAGAATTGCATCCCACAATAAAGTAGTGATGTAATCAGTTAGATTATTTTTTCTTCTTAGGTGACATAACCATTATCATTTGACGACCTTCCATTTTTGGAAACTGTTCAACAATGGCTATTTCTTCCAAGTCTTTTTCGATACGTTTTAACAAATCCATGCCGATTTCGCGATGAGCCATTTCACGCCCACGATAACGAACGGTGACTTTGGTTTTATCACCTTCATTAAGGAACTTAGTTAAACTACGGAGCTTAACCTGATAATCACCCTCGTCAGTGCCAGGTCTAAATTTAATTTCTTTGACCTGAATTTGCTTTTGTTTCTTTTTGGCAACCTGAAGCTTTTTATTAAGCTCAAACTGGTATTTGCCGTAGTTCATTATCTTACAAACCGGGGGATCCGCGTTTGGTGATATTTCTACTAAATCCAAGTCTGCCGCATATGCAATCTGTTTGGCTTCATCCAATGAGATAATACCTAATGCTTCACCCTCTGCCCCTGTAACCCTCACCCGTCTAGCGGTGATAAAATCATTCAGGCGCGTTTCATCTTTTTTAGCAGCGATACCCTAATCCTCCAATAAATACTATAATTTTCGATCCGCAATCTCTTGCTTAATACGCTCGGCAAAATCACCGATTGAAAGACTACCTAGATCTTCACCTTTTTGTGTACGCACTGTAATATTTTGTTGTTCTAATTCTTTATCACCAACAATTACCAAATACGGTATTCGTTGCATTGAGTGCTCGCGAATTTTAAACCCGATCTTCTCATTTCTCAAGTCAATTTTTACCCTAAAACCTTGTTTCTCTAGTGTCTTCATGATTTGAGAGGCATAATCAGCATGACGATCAGCTATATCAAGCACCATGATTTGCACAGGCGCCAACCAAACAGGGAAGGTACCAGCATATTGCTCAATCAGAATTCCAATGAATCTTTCCAAGGAACCTAATATGGCACGATGCAACATAACTGGAACTTGCTTTGAGCCATCTTCAGCAATATAGGTTGCACCGAGTCGACCTGGCATAGAAAAATCAACCTGGATTGTGCCACATTGCCAGACACGTCCGATACAATCTTTCAATGAGAATTCAATTTTAGGACCATAAAAAGCACCTTCACCTGGCTGCAGATCCCACTTTAAACCCTTATTATCTAATGCCAAAGCCAATGCTGTTTCTGCTTTATCCCAGACCGAATCATCACCGACACGGTTTTCAGGGCGAGTCGATAACTTCATAATAACTTCTTCGAAACCGAATTCACTGTATATTGAAAACAACATATCAATAAACGTCGATACTTCGTCTTGAATCTGCCCTTCTGTACAGAAGATGTGGGCATCATCCTGAACAAAGTTTCTAACCCGCATCAAGCCGTGTAACGTACCTGATGGCTCATTCCGGTGACATGAACCAAACTCTGCAATACGGATAGGCAGATCACGATAACTCTTAATGCCCTGGTTATAAATCTGAACGTGACAAGGGCAGTTCATGGGCTTGATAGCATAATCACGACTTTCTGAATGCGTCGTAAAAATCATCGCACCAAATTTATCCCAGTGCCCAGACTTTTCCCAAAGTGATCTATCTACAAGCTGAGGAGTCTTGACCTCACCATAACCATTTACCCGTAACTTTTCACGAATATATTGTTCTATTTGTTGATAAATGACCCAACCTTTTTCATGCCAGAACACCATCCCGGGCGCTTCTTCCTGGATATGAAAATAATCAAAGGTTTTTGCCAATTTACGGTGATCACGCTTTTCTGCCTCTTCCAAACGATGCAAATAAGCCTGCAATTCCTTTTTATCACCCCATGCTGTTCCGTAGATACGCTGTAACATTTCATTGTCAGAATTACCTCGCCAATAAGCGCCGGCAATCTTCATTAATTTAAAGCTACCTAACTTTCCAGTGCTTGGGACATGAGGCCCACGGCAAAGATCTGTAAAGCCACCTTGCTCATAAAGCGATAAATCCTGGTCCGCTGGAATTGACTCAATCAATTCAGCTTTATAACGCTCACCTAAACCTTTGAAGAAATCTACTGCCGCATCACGACTTAAGACAGAACGAGTAATGACGTGATCTTCAGAAACCAACTGCTGCATTTTGGCTTCAATTGATTTAAGGTCATCGGGAGTAAATGGTCTTTCATATGAAAAGTCGTAGTAGAAACCGTTTTCTATAACCGGACCAATGGTTACTTGAGCTTCAGGAAATAATTGCTTTACTGCTTGCGCTAACAAATGCGCAGTAGAATGGCGGATAACATCAACGCCATCATTATCTTTTATAGTAATTATTTGCAATGAAATATCTTGATCAATCAATGTACTGGCATCAACCAAAACATCGTTCACACGTCCTGCTAAGGTAGCTTTAGCCAATCCTGTGCCTATGGATCGGGCAACATCCATTACTGTTACAGCATGGTCAAACTCACGACTAGAGCCATCAGGAAGAGTAATTACTGGCATTTTAATATGTTTTTAGTTGCTACAATAAAAAAAGCACCGCTTAAGCAGTGCTTTAATGTCTGGTAGGCACGATTGGACTCGAACCAACGACCCCCACCATGTCAAGGTGGTGCTCTAACCAACTGAGCTACGCGCCTGAAGTTTAAGATAACTTCAATAGCCGATTATTATACCAATAGATTCAAGTTAAGCAACCCTTAAATTATTTAACGCTACATACAGATTCAAAAGGAAGAATCTGAAACAGCTAAGCCAATAACTTACTATCTTTTTCTAGGCACATGACCCTTGCCAGGCTCTAACTTTGCTTTTACAGCAACCGGCTCATTACGCTCCAAACCCGCAAACTCAAATAACAAATCCAATTCTTTTTCCGTTAGTTCATAAAAAGTGCCAGTCTTTAAGCGCTCTGGCAACACCACCGGCCCATAACGAACCCGCATGAGTCGACTAACTACCACTTCTTGAGATTCCCATAAGCGCCTCACCAAACGATTACGCCCTTCACTAACAATAACGTTATACCATTTGTTAGCGCCCTCACCACCAAAGAAATGAATCTCGTCAAATTTTGCTTTACCATCTTCTAGCTCGACACCTTCCTTTAATTTTTCTAAAGTTGCTTCAGAAACCTCGCCTAATATTCGCACTGCATATTCGCGCTCAACTTGAGTAGACGGATGCATTAACTTATTCGCTAACTCACCATTATTAGTGACTAATAATAGCCCCGAAGTATTTATATCCAAACGACCGACTGAAATCCAACGAGCCGTTATCAAAGAAGGCAACTGGGTAAAGACAACGGGTCGACCCTCAGGATCGCGACGCGTAACGACCTCTCCTGTAGGCTTATGATAAAGCAATACCCTGGTTGGCTGGATTGCAAACTTTTCCCAATGAATCACCCGGTCATTAAGCTGTAAAAAATCACCCACTTTTAGACGATCCCCCAACTTAACCAACTCTCCATTTAATTTAAATCGCCCCTCATCGATCCAGCGCTCAATTTCTCTTCTAGAACCAACACCACCCCGCGATAACACTTTTTGAATACGTTCTCCTTGACCATCCACCTGAGGGCTATTAGCTTTTTTAACAGGCTTAGCAGGGCTTGAATGCTTTGGAGCAACCGATGATTGCTTATAATCGGCGTCTTTAGTCGTAATTCTTTCCTGATTTTTGCGCTGCTGTTTCGGTGACTTATTGACTCTAGCCGATGAATTACTTGGCGGCTTTGATGATCCACTGCTTGATTTATTACTTTTCACTCATTACCTACGTCGGTTGTTGCTTGTTTTCTACCAACTCTTCGAGGTGTTTAATATCCCCTAACGCAGGTAGTTCACTTAAAGATGTTACATTAAAATAATCCAGAAACTGCTTAGTTGTGCCATACAAACCTGGCCTACCAGGCGCTTCTTTGTGCCCTACTACTCTAATCCATTCACGCTCAAGCAAGGTCTGAATAATACTTGAACTGACACTAACCCCTCTTATATCTTCAATATCTGCACGAGTTACGGGTTGTCTATAAGTAATAATCGCCAATGTTTCCAATAATGCACGTGAATATTTAGGCGGTTTTTCTTCAAACAAGCGAGATACCCATCGAGATAAGTCTGTTTTAATTTGAAATCGATAACCACTCGCGACTTGCTTTAATTCAATCGGACGGCTTCTATATTCCTCGATAATTACCTCTATGGCCACCTGTATGTCTTGTAACGCTGGCTGCTCCAATTCAGGAAACACGTCCAATAACTGCTTAGCTGTCATAGGACGCTTAGCTACAAATAGAATGGCCTCAACAATACGTTTTATTTTTTCGTTAACTTCAATGTGCTCAGTCACTTGATCATTCGTCGTACTTAATATCGTCTCATGTATTTGCTTATTAATTTGTTTCCTAAACTTACCAAACTGACGCAATCTAATCACTTCACCATCCATGCTAATTGTACTCGATAGCCCTAAAGATTCATTAGGGAATGCCGACGTTAATACCGCATCAACAGCAATCGATTTTTTTCTAGGTTTAATAACCTTCTTGGGCGACGGCAAAACCTGCGTTTCTAACTCGAATTTCGGCGAAAGGTTCTGACTGGATAATTTCGATGAGTCCTTCTTTTCCAAGTTCGAGGATGGCCAAAAACGAGACAACGACTCCGTGTCTACCTTCTTTTCGGATAAATAATTGCGAGAAAAGGAGACTATTTTCTCCTTTAAGGACTGCCATAATGGTTGCCATTCTTTCACGGACGGATAAAGCTTCTTTGGTAATTTGGTGGTGACTGAGTTGATCAACGCGCTTTAAAACATCCTGAAACGCCAGCAACATATCTTTTAAATGTATATCGGGTAATTGTCGCTCAATACTCAAAGCAGATACATCGACATCTACTGTAAATATATCACGCTCAATTCTTGGTAATAAATCAATCTCCTCAGCAGCCGCCTTAATACATTCATATTCTTGAAGCCTACGAATTAAGGTGGCACGAGGATCTTCTTCGTCCTCTTCTTGCTCTGACTGCCTTGGCAACAACATTCTGGATTTAATCTCGGCTAACAATGCCGCCATGACCAAGTATTCTGCCGCTAACTCAAGATTCAATACCCCCATTATTTGAATATAACTAATATATTGATGGGTAATTTGAGCGATAGGGATATTAACAATATCCAGATTCTGACGCTTGATCAAATAGAGCAATAAATCTAGAGGACCTTCAAATAAATCCAGAAATACCTCTAAAGCATCAGGAGGAATATAAAGGTCTTCAGGCAATTGATTAAAGGGCGCTCCATTAACCATTGCAAATGAAGTCGCTATCTCCTCTTCCAAAACAGCAACCACTTTATCAGTCATTTTATAATAAACTTCAAGCTAACCCAGCTCTCATTACAACCCAGCAATTGAAAAGAAAATTTTCTGCGCGACGAATAAGGGATACTCTAAAATGACATTTAAAAGTTTGAAATATAACAACGCCAATAAAATAATAAACCCAAAGCGCTCAAGCCGATTATATTGCCACGCCCAATAATTCGGCAATACACCCGTTAAAATACGGCTTCCATCAAGCGGCGGTATCGGTAACAAATTAATCATGGCCAATACCAAATTAATTGAAATACCTGCTACACCAGAATAAATAAGCGGATGCGAAATGGATTCAAATCCAGCACCAATAATAACACCTAAACGAGCAATTAATGCCCAGGCAACCGCCATCAATAAATTAGAGACGGGGCCTGCTAAAGCCACTACGGCCATATCTTTCAGTGGCCGCTTAAAGTTTCGAGGATCAACCGGCACAGGCTTTGCCCAGCCAAATATAAAACCTGTACCCGAAACAAGTAACAAACCGGGCAGAATAATGGTTCCAAATAAATCAATATGTTTAATTGGATTTAACGTTAATCGACCTAGCATATAGGCCGTATTATCACCGTATTTCCTGGCTACCCATCCATGAGCAACTTCATGCACGGTAATGGCAAAAACAACCGGCAACACCCAAATCACGATACGTTGGACTAACGTTAACTCATCCATTACTGTTTCTCAAAATTAATCTAGCATAGGAGCAAGACCTTTGCCCTGTCTGATGATTTCAGCACCATTACTTGACACCTCAATCATAGTTGTTTCTTCATATTCGATGATACCTGCATCAATCACTAAATCCAGTTCGTGCTCTAACCTGTTTCTAATCTCATAGGGATCTGTCATGGCTTCGCTCTCTCCCGGTAACACTAAGGTAGAACTAAATAATGCTTCCCCTAACTCCTGCAACAGTAACTGTGCGACTGGATGATCCGGTATCCTTATACCAATGGTTTTTTTCTTGGGATGCTGTAACTTTTTAGGAACCTCACGCGTTGCATCCAATACAAAAGTAAACGGACCGGGCGTTAATGCTTTAATCAATCGATACGCATCATTGCCTATTTTAGTAAAAGTAGATACCTGAGTAAGGTCTTTACAGACTAAAGTAAAGTTGTGCTTATCATCCAACTGCCTAATACGCCGTATCTTATCCAAAGCCTGTTTATCACCTAAGTGACAAGCCAACGCATAGGAAGAATCAGTCGGATAAACAATAACCCCCCCCTTTTGAATAATGTCTACCGCACGGTGAATTAATCTCAACTGAGGATTTTCTGGATGTATTTCAAAAAACTGAGACATCATTACTACTTGGAATTAAAATAAAATATAGTTACATTATAACTTACATCCTATTAAGCTTGCAGTATGAATCACTAAAACATCCCTCGACCATGATCGTTAGAATCGCATTGCTATTAGTGTTCACCGCCTTTGCTCTATTTTTTTCAGTTGATCTTTTACTTTGGCTAGCTATCCCCGGACTACCCAATTTACTGACCCAACTAGGCTTAGTCACACTCATGATTGCCTTTGGAATATTATTAAGCGCTGGATTATTTATCATCATCAAACTCACCTTAGCTACTTTTTTTAATTATGTTTCGACTAAAGAACGCTTGGAAAGACGGTTATTATTTATTAATGTAAAACAAGAGCAACTGAAGCAACTGTTCTATTTTAAGACCATTCAAGTCAATTATTTTAGTGAGCTTAAAAGAAAACGCTTATTACAGGCCAATAATAAACAACATCTGAAATCCTTATCAAAAGTCATTAATAAAGACTTACAATCGCTTAAAAAACACTTACCTAAATCTCAGTATCTTCAATTACACCAAGTCTATCGCCAGTCTCTAAAGCAACAGAATATTGAGGCCTTATTAAAATTGCAGACCGAAATAACGACACTTAATTAACCCATGACACGCTTAAAAAACTGGACATTTGCATTAGTAAAACTGTTTCATTCTATTAAGGATGAAAACCTGCAATGGCAAGAAAAAAATCAGGAGCAAGAAAACAAGCTAAAGCACAATCGTGTTTTAGCATCTAAAGCACTGGAAGCCGACTTAAAAAAGCGCAGTGTCCAGTTGGAACATGATATCAACTTACTAAGAACTAAAAATGAAACTGAACTCACCCTGTTCAAAACAAAGTGCCAGCAGGATATTAAAGATTACAAACAGTATCTAACCGCCCTGGACAAACTCAAACGCTCCATTCAAAGCAGCTATACACATCTGCCCGAAGCGGTTGCCTTTACAATCCATCATCATGCGAAACACTTGCTTAACCAAATGTGGGAAGCTAAAGACTTTGAACAAAAAATGCTCCATGAGATGCAACTGATTAATTTTATGACTACGGTACATGAAGAGGCCCGCCGGTACCTGGAAGGAACCAGCAACACCTCATTACCTGAAAAAACACTCCACCTTATTCAGAGAAAACAAATCAACTCTGAATAACTCAAGGTTATTTACACTTCGACGGCATTTTCTTCCATCGCATCCAATACACACAATGCCGTCATATTAATAATCCGCCTAACCGTTGCAGCAGCTGTCAAAATATGAACTGGTTTAGCGCAACCTAACATCACTGGCCCAATAGCTATACCATTACCTGCCGCCGTTTTTAACAGATTATAAGCAATATTAGCCGCATCAATATTGGGTAAAACCAGCAAATTAGCACTCGACTTCAGTGCTGATCCTGGCATAAGATTTTTTAGTTGATCATAATTTAGCGCCGTATCACCGTGCATTTCTCCTTCGACCTCTAAATGAGGCGCTTGCTTTTGAATAATAGCCAAAGCCGCCCGCATCTTTTGGGCAGACCGACTGTTACTACTACCAAAATTGGAATGTGATAACAAAGCCACACGTGGAATCATACCTAACTTCAGCATTTTTTCTGCCGCTAATTGCGTTATTTCAGCGAGCTGTTCAGCCGTTGGATTTTCATTGACATGCGTATCAACTAACACAATTTGGCGCTCTGGCAACATAAGAATATTCATGGCTGCATACACGTTAGCACCAGCACGCTTACCTAAGACATGATCTATATAATGCAAATGCTGAAGATTATCGCCAAAAGTACCGCAAATCATTCCGTCTGCATCACCTTTATGCACTAACATGGCGCCGATTAAAGTATGACGGCGACGCATTTCCAGCTTGGCATATTGTTCGGTCACGCCTTTACGCGCCGTCATTTTTAAATAGGTTTGACAGAAATCCTTATAGCGCTCATCAAATTCGGGATTAACAATCTTAAAATCAATATCAGGTCTGAGACGTAAACCAAACTTCTCAATACGGAACTGTAATACTGAAGGCCGCCCTATCAAAATCGGAAGTGCAATGTTTTCATCCACAATCACTTGCACTGCCCGCAATACTCGCTCTTCTTCCCCCTCAGCAAATACAATCCGTTTTTTATCCGCAGATACATTTTTTGCAACCCTAAAAATAGGCTTCATAAAAGTACCGCTGTGATACACAAATTGCTGGAGTCTATCGACATAAGCCTCCATATCTTTAATGGGCCGAACCGCAACACCTGACTCGTCAGCAGCTTTAGCAACCGCTGGGGCGATTTTGGTCATTAAGCGTGGATCAAAGGGCAGAGGAATTAAATAATCAGGCCCAAATGACATATTAGCCACGCCATAGGCACTTACCAAAATTTCAGATTGTTCGACACGTGCCAGTTCTGCAATGGCATGAACAGCGGCCACCTCCATTTTACGAGTAATGGTTGTAGCTCCACAATCCAGAGCCCCCCGAAAAATATAAGGAAAGCACAACACATTATTAACCTGATTAGGATAATCAGAACGTCCTGTTGCAATAATCGCATCATCACGGATAGCCTTAACATCCTCTGGTAAAATCTCAGGGGTTGGGTTAGCTAAAGCCAAAATCAAAGGCTTTGCAGCCATTCGCATAACCATGTCCTGCTTCAGAATATTACCCGCCGAAAGCCCCAGAAAAATATCGGCATCCTGAATCACTTCGCTTAACGTGCGTGCGTCAGTCTCTTGAGCAAAAGCCGCTTTATCTGAATCATTTAAACCGGCACGACCTTTATAAATAACGCCAGAATGATCTGTGACAAACATATTCTCACGAGGAAAACCCAGTTCGATCAGCAAATCTAAACAGGCTATAGCGGCAGCTCCTGCACCAGACACGACTAATTTACATTGCGTGATATCTTTACCAATAATTTTTAAGCCATTTAAAATAGCCGCACCAACAATAATGGCCGTTCCGTGTTGATCATCATGAAAAACCGGTATCTTCATCCTGTCACGTAATTTCCTTTCGATATAAAAACATTCAGGTGCTTTTATGTCTTCGAGATTAATACCGCCGAAAGTAGGCT
>SESG01020184.1_pt1 | contig 16010 bp, 9 predicted proteins | sample 3171421 | NCBI WGS metagenome assembly SESG01 (sample SAMN10866946, study PRJNA518727) | freshwater metagenome | biome: subpolar coniferous forest; feature: holomictic lake; material: water; isolation source: holomictic Lake 227, 6 m and 8 m depth | place: Canada: near Kenora, Ontario | collected... | reverse complement strand
CTATTCGGCCGGGTTCCTTCGGCCGACCCTGCATCCCGTCACCCGACCGGTCTTTGGTCGTAGGGAAGAGGGCTGTTTTTTGCGTGCGCAAGCTTCTGGCATCCCTCCAGGATGCAATTCTCTGCGGAGCGCGTGTCCGGTGGTCGTTTCCCCTTCGGCCCCAAAACGACCACCGGCTACCCTCTCCCAACCCTCCGGGTTGGGCGGGTCGGCCGCAAGGGAGGCGAAGACCTCACGCACGCCCGCGCTTTCGGGTGCAGCGAGACCAGGTGCCTTCTTCCAGGACATGAAAAAGCGAGGGCGCGGCGCGGCATTGCCACGTAGCGCCCCCAAAAACTAAACGGAGTCTTCCTGGCGGCTCTTACAAAGCCTCGGCTACCAGGTCACCCACCTCGGACGTGCTATAGCCCATCTTGCCCGCGGCGAGGCTCTTGATCTTCTCGCGCGTGATCTTGATGACGGCTGTCTCGATCGCCTTAGCGGCCTTGGTTTCGCCCAGGAAATCCAACATCATCTGGCCGGCGCAGATCGCTGCCAGGGGATTGATGACGCCTTTGTTCGTGTATTTCGGGGCGCTGCCGCCGATTGGCTCGAACATGCTGGTGCCCTTGGGGTTGATATTGCCGCCCGCGGCGATACCCATGCCGCCCTGCACCATAGCCCCGAGGTCCGTGATAATATCGCCGAACATGTTGTCCGTCACAATGACATCGAACCATTCCGGGTTCTTAACAAACCACATCGTCGTGGCGTCCACATGGGCGTAGTCGCGCTTGATGTCCGGGTAATCCTGCTCGCCGACTTCGTTGAAGGCGCGTTCCCAGAGGTCAAACGCGTACGTCAGCACGTTGGTCTTGCCGCTCAACGTCAGCTTCTTCTCCTTGTTCCGCTTGCGCGTGAACTCGAAGGCGTAACGCAAACAACGCTCGACGCCGCGGCGCGTGTTGACACTCTCCTGCAAGGCAACCTCGTGGGGCGTGCCCTTGAAAACAAACCCGCCGGCCCCGGTGTAAAGCCCTTCGTTATTCTCGCGGACGACCACGAAGTCAATGTGCTCGGGCTGCTTGTCCTTGAGCGGGCAGAAGCGCTCGTCGTAGAGCTTGACGGGGCGAAGGTTGATATACTGCTCCAGCTCGAAGCGGGTGCGGAGCAGGATGCCCTTTTCCAGAATGCCCGGCTTCACGTCGGGATGGCCGATGGCGCCCAGCAGGATGGCCGGGAACTTCCGCAACTCCGCCAGCACGCTGTCCGGCAGCGCCTCGCCGGTGCGCAAATAGCGCGCGCCGCCCAGGTCATAATCCGTGTAGTTGAGCTTGAGCTTGAATTTCTTCGCCGCGACGTCGAGGACCTTCACCGCCTCGCGGACCACTTCCGGACCCGTGCCGTCGCCACCGATGACTGCAATATTATAACTCTTCATGTAAGTAAAGCTTCGTTGTGCCCTGCGCCTTTAGCAGAGAGCGCGCATGCTACCCATTTCGAGCCCGGTGGCAAGATTTTGTAAACTTGGGCCGCAGAAATCTTCGCTCCGTTTCCCCCGGCGCGGCAGGGACGCGAACGTTCAAAGCTACCCCTAAGCACCCCCGGGCAGACACTCGCCAAATGTGGTCGATCGTTGACCACTCCACCCCCGAAGCTGTATAGGAGAGGGGAAGTCACCGAACATCATGAATCCGAATTGCACCGGTCATCCGCTGTCGCGAGTCCCCTCCTTACCGGGTCCGGTGCTCCAGCGTTGCGTGCGCGGCCGGGCAGGGTTAGCCACCCTCCTCTTGATCCTCTTGGCCGCGGCGGAAGCAACTGCCGAACCCGGCTCCGGCAAGCAACTGCGGCAACAGTTGGATCAGCTCAACCCGCCCGCGTTGCAGCGCGCCGCGGAGCACCTCGCCACAACCTGGCCGGAGACCTGCGGTCCGCAATTACCCGCCTGGAAAAAGGAACTGGAGCAACTGCCAGGCCGCCTGGAAGACCTCCGCCGCCGGGCGAGCGATGACCCCCAAGCCCTCGCGGAGACCAGGGCCGCGCTCGATCTCCAGCGACGCATCCTGCTGGCCAACCCCCTGCTGCGCGACTTCTCCTCCGTCCTCCTGGTGCGGCGCAACGCCAACGCGCCCAGCCTGGGCCTGCCCGCAAATTGGGCGAGCAATTGCGTCCTCCCCCGAACCGGTTACAATAACGACCTCGCCGTCCTGGCCCCCTTTTCCCCCGGAGCACCCCTCACGACGCTCTACCGCCCCGGCGACGACTCCTTCGTGGGCGATGTCGATCTCCACTTCGACGCCAGCCGCCTCCTCTTCTCCAAGTCGGATCCGGCCAAGCCGTGGCAGGTCTTCGAGCTGAAGATAGACGGCTCCGGCCTGCGCCAGGTCACACCCGACATGGGCGGCGACGTGGACAACTACGACGCCTGCTACCTGCCCAACGGCGACGTCCTGTTCGGTTCCACCGCCACCATGGTGGCCGTTCCTTGCGTCAACGGCTCCGCCAACGTGGCGGATATCTACCGCCTGTCCGCCGACGGCAAGCACGTCCGGCAGCTTTGCTTTGACCAGGAGCACAATTGGTGTCCCACCGTCCTGAACAACGGCAAGGTGCTGTATCTGCGCTGGGAATACGCCGACCTGCCGCACTCGAACTCGCGGCGTCTGTTCCAGATGAATCCCGATGGCACGGCCCAGGCGCTCTGCTACGGCACCAGTTCCTATTGGCCCAACGGGATCTTCTTCGCCCGGCCCATTCCCGGACATCCCACCCAGGTCGCCGGCATCGTCACCGGCCACCACGGCGTGCCGCGCATGGGCGAGTTGGTGATCTTCGACCCGCAACTGGGCCGGTCTGAGGCCGAAGGGGCTGTCCAACGCATCCCCGGCTGGGGCCGAAAAGTCGAGCGGGTCGTCAAGGACGCCGTCGCCGACGCCTCCTGGCCGAAGTTCCTGCATCCGTATCCGCTCGGCCGCCCGAATGGGGAAGGCTCCGGAAAGTGCTTCCTGGTTGCCTGCCAGCCGACGCCCGAATCGCTGTGGGGCATCTACCTGGTCGATGTGTTCGACAACCTGCTGCTGCTGCGCGAGGAACCCGGCTACGCTCTACTGGAGCCGGTCCCGATCCAGCCGCGGCCCGCGCCGCCGGTGGTCCCCGATCGCGTCCAGCCGGAGCGCAAGGACGCGCTGGTGTACCTGGTCGATATCTACGCCGGACCCGGGCTGCGGGGCCTACCGCGCGGCGAGGTCAAATCATTGCGCGTATTCACCTACGTCTATGGTTACCGCGGCATGGGCGGCCTCTACGGCACGATCGGCTTGAACGGGCCCTGGGACATGCGCCGCGTGCTCGGCACCGTGCCGGTGGAGGAGGACGGATCGGCCTATTTCCGTATCCCCGCCAACACCCCCATTGCGGTTCAACCCCTGGACAAACAGGGTGAGGCCTTGCAGGTCATGCGCAGTTGGTTTACCGGCATGCCGGGTGAAGTCCTCTCCTGCGTGGGCTGTCACGAGTCTCAGAACAGCACACCCCCGGCGCGGCAGACGATCGCCCGCCTGAAGGGGCCGGCTGAACTCACGCCCTGGCACGGGCCGACGCGCGGCTTCTCCTTCGCCCGCGAAGTCCAGCCCGTCCTGGATGCCAAGTGCATTTCCTGCCACAACGGCGCCACCACGGGACCGACCGGACCGCTCATGAGCCTGCGCGGCGACCAGCCCATGGCTCCGTGGACCTCCAAGCTCCCCGGCATGCAGAACCGCGATTGGGGTGGCAAATTCTCGATCGCCTACGCCAACCTCCACCGCTTCGTACGGCATCCGGGCATAGAGAGCGAGATGCGCGTGCTCTCACCCATGGATGTCCACGCCGAAACCACCGAGCTGGTCCAGACCCTCCTCAAGGGCCACCACGGAGTCACCCTCGATCCCGCAGAATGGGACGCTATTGTGACCTGGATCGACCTCAACACCCCCTTCCACGGCGATTGGGCCGCCATCGCCGGCGACCCCGCCGTCGCGTGTGAAACCCGGCGCGCCGAACTGCGACGGACCTACGGGAACGTGGACGATTACCAGATCGACGCCCCGCCGCCTCGCCCCGCAACGCCCGCTACGACCCGCAAGTCGGTGGAAGTCAGCCGCCATCCCCTGCCCCGCTTGGCCAGTCGCAACGCCACCTTAAACCCCCGCCGGGATACGAAGACGCTCGACCTGGGGAGCGGTGTGCGCATGACCTTTGCCTACATTCCCGCCGGCGAATGCCTCCTGGGCAGCGCCGACGGGTCCGAGGATGAGCAACCGAACTGCCAGATCGCCATCCGCCAGGGATTCTGGATGGCCACCCTCGAAACGAGCAATGAACAATACCAGCAGTTCGATCCCACCCACGACAGTGGCCGCGAGTTGGTCCAGGGCTACCAGTTCGGGATGGAGGGGTATCCGCTCTCCGACCCGCAGCAGCCGGTCGTCCGCGTTTCCTGGCACCAGTCGATGGCGTTTTGCGCCTGGCTATCCGCGCGCACCGGACTCATAGCGCAACTGCCCACCGAGGCCCAATGGGAATACGCCTGCCGCGCCGGCTCCCCCACCCCGTTCTCCTACGGCGGCCTCGATACGGACTTCGCCAGGCACGCCAACCTGGCCGACCTCAAGACCCGCGAATTCGCCTGCGACACCTACCTGCATGACAGCATCGTCCCGTTGGACAACCCCACCGACTCGGACGACTGGCTGCCCAAAGACACTCGCTACAACGACGGCGCGCTGGTGTCGGCGCGCACAGGCAGCTACCAGGCCAATCCCTGGGCACTGCGGGACATGCACGGCAACGTCGCCGAATGGACGCGTACGGAGTATCGCCCCTATCCCTATGTCGAGGACGACGGCCGGAACCAGCCTTCCGGAGACGCCCGCCGCGTGGTGCGGGGCGGTTCCTGGCGCGACCGTCCCTCGCGTGCCACCTCGTCCTACCGGTTGGCTTATCGTCCCTATCACCCCGTATTCAACGTCGGCTTCCGGGTGGTCCTCCAGGAAGATCATCCCCTGTAAGGGGCATAGCCCCTCAGCCAAAACCGCGGGAAGCGCCCTGGGGTGCCCATTGATCTACTTGCCCCTTTTCGCGTTGTTTAGCGTGTTTAGCGGGCAAGTGCCGTTTTCAGGATCAACCCTGCTGCCTGGCACGCAGATTGGCGACTCGCTCCAGGAGCGGTGGATGGGTGGCCAAGTAGTCTCCGGCGATGCCGACGCTCTGCCCGGAGGACCCTCGAGCGAGCTTCTCCAGCAGGCGCTCCCCGGCCAAGGTGTCCCCGCCAGCGGTGCCAACCAGAGCCACGGCGAAGACGTCCGCCTCCAATTCGTCGTCTCGGGAGAAGGCGCCGCCCAGCAATTGCCGCCCCGCCGTGCTCAGCCAGGCGCTGGCGGCGTGCCGGCCGGAGGTTTGGCGTAATAGCAGAGAAAGCGCCGCGTCTTTGACAATTCGACCCAGGGTATGCCGCCGCACGATATGCGCCATCTCATGGCCGAGCAGGAAGGCGATCTCGTCCCGCTGCCCCTGGCACATTTCCAATAACGGCCAACTCACGAAAACGGGGCCGCCCGGCAGCGCAATCGCATTCGGCTCCCGTTCAGCCGTGATCCGGAAACTGAAGGGAAGCTTCTTCTCCATCACATGCCCCGCCAGCCAGCACCCGATTTGGGCCGCAAACCGGGTAGCCTCATTCTCCTCGACCAGGGGGACTCGCTCCAGCAAAGCCGCCGCCAGGTCGCGGCCCAGACGTATTTCGGCCCGCAAGGAGTCTTCCTCCGTTCCGCCCATGAGGTCGAAGGCGTTCTTGGCCTGCGCGGCTTTGTGGCCGAGCGTGTACCCTATGGATTCAAAAAGTGTTTTCACAACGGCACATCCCAGTAACCTGCAGGACCGCTCCGGCCAAATTAAACAGCCGGGGATGACGGCAGACCCCGCAATCGCCCTGCAATCCACCCCCATCATCGTTGCCCCGATCACGAAACCAAGACAATATTTCAGCGTTCACTCTCGACGTCACCAGGCCACTCACCGCGCCGAAGCTTTTCATTCGCGTCACAGCCCAGTGAGGCAATACTGAGGGCCGCTTCCGAGGTGTGGCAGTCGCAGCGGGTTGCGCGATCCCGATGGGCGTACTATCGCAGTATTACCCACCTACACATCGTCTTTGCCGGGCAGGTTTTTGTACCAGGTGAAATAGAGCACTACGCTCAAAAGGGCGAGGATGCCGAGCCAAAGCCAAAGATGGCCCCAGCGGTGCAGGAACAAATAAAATGGCACCAGCGCGAGGGCGAGCTGAAAGAGCGCCGTGATAAACGCATTGAGCACATCCAGGTGGGGCATGATGTCATCCGCCGGCACCAACCCGCGCTTCACCGCCTCCGCGCGCACCGGCCCCCAGAATCCAAAGGGCCGCACTTTGGCGTAGAACTTCACCAGCACCTCCAGGTCCGCCGGCTGGAGCAGCGCGCCGAAGACCAGGGTGAGCGCGACGCTGGCCAGGACGTCCACGGTGAGGGTGACGCTGATACTCAAATGCGGGAACAGCAGTTTCTGCAGGAGGATGAAAGCGGCCGAACTGACCATGCTCCAGACGAAAGCGCGCGCGCCAAACCGCCACCAATGCCAGCGCATGGTCGCCGGCGCGAGGATCATCGTGACCACGACGAAGATCATGGTTTCCCAGGCCGAGACGACGTCCCGGAACCCAAGGCTGAACACGAACCCCAGGATGATGGCCCCCAAGGAGGCCACCTGTCCCAGCCGGACCAACCGTTTCTCGGGGAGATGTTTGGCCAGGTAGCGTTTGAGGAAATCGTTCAGCACGACCGAGCTGGTCACGTTGATCATCGCGCTCAAGGTGGACATCTGCGCCGCCAGCAGCACAGCCATGAAGATGCCGCGCATCCCCGTCGGCAACCGATGCATCACCAGCGGCATGATCTTCTCGGCGTCGAACCCGGCTTCCGAGCCGAGGAACCGAAACCCGAGCACGAGGAACGCCAGCCCGATGAACCAGCGCATGGTGTAGCCCACCGTCCATAGCCCGGCCGCGAGCGAGGCGTCGCGCGGGCTGCGGGTCGTGAGGAAGAACTGGAAGTCCCAGACATTAGGACCGGCCAGCAGCCGGAAGACCATCCAAATAAACCCCGCCAGCATGATTGGGCCGAACGCCTGGTACTCCTGGTAGCTCTTGGGCACCTGTTCGGCGTAGCCCGACCACAGCGACCACGTCGGGGCGAGCGAAAGCCAGTCCGGGCTCTTGGCGGCCAGCGCTGCTGTGCCGGTATCCCCGTGCAAGGCCATCACGGTCAGCACCACGGTCCCAATGGCAATCAGCACGGTCTGGAAGATATCGGTCAAAATGACACCGAAAAACCCGCCCATCGTGACATAGGTGCCAACCACGCCGAAGATGATTAGCGAGGAGGCCCAGCGGGGGAGCGGCAGGAACTCCTCGACGAACTTGCCGGTGCCCACCGCCATGAACATGAGGTTGCAGACCATCAGCACCAGCAGGAAAAGCGCCGCGGCAATGCGCGCCGCCTCGGCGTCCCGGGTGGTGCCAAAACGGGTCTCGTTCCATTCCGCAAACGTCATCACTCCGGAACGGCGGATATACTTGGCTTGATACGCCATGTAGAGGCAGATCATGAACCAGCCCCAGAAGACATGCGTAATCCAGATGGACTTCAAGCCCAGGTAGAACAGCACCCCCACCATCGCCATCGTGCCGCCGATGTCAATGTAGCTGGAACAGCCCGACAACCCCAGCATCCACCAGGGGATCGAGCGGTCACCGAGGAAATAGGAATCCAGCTTCCGGGTGGCCCGGCGTTGAACCAGCAGGCCGATCAGGAGCATGATGACGAAGTAGAAGAAGATGATGCTCAGGTCGAGAATTCCCCAGCCAGGTCGAGTTGTCATCGTGAGCGAGTTTGGCTATTCTCAGTCGAGAGCGCAAACCCGGAATGCAGGCGCTGCGAGTCAAATCCGAAGGTCGAAGGTCGAAGGTCGAAGGCCGAAAGAAGGCCGAAGCCCGAACCGCCCTCGGCATCGGGTTTCGGTCTTCGGATTTCGGAACTCGGCCTTCTTTCGGCCTTCGACCTTCGGATTTCCGGCTCCGCCGGGCTGCGCTCATCGCGTCACGACGATTTAATGGAGTCCGGCTCAACTGCCTGGTTACGGCTTTAACCACCCGCTCCGGCCGGGCGGAGCCGGCCACCTTGCGCGCCGGCGCTCTCGGCCGCGGCCATCATCGCGTTGATGTTCTCGATGGGGCTGTCAGGCGGGATATTGCTGCCATCCTGGATGATCAGCCCGCCGAAATGCCCCAGCTTTTCAATCACCCGCATCGTGGCGGCGCGCACCTGATCCGGCGTTCCGGAATGGATGAGCATCGGATTCACATTGCCGACCAGCACTACTTCCCCCCCCAGGACCGAGGCGACCGTATCGAGGTCCACCTGGTAGCCGAAGCCCTGCAGCTCCTGGATCTGCAGCTCGTCCCGGAAGGTCTTGAGCAGGTGCTCCGCGCGGCCACACATGTGCAATGAAAGCCAGCCGTCAAAATGGAACCGCAGCCGCCTCTCGGCCGGCAACACCACCTCGCGGAACTGCCGGTCGCTCAGCGAGACAGCCAGGTCATCCGTCCAGGCAAAGTCCCGCGGGCGGGGCAAGCGCTCCTCCGCCCAGCAAAAGTCGAGGTAGGCGATCATCTTGTCCGTCACGATCCGCAGCAGCTCCCGCACAAAATCCGGGGCGGCGCCCACCGCCTCAAAGATCTCCGTCTGGCCCATGACATCTCCGGCCACCCCAAAAGGGCCATCCGACGTGTGCGTCAGCGCGGGATTTTGGCCCGGGTAGAAAACCGGCCCACCCTGGAACCGCACCGGGTATTTGTCGGCTACGGCCATCATTGCCTGCCGATAAGTGAGTTGGCGCGCATTGATGCCGCTTCCCAGGTAGTCCATCCGCTCCAGTTGCTTCAGGTCCGCTTCCGTCTTCACCCACGGCGGGCCTACCCAGGGAATGTCGTCCTCGGGAAAGACGACCTCACAGCCCAGGCTGCCGGCCTCGAAGGTGTTTTGGAAATCCGTCCAGGCGCCGACCCAGGGGCCAGTGATCGAATAGGCGTCGGTGCGGATGTTCTCCAGGAGCCATTTCTGGGCGAGGATTTGGGTCCGCAGCATGGTTTCCGGATCCTGGTAATAGTCCCGGAAGGACACGCCCACCTTGGGGATCAGGAAACGGTGGGCGATCGCCGGAATCACCGGGACCCGATCAGTGGGCTCAAACCGCTTGGCCTTGAGCACCCTCGCCTTCCGCCGCTCGATTTCCTCGATCGGCACGCCGATTTCTATGATCTTTGCCATATTCTAACGACCTGCCGGCCAGTTCAAAGGCCGCGGCAGTGGCCCCAATGTTTCATGCCGGGCGGCTAGGGAACCGTCCGCACACAGCGGAACCCGAAATCACCAAATCGGTTGGCCGGGGCCCAGAAATTGCGATAGGCGCAGCGGGCGTAGAAGCCGACGTTGTAGTAGCTGTCCCCGCGCGCCACCCGGGCCGACCCGGTTGCCGGGCCCTTGGGATTGTCGGCGGGCAAGGCCGTGTAGCAGGTCTGCGAGAACCAGTCCCAGCACCACTCCCAGACGTTGCCGGCCGTGTCATAGACGCCATAGCCGTTCGGTGCAAAGGTGCCCACCGGCGAAGGGTCGCCTTGGAAGCTCGGATGATAACCGCGCGTGGGACCAAGATCATAAGCCTCATTGGTCCGACTGGAATAGTTTGCCTGGGTGTGTGCGATCGTCAGCACATTCGTCCACGGGAATCGATAGCCCTCCGCGCCGCCGCGAGCCAGGCGTTCCCATTCCGCCTCCGTCGGCAGGCGATAGCCGGCCTTGTCCCAGGCGACGCAGTCGGAAGTAAGATCCTCATGCCCGGACCGATAAACGTTGGTGTGATCCGAGGTCAGATAATAGACGGGAGGCAGGCCGGCCTTCTCGCTGCGCGCGTTGCACCACTTCACGCAGTCATACCATGAAATCGCCGTCACGGGTGCCAGGTTGTCCACGGCCGAACCCGACCCGTCGAAGTCATAGCCCTTCGATAAAGCCCAGGTCCTGACTTCAGACCACAAGGCCCAATAGACCTCGAAACGATCGACCTGCAGCGCTCCCAGGTTCACCGTATGCACCGGCCTCTCGTTGGCAAAGCCGTCTCCCAGGGCGTCCCCCATCTGGAAGGCCCCCGCTGGCACCGGTGCCGTTACCAGATTGTCATCCGGGGTGGCGGTGTTTACAACCATCTGGACGCCGGTGGCATGGTACACTCGATAATTGTTCCATTTCCCGTCGGGGCCGAGGTCGGTACGGGTCTGGAGCCGGTAGGCCAGGCCGGGCATCGCGTTGGTCCAGAGCAGCAGACCGGAATAGAAGGATCCGCCCTCGATGAAGGACGTCGCGGGTCCCGCTAGGCGCAGGAACATCTGGGACGTGTTCTGCGCCAAGGCGAAATTCGTGCCGGCAGCAATCAGCAGCAAGCACAGGGCGACGGCGGACCAACTGCTGGCAAGTGAACTGATGAGAACTTGCTGCCTGGCGCACCCGCTTGAACTTGACGCTGCGCAGGTGAGGGGGAATCGGTTTTCACGCTCATTCATTGCCGCCCGATCCTCGCAGAACTGAACCGCACGGTCAAAAGGTAATCAATGCTTTCCCAATTTCACATTTTCCCCAGCTCCCGCCCCAATTGCCCCCAATTGCCGGTTGGCATCCCGGCCCCGCTCTGTCACTATGACGCCATGCTCAGTGAGACTAAGAACTCATTCTTTTTTCACCTACACAACGCCCAGTATATGTGGGCGTGCGGAAAAGGAATTCCCGGTCGGTTTTTCCGCCTGCTCCTGCTCCTGACCCTCGGCCTGCTGCCGCCGGGGGTGGCGCGGGCCAACCCGCCAGTGGATGGCTCGGGGTCGGCTTCGGCCGAGGCTGTGCGGCGGTTCATGAAGGAGATCGACCAGCCCAACCCGATTGATCGCGCGCGGATCAAGCAGCGACTCCAGGTGCAGCAGGCGCGGCGCGAGTTGCGCGCCAAAGGCGTGGGGGCGGCGGCGTATGGCGATGGCATCGAGCCGATGGGCAAGAGCGGCACGGAGCGCGTGCTCGTCATCCTGGTTGAGTTCGCCGGCACCAACACCTTCACTTGGACGCCGGGGTCTTCGACCTGGGATCCGCTGGGCCGCAGCGACAACAGCGAGTTCGACGGCAGCAACATCGCCAACGCGGCGGCGTCGCGGTTCTTCGCCCAGAAATACGGGATCACCGGCCCGACGAACTTCACCTATCGCGGCCCGCTGCACAACGAGATCGCCCCGCCGCTCGGCACCAATGATCCGTCCGAGACGATGATCTGGGTGCCCGATTTCAGCGCGAGCTACTACAGCAACATCGCTTTCGGCAATGGGATCGTGTTTGACTATGCTCGCCAGGATGGCTCGGTCGTACACGAGGATTACACCAGCAAGTCGGTCCGGGACTACTACGAAGACCTCTCCGGCGGCGCCTACACCATCACCGGGACCATCCTGGGTTGGGTGAAGGTGCCGAATTCGGTCTGGTTTTACGGCGGCGACGGTTTGCCGGGAGCGCGGTCGTGCTCGCAGCGCCCCGCTCATCAGGGGGCGATTCCGGGCGGCGGGGATGCGCGAACGCTGGTGGTGGACGCGCTGAAGAGCGCCAAGGCCGCCTATCCGAATCTGGACTGGGCGTCCTTTGACCAGAACGGCGACGGCTACATTGACCGCCTCTGGATCATTCACGCGGGGTTGGGTGAGGAGGATAATCCGGCGCTGCTGAACCGCACCAGCTACGGCGAAGGCGGGATGTGGTCCCATTCCTGGAGCCTCGCCTCGCCCTATCAAGTTGCGCCCGGCGTGTCCGCCCTGAGCTACATCATGATGCCGGAGAATGCCGGCATCGCCGTGCTGGCGCATGAGTTCGGCCACAATCTCGGCGCCATTGACCTCTACACCTACGGCGACGGCCAGACCTCGGCGGGATTCTGGACTTTGATGTCCGACAGTTGGGTGGGCTACCCGCTGGGCTTCCTCCCGGAGGCGATGGACCCGATGCATCTGGATCAATGGGGCTGGCTCACGCCATTGCTCGTCAGCGACCCGGCCAAGGTCTATTCGGCGAACCTCGGGCAAGCCAGCCACTTCCCTGCCGCGACCAACCTGGTGCGCGGCGTGAAGATCGAATTACCAAACGGCACTCTGGCGCTGCCAGTGCAGCCGCACGGCCATTACCAGTGGTGGGGTGGCCAACAAAACCTCACCGACGGAGGCATGACACTTAAACAACCGCTTCACATCCCGGCCGACGGTGCCACGCTGGAATTCCAGACCGCCTACGACACCGAGACGGGCTTCGACTACTTCTACGTGGACGCGTCCACCAATAGCGGCGGGTCCTGGCAAACGCTCGCGCGGTTCAACGGCACCTCCTCCGGCTTCCCAAACTACCAGGCCCAGAGCCTCTCGCTGGCCGCTTTCACGAACCGGGACACCCTGCTGCGCTTTCACTACACCACCGACAACTTTATCACTGGGGCGGGACCCTTTGTGGATGACATCGTCGTGCGGGCCGGGGGGCAAGTGCTGCTGTCGGACAACGCCGAAACCGACACCGGCTGGTGGTCGTATGCTGCGCCCTGGTCACGCAACAGTGGCCAGTCTGCGGGCGGCTTCACGCATAACTACTATCTCCAGTGGCGCAACACGAGCCCCTCCGGCGGTTACGACCAGGCGCTCGGCGACGCGCGATTTCGTTTCGGGCCGGTCAACACCGGCCTGCTCGTCTGGTATCAGGACGACCGCTACGACGACAACAGCATCGCCAACTACCTCACCGACGCACCCGCCTTCGGGCCGAAAGGCAAGTTGCTCGTCGTAGCCGCCCATCCCGAGCCGTACCTCGACCCTTACTGGGTGACGCGCGGCGTGTCCAACGAACTCGGAATCGTCTTCAGCCGCGGCTCGATGCGCGATGCGCCATTCAGCCGCTGGCCGACGGTGGATTTCCATCTCAAGCCCCCGTTCGCGTTTCAGGCGGCGGACTTTGCGGGGCGTCCGGCGGTGCCCCAATTCTCCGACGCGCTGGGGTATTATCCCGGCATCCAGCAGCTTTCCGCCAACCTTTGGCGCACCTGGCAATGGGACGCCGGCGTGGTGCTGCCTTCCACCCAGCCTTACGGCGTGCGGGGGGCTGGCTACGCGGCGGGCACACCGTTGCAGACGATCATCGCCACGCGCGCGTTCATCGGCACGGACGAACTGATCACCTACCAGACCAACCTGCTCGCTGCCGGACTAAGCCAGGCAGGGGCCGACGGCAATCCTGGAACTGTCGCTGGGCAGTACGGCTGGAACGTCTTCATCGTCTATCAAACAAACTCCGCGGCAGAAGTCGTCATCTGGAACAGCCGTTACGCCTATCTCGATGACGATAACGACGGAGCACCCAACTGGCAGGAAGCCATCGCCGGCACGGACCCCAAGAACGACCAGTCCTACCTCCGCGTTACCCGCACAGCTTACGCAGGCCAGGACGGCACGTTCCTGCTGGAATGGCCGAGCGCGACCAACCGCACCTATCGTGTTCTTCGCAGCACCTCCACGCAGGCTGCGTTTCAGGTCGTGGCCACGAATCAGCCCGCCACGCCGCCGCTGAACCGTTTCCGCGACCTGGCTCCCGGGCCTTCGCCCACGGTGTTCTACCGGTTGGAAGTCGAGTAAGGCGCGCAGTCCCAGACGCGGAACACTTTGAAGTCCGAAGCCCGAAGGCCGAGTTCCGAAATCCGAAGACCGAAACCCGATGCCGAGGGCGATTCGGCCTTCGGGCTTCGGACTTCGGATTTCTTTCGGCCTTCGACCTTCGGTCTTCGGATTTCAGGGCTGCAGAACATGATCCTCCCTCAACTAGCCGGACTTTAGAGCAGCCCTGCCTTGCACCGGGTCTTCCCCCTGCCCTTGCTGGTTCCTTTCGGGGTGATTACACTTCTGAAAGGCGTTGGACCCTGTGGCCGTTTGACAAAATGGCCCGGGGGCGCTTTATCGCGTCGGCGTCGAGACGCTGGGTTCGCAGGCCTGCACGGTCAGGCAACTGCTGCAGATCGTCGGAGACAGCAAGGTGCGGAGCGGGCCCGACGTGGCCGTTAGCGGCACCGGCGCCAACCCAGGCATCGTGGACGGTCGGCTGGGTTTGATGCGGCACAAGCAGGCTAGCGGACAGCCGAAGCAAGGGACCGCGGGGTCGGGCAAACAAACACGTGGAATGCGTTCAAAAGGACGCACCTCATTTTGCTCCGGAAGACAGGAGCGGACGCTGCGCGCGGATTGCCGGCGCCCATAGACCCCGGCGGCGATGGCCAGGACGAAGTAGCGGAGGACAATGGCGAGGTCGAGAGGGTGGAGGGCGTGGTTTGGGGATGCGGGAGATGTGGCACACGAATTCCGGGTTAAGACCTCGTGCCAGCCGAGGCCCGGCCCAGACGCTCCAGCATGACTCCTGGTGCGACCAGCGAGGGTCCCTCCAAATGAGGCATTGGGTGGCCTTCACCATAAGCAGCCTGAATATAACCTCCTATCCCGCCGCCCTCGGGGTGCTCTGGGGGCACCCTGTTACCACCCTGGACCTCCCCTATATCCATAGCTGCACAGCAAAGAACCAGAATTCCCGGCCCGTCGGGCACGCGGGCGCGGGCGAAGGCGCCACGGAGTTCCCCGGCGGTCAGCGGTTCGCGCATCAGCAAGAACTCAATGTCGGCCAAGCGTCCCCAGGCTGCACGGGGTCACCCAACCCCACTCATAGGCGCTCGCTTTCCCCGATCGATACCGCAAAGGATTTGGGTTATTGAACGGGTGTGAATCGGATTGAAGCCATCAGGCCGGATTTTCCGGCGGAGAAACTCGCCCTGGCGCAGCAGGCGTTTCGGGACTTTCATGCCCGGTGTTTTTGGTTCATGCGGCGGGATGCAAAAATCGTCGCGGAAGAAGTGCCTTATCTCTGCGAACGACTGCGCGCGGATGGTGGCCGCCGTGGTTTCCAGATCGCCGCCGAATTATGCCGCTAGGCGACTTCGAGAAATCCATCCTCCGGCTGCTCGCGGGCAACCGCAATCCGGAAAGTTACATCGCCGGGGCGACCGTTTTCCTACGCCGGGAGGATTCGTTGCGGCAATCCCAAGACATTGCCGTTTTCCCTGACACCGCGAAAAGTTTGCAGCAGGACGCCGCCGTGCTGGAACAGAACGGTTATGTTTTAGCATGGACGGACCAACAAGAAATGTTTCGCCGCGCCGTGGTTTCCCAAGCCGGGCAGGCCACGAAGATGGAATGGGCTTACGATTCCGCGTTTCGTTTTTTCCGGTACAGGCCGATGCCGAGCTGGGTTTTGTGCTGCACCCGCTGGATGGCGCAACCAACAAGATGCTGGCGCTCGCCGGACGCGGCGAGTTACGCGACTATCTGGATGTACTGTTTTTGCATCAGAACGTGCTGAGCTTGGGGGCGCTGGCATGGGCGGCCTGCGGCAAGGACGCCGGCTTCACCCCGCAATTTCTGATCGAGGAGGCGCAACGGCTCGCCCATTACCCGGCCAGCCGGTGGAACACCCTGTGGTTACGCGAGCCGGCGGATCCGGTGAAGTGCAAGCGGCAGTGGGTGCAAGCCTTGGCGGAGGCCAAAGCCTTGTTCCGCAAACTTCCCGACGAAGAAGTTGGTTGTCTTTATTTGAAGGCAGAGCATCAGGCGGTCACCCCCGACCCCGCCTCGCCAGAATTTCCCCGGCTGCGCCGCCACCATGGCTCCGTGCGCGGAGCCTGGCCGGCCATTACCGAAAACCCGGGGTAATCGGCTGCCGTGCCGGCAGGCGCAAATCCACACGCCGTTTGGTTTGCTGAAATGCAATTCCTTCTTAAAGGGGGGCACTGCTGTTTTTGGT
>SESG01018663.1_pt1 | contig 16021 bp, 13 predicted proteins | sample 3171421 | NCBI WGS metagenome assembly SESG01 (sample SAMN10866946, study PRJNA518727) | freshwater metagenome | biome: subpolar coniferous forest; feature: holomictic lake; material: water; isolation source: holomictic Lake 227, 6 m and 8 m depth | place: Canada: near Kenora, Ontario | collected... | reverse complement strand
ACTCGACCGATGGCTCCTATGACATTGCAGCTTCCCTGACCGATTCACGCATAAAGCTTTTCAGAAACCCCGAAAACCTTGGGCCGGAGGGGAACTGGAACAGGGCAATCAGCAAGGTCAGGGGCAAGTATGTCAAGCTCGTCTGCGGTGACGATATTCTTTTTCCTGAATGTCTTGAAAAGCAGGTGGCCGTTTTTGACGATCCGATCAATGCCGGAGTTAGTCTGGTAAGCAGTCAGAGGACCATTATTGATCCTGCAGGCAAGACACTGATCAAAAAGGTGAATTTTGTTGATGGAGGTCGCAAGGAGCCGGCTGATGTGATCAGGAAAATGGTCCGTATGGGAACCAACATTATTGGTGAACCGGTTTGTGGCCTTTACCCGGCTGACCTGATTGCAAAAATCAGCGGCTATAGCGCCGTTGTGCCCTATACCATTGATCTCGATTTCTGGATACAGATGCTCAAGCACGGCGATCTGTTTGTTATTGACGAGTCACTTTGTGCTTTCCGTATTTCCGACCTCTCCTGGTCGTCAAGGATAGGGGAGCTCCGTTATGAGCAGTTTATGGAGTTTATGGAACAGGCCGCAGCCGATGAAAGCCATGGTGTGACGGATCTTGACCTGTTTATCGGGAAAATCAATTGCGCCGTACAGTCGATGACCAGCCTTATGGGCTTCAAACTTTTTGCCTCATCAACCTCCGGCAAAATAAACGGCAAGCACTCTGAAGAGAGCAAGGACAATGTCAGGAAGCGGGATGCTCTTATGACGGAAGAAAAAATTTTTGACAACGAATTAACAAGGTGAATTATTTATGCAATTGACAGCTAAACTCGCAGCAATTCTTCCTGAACAGACAGGTGCGGGAAAAAATGGTACATGGAAAAAACAGGATATCATTGTTGAGACTGACGGGCAGTACCCAAAAAAAGTTTGCATCTCCTTGTGGGGTGAGAAGTATGACAGAAACCTCCTCAAGGTGGGATCAAAGCTCACAATTTCATTCGATATTGAGAGCAGGGAGTTCAACGGGAAGTGGTATACCGATGTAAAAGGCTGGAAGGTTGAGGGTGAAAATGCGGGTGGAGGCTCATATTCCCAGGATCAGGCATCTTATGACCCTCCAGTTTTTGACCATGACGGTGGGAGTGTTATTTCCAATGACGATTGTCCGTTTTAGGCCTCAGTCATAGAGTTTCCCCCTGAATTTAACCATTGCGAGGGTACCAATCCATGTATCTTTTTTTTGATACCGAAACAACAGGGTTGCCGCGTAACTGGCGGGCACCTGTTACCGATGTCGATAACTGGCCAAGGCTGGTACAGTTGGCCTTTTTATACTGCGATTGCGATGGCAACCAGCTCTCTTCCGGTGATTATCTTATTAAACCGGAAGGCTTTGCGATACCTTCAAGCGCCGTTCAGATTCATGGCATCTCAACAGAGCGAGCTACTCTTGAAGGAAAACCGCTTACGCAGGTGCTGCAATCGTTTCACGAACTGATCGACGACGCCCAGATTCTTGTGGCTCACAATATCAGTTTTGATGAAAAGATTGTGGGCAGTGAACTGATACGGGCGGGAATGCCCAACCCCATTCCCTCGAAAAGAAAGATATGCACTATGGAAAGCACAACGGATTTTTGTGCTATCAAAGGCCCATATGGCAACAAGTGGCCAAAACTTTCTGAATTGTATTGCCAATTGTTTGGGACCGGCTTTGAAGAAATGCATAATGCCGCGGTTGATATTCAGGCTACGGCGAAATGCTTCTGGGAATTAAAGAAAATGGGAATTATCCGCTAACCCGATAAACGTCAATGGCTATGCGTCTTTTGGAGAAAATAGTGCTTGTCACCGGAGCAGCGGGGGGGATAGGCAGGGCAGTGGCACTTCGCTTTGCAGGGGAAGGGGCTGTCGTGATTGCCAGCGATATTAATGAGCCTGAATGTGCAAAGACCCTTGAACTCCTTGAGAGCAGGGGAGGACGTGGTACGTCGGTGCCGGCGGATGTAACGCGGGAAAAAGAGATTCAGGCCCTCTACAGCCAGATAAAGGAGCGCTTCGGCAGGCTTGATATTGTGGCCAATATTGCCGGTGGAGACTGCGAACCGGCCCGCGATGTTGAGGAGATTGACTACCTGAAAATGAGCGCTAATCTTGATTTGAACCTCAAATCGTGCATCATCTCCTGCCGGGAGGCAGCACGTCTCATGAAACCGCAGGGGTTCGGCAAAATGGTGAACATGAGTTCACTGGTCTATCGGGGAAGCCCTAACCAGTTCTCTTATGCGGCAGCAAAAGGAGGCATTTATGCCTTTACCCGTTCACTTGCCATGTCGCTCGGGCGCTATGGCATAACGGTCAATGCGCTGGCGCCAGCGCTTGTGGAGGTTCCGGCCTTTGTTGCGGCATTGGGCGCCGATCGGTGGGAGATGCTTCGCAACGATTGTGCACAACGGTACCCGCTCGGTCGGGTAGCAACGCCGGAAGATGTTGCCGGGTGTGCACTTTTTCTGGCTTCAGATGATGCCGCCTTCATCACCGGCCAGATTCTGGAGATTTCTGGCGGCGCGAGGCTTTGAGAGTGGTGAACTGATGGGGGAAGCGTATGCTGATATATCTGGCAGAGTGCAGATCATAGATTTCAAAACCTGATCCGTCATCCTTGAACTTCAGATATCGCTTTACCTCATAAGAGAGATTGTGCCCGATTTTTTTTTGCCAGATTGCAGCTCCAGAGTGGTCAAGCAGAAGGAATTCCATTCCGTCACCTTTCGCTTCATGTGTCGCTACCAGAGCAAATTGCCCCTCTCTGGCAACCTTTATCTCAACCAATTCAGGTAATCCTGCGCTCTTCTCCCATACAATATTTCCGGTTACGGCATTAAACAATGTTACGTCTGCTCCTTTTTTGCCGTTTTCACCGATGATGAAATATGTTCCATCAGGGGAGATTCTCGTTTCCCGAACCCACCGCAAAGCCTCATCAGCGGACGACTGGCTTTTGAACAAAACCTCCTTAACGAGTTTTCCCTTTTTATTGTACACTGCCACGCCACTTGAGCCGCCCTCGTCTCTCCAGCCCCATAGGGGCAGCGTAATGGTTTCGCCATTGTCTGAGACCGCAGCGGCACCTGGTTCATTCAGCAGCGGTTCACTCCAGAGCTGCCGGCCATTTTCCTTGAAGCTCCAGGACGGCAGATGTTCACCGAGCTTAATCGATACCTCATATTTCCCGTTTTCGGAAAGGTAGCTCTCTATGGCACCGGGTCGATCAGCCATCCTTTCCGCCATCCGGGCAAAAGCGGGTGGCGAAAAAAACGTCAAGACAACAACAAGACGAAAAATAAGTTTCATATGGCATCAAGTATTTTTTCTCTCTGGCGTTTGTACTCCTCTTTGCTGATCATGTTCTTTGCAAGCAACGCATCAAGTTTTTTCAGGCGGGCTTCAATATCCTTTGATGATTCTGCTGCGATGGGTCCATCGGTTTCAATAACTGCAGAGGTAATTCCATTTTTGCTTGTTGCGGCGAAAACAACAAAAATGATCATAGCAATGCAACTTCCTGCCCATACCACTCCAAAAATGCCTGCTTCAGCAATAGTGCCTGTGGTGAGGGCTGCAATAAACATGCCGACGGCAATAACCAGTACCAAAAGCGCTGCCGGTTTGCTCGGCTTTATTTTAATTTGCGGCATGTCATTAACTTGGTTACTATTCGGGTAATGTTTTCCGCAAGTCGCTGTACCCATCCGCTAAATTAAACAAAAGCAATACACCACCATGAAAAAAGTATTTTTTGCTCTTCTGCTCTTTGCCATTGCTGGCATGTATGGCGTACAAGGATTTGCAGGGAGTGCCATGGATGATTTAAACAATGCAGCACGCGATGGTGATGCTGCGACAAGCGCACCAACAGGTGAAGGAGCAAGAGAGGGCGCCGGTCAGGGTTTTGATACCCCGTCGCCAACGCCGGTTGACTTAACCGGTAAAGAGGGTGTGGTTGACCCGGCAGATCTGAAGCAATACGATCCTCAACCGATCAGGATTCAAGGTAATCCTCCGCCTCCTCTTCCTTGAAAAGAGGGGGAGTGGCTGGATTCAGTCTTGCCTGGGGTTAAGGATCTTAGCCACAGTACTAATCAGTGCTTTCATGGTGATGGGTTTCTGGATAAAATCAACCTCACTCTCAAGGACACTGTTTTGGGCAATAATATCAGCAGTGTAGCCTGACATAAAGAGCGTTTTAAGCTCTGGACGGGCAGAAAGAAGTGTTTTTGAAAGTTCTGCTCCATTCATTTCCGGCATGATCACATCCGTAAGCAGCAGGTCAATCGTACCCTGGTAGTTTTCAGCAATCCTTATGGCTTCATCAGCTGAAATGGCATGCAATACCTTGTAGCCATTGCGCTCAAGAATGATCTGGCAGAGCAAGAGAATGTCAGGCTCATCTTCAACGAGCAGAATAGTCTGATGGCCTTTTTGGAGGGATACCTCGACCAATTCTTCCTGATCGGCCTGTGACTGAAGATGATTCAGGGGAAGACGAATCGTGAACGTCGTGCCACTTCCCGGTTCGCTCTGGCATTCGATGGTGCCGTTGTTCTGCTTGATAATTCCGTAGACCGTTGCAAGACCAAGACCAGTGCCTTTTCCGCTCTCTTTGGTCGTGAAGAAGGGCTCAAAAATATGTTCGAGATTTGATTTGTCAATACCGCATCCATTATCATGAACGGTCAACGTTACATAGTCTAATGAGTTATCAAAAGGTTCGCTGGTTTTTCCGGAGATATTTGACAACGTTTGGCTTCTGCTTTCAAGAGTAATTCTGCCGTTACCGCTTATGGCATCACGCGCGTTGACAAAGAGGTTTACAAGAATCTGGTCGATCTGCGATGGATCGATTTTTACCTGACTTTTATTGTCGTCATGGTTCCATACCAGTTCGATATGTTCACCGATGAGACGCTGCAGAAAGGGAAGCATACCATAGATCGCATCATTCAGTTCAAGAATTTTCGGCGTAACAATCTGCTTCCGGGCAAAGCCAAGAAGTTGCTGGGTCAGATTTGCAGAACGGGTTGCCGCCTTGTGGATGGCTTCAAGATTGAGATAGACTTTATCGGACGGGTCAACAAGTTCAAGGGCAAATTCAGAGTGACCGAGAATAACGGAGAGCATGTTGTTGAAGTCATGGGCTATCCCCCCGGCCAACCGTCCGATCATCTCCATCTTCTGGGATTGATGAAGCTGAACTTCAAGGCGATCCTTCTCCCTCTGATTCTGCCTGTGCTGGGTAACATTGATACAGGAACCGGCAATAAAAACAGACTGGTCTTTTTCATTGAAGACGATTTTTGCCGTGTTGCTGATGGTGGCAACCGTTCCGTCCAAGAGGTGAAAATCGGCTTCAAAATTATTCAAAAAGCCTTGCTTGAAGAGAAGATCCCGGAATTGCAGACTATCTTGCGGGTGAACACAGGAGGCTTGTGTTTCCATGGCAAACCATGACTTCAGGTCAGAGGTCGTGCACTTGAAAATATCCAGAAAGTTTTGGTTCGCGGTGATTATTTTTCCGTTGATGGTTGACTGATAGAGTCCGATCGGGACGCTGTCAAACAATTCCCGGTAATTTTTTTCACTGATCAGCAGTGCTTGTTCGCTTTGTAGCCGTTCCAGTTCTCCGGATGCACGAACTGCAATCATTTTCAGCGCAGCTTCTGCAAACTTGCGATTTTCAAGCGGGCGTTCAGCAATAGCGGTAATCAGACCGATTGGCTGGCCAACGTGGTTCAATAACGTTACACCAGCATAACCTTCAGAGCGCAGATCCTGAAGCGCTTGATTGTGCGGAAAACGTTGATACAATTCCAACGCATGGAAACAGTACAAATCATTGGCGATGGAGTGATCGCCGGATGTGTCGTTCCGGGTATAGACCACGTTATCCTCAAAATGACCGTCGTTCCAGACGGCCACCGTAGATGCGGTCAATCCATCACCATCAAGACTTTCAATGGTGACAAAGTTCATCTCAAGGGTTTCAGCGATATATCGGGAGAGTGCTATAAAAAATGGTTCATTCTGTGAAACGTAGCTTGAATAGGAGAGAAACAGCTGTACTGACTCAATTTTTTTTTGCTCCGTGATGTCAATACCGATACCGACCAGGAACGGATTGCCGTCAATGATTATTTTCCTGCCAGTCATCAAGAACCATCGAAAGTCGGGGCCGCCATGGAGAAGAACTCTTACCTCCACATTTCCTTCCAGACCATACTCAAGTACAGACAACATTTTTTCATTAAAAAGGGCCTGATCGTCAGGATGTAAGGTTGAAATGATCAGGGTATCAGCCATCTCGCTTTCCGCTTTTCCCAGAATCTCATCTCGCAGGCACGCGTTCCAGCCGGCAAAGTAACCGCCGGCACCAATCATATAAAACGTATCGGTTATACTGCTGATAATGGTTTTACTGAAAGCCGGCTCCTTTTTTCCGAGCTGTTGAGCCTTCTTCAGATCGGTAATGTCAATAACGATTCCGGCGTACCGGTTAATCTCTCCGTCATCTCCCTTGAAGGGTGTGCCTTTTGACATAACCCAACGCTCCTCGACGGAAATATTCCGGACACGCCACTCAACGGTAAACCCTATTCCGCGTTCTATTGCATTATTGATTATTTGTTCAGCCTGCTCCCTGTCTTCAAGTGCGATCGATTGGATCCAGGTATCGTAGGAGGCCTCGCTGGAGAGCGGATCCAAGCCATACAGGATCCAAATTTCATCCGACCAACGAGATCTGTCTGTCCGTAAATTCCACTCCCAAATACCGGATTGAGTTGCATCAATAATGAGTTGCTGCCGTTCATTATTGACGAGCATTGCCTGCTCAATCGTTTTCTGTCGGCTGATATCGGTGAGAATAGCCCGGCATTCCTCTCTGTTATCGTTGACAACAGCGTCAATGCGGAAAATTTTCTGGCTGACGGCATTTGTCCCTGCTGGCTTGAATAGCCCTATTTCGCAATAGTTTGGTTCTATGTGGTTGAACACTCTTGCCAGAAGCTCCTTGAAGGCTTTGTGGTCTGGAGCGGCAATCAATTTATCCAGCCGTTTTCCGCGTAACAGGGAGCGTTCAAGGCCAAGCATCTTCGTAGCCGTCAGGTTCACCTCGATGATCTTGCTGTCTGGAGCAAGTGTCAGGTATCCGAGTGGAGCGAAGTCATAAAGATCGGTGTACCGTTCCAGACTATTTTCCAGTAGTTCTCTTGAGTGAATCAGCTCTTGATGCTGCATTTCAAGTTCAATCTGCTGAATCCCCAGTTCATGGATCAACCTGAGCATTTCCTCCGGTGAAGAGGAACTATTCATGTTTGCCTGTTGACTTTTTTGCATGCGCGACCCAGACTGGGAAGATAATGCAGAAAAGTCGTCCAGAGAGGTGCTGTTTTGATGCATGGGCAGTTCTCACAGATTCAACTGTGATCAGGAATCTGGTTCGGGTCGTTAATTTCAAAAAATGTTGTACATACTTGAAAGGTTTTTTCACTTCCCTCCTGTAATCTGTTCGATGTACTGACTTTAATCCATCGTGTCTTGTGATCCTGAGGGTGGACAATGCCCATAACAACACCATTTACAGTCTTTCCGGAGTGCAATGTGACTACAGCAGGGTGTTCTTCATGCGGAAAGTCGGATCCATCGCTCCGGACAAGTTTCCATTGAAGGTTGGCAATATTGTTGCCTTGCATCTCATTCATGGAAATTCCTGTAATTCTCTCGGTTTCTCGATTTGTCATCACAATATATCCTTCTGAATCCTGAAGCATGATTCCAACAGGTATGGTCTCGATCAAAAACAGGAAACTCTTCTCAATCTCCCGCAGACTTTGCTCCAATTTCTTGGCTATACTGATATCACTAAAGGTAATCACGAGCCCGTTGATACGGTTATCGTGTGTTCGGTAGGGCATTATTTTGACTGAAAAACAACGGTCGTTATTTGCGTAAATCTCCTTTTCACTGAACACAAGGGTATTGAGAACCTTTTGCGCGTCGTCAGATAGATCGGGATAGTGCAGATCGGTAACAATATCCGTTATCGGGCGTCCGACATCGGTGGGGATCAGTTTGATGATGGAGGCTGTCTGGTTTGTAAAACGGCGTATGTTGAGTTTATCATCAAGAAAAAGTGTTGCAATGTCAGTGCTGTTCAGCAGGTTTTTCATGTCACTGTTAGCCAGTGAAAGGTCAGTTACCTTCGACTGCAGTTCCTGGTTCACCGTCTGCAGCTCTTCGTTCAGTGACTGCATCTCCTCTTTGGATGTGGTCAACTCTTCATTGGTACTCTGCATCTCCTCATTGGCTGACTGCATCTCTTCATTCGTGCTTTTTAGCTCCTCCTCTGAGGTCTGCATCTCTTCACGTATGGTGATAATCTCTTCTTTGGCCCCTTTGAGCTCTTCTTTAAGCGAAGCAAGCTTGCTGTCTTTAATATCTATACGTGGAGGCTGATCAGCAGCAGCTAAAGCTTTTTTTGCAACGTCTGCAAAAACAACCATGACCATGTTGTTGAAGGAATCCGGCTTTTCAATAAGTTTAACCTTCAAATCAACAATATGTATCTCTCCGTTTGTTTCGACGATCACTCCCTTTTTGGAGGTGTCTCCTTTCTTGCGGAGCACATTTCCGAACAAATGATTCAGTTCGTAGCGAATCCCTTCCCTTGCCATGGCAAAAATATTCAGGTTGGCTTGTCCTGCTGCCGGTTCCAGGTAGTTGCCCGTACGACCATTTATATAGAGAATGTCCCCATTCTCAGTTGTCAGTACTGCCGCAGGAGTATAATACTGAAGCAGGAGCCTGTCGCTTATTGTTTTCAGATTAAGTTCGGATGTCATCGGTTTCGACTGAGCGGACCGAATATGAGGCATCTCCGGTAAATAACGGGTAACAGATCCGGGAAAATCAAGAGTCTCAGGCCCGACGGCCTGATGCAGATGACGGAAAAAACGGGCCTTGATGTCAAGCGCTTGAAACAGTAGGCTATTGGAGCCGACCGTTTCAGCACTTCCAAGAAAGAGAATTCCTCCGGGCTTCAGGCTGTAATGAAACAATTGCATCATTTTTTTCTGGAGATCTTGCTCCATGTAAATCAGCAGATTACGGCAAACGAGAATATCGAGTTTGCTGAAGGGGGGATCCATAATGACATTATGGGGAGCAAAAACAATGCTCTCGCGAATTTCTCTGGTGATCTTGTAACCCCGGTCATCTTTTTCAAAGTATTGTTTTAAGCGGTCAGGAGAGACATCAGCAGTGATATTGGGCGGATAGATTCCTGCACGAGCCTTTTCAATAGCGTTTTTGTCGAGGTCCGTTGCAAATATCTGGAGTTTGAAAATACCGGTATGTTTTATTGTTGAGAGGACTTCTCTGAAGACAATAGCGAGGGAATAGGCTTCCTCACCTGTTGAACAGCCTGCAATCCATGCTCTAATAATGCCGCCGGAGGGACGGGAAGCAAGAACGTATGGAATCCCTTCTTTTTTAATGGATTCCCAAGCTTCAGGATCCCGGAAAAAACTGGTTACACCTATCAGCAACTCATTGAAAAGCTGTTCGATTTCATTGGGATTCTCCTGAAGATAGTGAACATAATCGGAGATCTTTTCAATTTCGTGAATACCCATGCGCCGTTCGATACGGCGATAAATCGTGTTTTTCTTGTACTGTGAAAAATCATGCCCCGTCTGATTACGCAGGATAATAATGATTTTTTTCAGCGAACTCAGAGTTTTCTCTTCTATGGATAATTCGGATTTAGAGATGGCTGGAACATGTTTCAAATAAGAGAGGATTTTTGTCGGGAGTATCTCCGCTGCCGCTACGACGTCAGCCAGTCCTTCATCAATAGCACTTCGGGGCATTCCGTCAAACTTGGAGGAAGCCGGATCCTGTACAAAAACGCCACCACCTTTTTCCTTGATGGCGCGCAGTCCAAGTGTTCCATCGGAACCCATGCCAGAGAGAATAACGCCGATGGAGTACTGCTTAAGGTCTTCTGCCATGGAACGGAAAAAGAAATCAATAGGAAGTCTCAAACCACGAGGTTTGACCATATCGAGCAGATACAGTACTCCGTGCAGTATCGACATGTCCTGGTTTGGAGGAATCAGATAGACATGATCGGGCTCGATTTTAAGGCCGTCACTGACCTGGCAGACAGGCATTTGGGTAACCCGCTGAAGCAGTTCAACCATAATTCCCTTGTGGTTAGGATCAAGGTGCTGTACAATGACAAAGGCTATGCCGGATGGATAGGGGACATTCTTCAGAAACAGTTCAAGTGCTTCAAGTCCACCGGCTGAAGAACCAATACCAACGACAGGGAAAGAAATTTCTTTTGGAGGCTTGAGCGTACTCTCTTCAGCCTCTTTTTTTTGATGACTGATGGAAGGTGTTTTTTTCATGATGCAGCGCTGTTTTGAAGACTTAAAACTTGTAACCGTAACCTGCAGCCAAAGTTCTGAAAGCACCCTTATCTCCTGTGAAATGACTTTGCCGTGATTTATGCCGGACAAGTTTCATCAGTCAGGTTGCCTGTTATTCAATGTAGCTGATTTATAGCAGATTTTATTTTATGTTTGGGGAAAATTCCTATAACAGATATATCCTGCCCTGCAGTTTCATGCTTAAGCAGATCTGGTTACAGGCGTAGATTTGGCGGTTTCTGGTCTGCAAAAAAAGGGGGAACACAAAAACCCCTGCTGCCGAAATATTTCAGCAACAGGGGTTTTTGTGCTTTGAAAATTACCTGATTATCGCAGTTCCGCAGTTCTGCAGTTTAGTCTGCATTTCAGGGCTCAGTTGCTTGAACAGTTCCGCATTGTAGGATTTTGCAGGTGGCAGGTTAAAGATCTGCTGAGCGGCAACCGCATAAGAACGTGATATGCCTGCAAAGGAGCCTTTTTTGACAGCAGGGTCAACATTGGTTGTTATGATTGATACCGTATTGTCGCTGTTGCGCACAATCTCGAACGTGCGGAACTGCTGCGGAAACTCCCGTAATGATGCCGTCTCAACCTGCCAGAAACCGAGTTCAGGCTTTTTGGGATCAGGCGATTTTAGGGCGGTAACCGTGTTGAGATGACGATGCCCGGCGATCCAAAGAATAAGATTCGGATAGGTATGCAACTTGGCAATAAGAGTCTCTTCAGAAAGAGGGGCGTGCGGGTTCCAGCCGACTTCATTGCCGGCAGGTGCGATGCCTATGGGAATGTGTGCTGCGATGATCATCAGTTTTCCCTCTGCCTGGCCTTTGTCGAGTTCCCTGCAAAGCCAATCATAGCGTTCCTTGTCCAGAGAGCTATGACCATAGATGTCACCTTCAGGATCATCGTTTCTCTGTGTATCATCGAGCACAATGACCTTCAGCGGTACATTTGACTTCGGCTCAAACGTGAAGCAGGCAAATCCTTTTGCAGCATCATTTATATTGAATCCGTGCCCAACTGGATTTGATGTGGTATTAAAAAATTCACGCATCCACTCTCCCGTCGAAAGTGAATGACGGGCCGGATCGGCCGGAATTTCAGGTGGATTTATCTGGCCCGCCTTTCCTGCGCCAATTACATTGCCGTAACGTGTCCTGCCGTCAAGGTCACCCATACAGAAATCACGGCGACTATAGCCCTCAGGCGTAAAGATATTGCCCATTTTAAGAATCGTATTGCCGGTCATCGTCTTGCGGATGTAATCGTTTGGTGGTTTTACTCCCATCCAGAAATGATCATGATTGCCAAGCGCCTGATACCATGGGATCGTCTTGTCCAGCCCAACCGCCCTGTATTCGTCCTGATAGTCATTATGAGGCCCGGGAATGGGATCATCCTTGACTGCGGAATCGGGGTTTATCATTTTGCCGTCAAGCACATCGATAAACCATCGCAATTCGTTGTACTGCGTATTGTTGATGTTATCACCCAGCGAAATGCCAAAATCAATCGGATCTGCTTTGTGAAGAGTGTTGATTGTCTGAACTGCTGCGTCAAGAACATGCGTTGAGTAAAGCATTATCCCTGAGTACGCCGAAATAATCCCTCCTTTATAGCCAAAATAGATCGCCTGTGCGGGAGATTCCTTGTCGGTGATATGAATGTCGGTTAGGGTAAAGAAATGCAACAGCTTTGCTTTATTGACGACTGATGCGTCGCTGTATGCTGTCGGCATAAGGTCGAAGCGCTTTATTGATTCGATTCCCGGCCCGTAATGCCAGGTGCCATAACCGTACTTCCTGTATTTTGAAATTTCATAAGGAAAAATTTTCTTTGAACCCGAACGGAGCGAGTCCTCTACGATAGTCCTCTGTCGGGTCGTAAAGACCTCAGAATCAATCTGGTTTCCAATAAGCTTTTTTTGCTTTGCAGCCTGGCATTCCTGATATCCTGCTGAAGTGAAGAGCAGCATACCTGTCAAAAAGAGGAAACAGATTTTTTTGCATGTACATGACCCAACCATAAAACCCTCCTAAAGGCTTAATTACTGAGTATCAAGGCATTAATAGCAAAGTTACAAAATATAGAACTGCTTGATGCGGGTTATTTGAGTTTTTTTGCGGTGAGTGCTATTTCGCCGTTACGTTATTTGCACCATGCTCCAGAATTCCGCCCCACTCGATAACGGTAAAACCTTTTCTTGCGAAAGCACCAATTTCAGGCTCATGGAGATTGACCGCATTCTGGGTTGGAGCAAAACTAAGCAAGACTCTCAAGAGAGTGTCCGGCTTCGGAAATATTTTCAGTCCAAGCTGATCGTTTACTATTTCAGGCCGGATCAGCTTGATGGTATAGTAATTGCTTGCTGGAAGATTTTGCTGCCAGTAAACTTTAAAAGCATTTGCCTCGTCCTTGTTCAGTCCAAAGTCAGTAAGGTATTTATCAAACCATCCGCCTAAATCACTGTATTTTACAGACCAGCCATCCTCTGGCATGGTAACGGGTTTGTCAAGCGCAACTTCATAGAAGAGATACCGGTATTTGTGATCGATCAGCCCATTGCTCTCCGCAACAACCCTCCATTTTTTCTTGTACAAAGGGATACTCTGAATGACTTTCCCTTTTGGATCAAGCCGGACCTCGACGGACATTTTTTTTACCGGGTATAAATAGAGCGCAGGTTTTTTGACAATCTCTATCTCTTTGCAATCTTGCAATTCATTGTTTATCAAAGAGTAACATACTGTTTTTTCAAGCGTTGGCTTGGCGTGAGCGTCGGATTCATTATGGACAAGCATGGTAATTGCTAGTTCCTGCCGCTTCCATGGCATCCAGGTGTCCGGGTTCGTTATGGTAACCGTTTTAATTTCAATATTGTCTCCAAGAAGCACAGGTCTGGTCTGCACATACTGGGTATTTTTCTTAATCAAACCGGAAAGCTCATAAAAGGCGGCACTTCCCATTCCATGATGCTCAATAATAACCACAAGATCCAGATTGCCATCCCCATTCAAATCTGCAATTTTATCGTGAACTAAAGATGCGCTGATATAATTTCCCGGATTATCTCCGCCTTTAAAAGAACCATCTTTTAACTGAACCGCTCTTTTTGCAACCAAAAGATTATAGGTGTAATTTTTTGCTATACTTTCCATACTGCCGTCATTAACCATAACAGGCATTAACGGCTCTTTACAGAACCCTATTCTTGTCATAGCACTTACTATAAGTAGTACAAAAGGAATACAATACTTCATGACGAACTCCCTGCTTGAGTGTTTTGGTTCCCGGTCCATTATGGTTATAATAAAGAAAAGGGTCTTGATGAAATAATTCAATTTTTCGGATAACCGCCATCATCCTGACACAAGAACGAATAAAGGAGTTATCAGATGCACTTGATGAGCAGATTATTAAACGGAGTTGGCCTGTTTTTTCTTTTTCTCTTAAGCACTTTATCCGTTTCGGCAGAGCCTTATTCCTCAAGTCCGAGAGTTACCGGGGTGGAGATTCTCAAGGAAATTGTGCGACAGGAAAGGCAAGGGTTTACCGTCAGGGTTGGAAGCAACGGTTGCACAGCAAAGAGCTCCTTTATTGTATCGGTAAAAAAGGAAAAAGGCGTTACAGATTCAACGCAGCATTACCTGCTTACCATTATCCGAACGGTGCCTGACGAGTGTAAGGCAATTGTCTACGATGGCGAACTCATGACCTATGACTTGCTAAAGGACTTTGGTATCGCCGGAAACCCGGCCTATACCATTACCAATCCGGTAACCCCCTCCCGCTAATCAGCCATCGATGTTTTTTTGCATGACCGGAAAAGTTGATGTTACGGTTTGCTTTTCAAGAGTTCAGGCCGGTATTCGAAATGCATGGTATCGTAGTGATACCACTTGCCGCCCCATATGAAGCCATGCCGTTCAAATATTTCGACAATCTCGGTCGGGATCTGGTTCCTGTAGGGGTAACCTCCTTTGGAATCCGGTTTGGCCCATCTCCAGTAATCGGCATATTTTCGGGCGATATCGATAGCTGTTGCACTTCCATGCGCGCTCAATCGTTTTGTGCCTTCGATGAATCTGCAATTCACGGTTCCTGCTGGAGGAATGAGATATTTATCGTATCTGGCGGGCAGTTGATCCAGTTCATGCGATACTTTTGCTAACTGCTCAGCCACGCCATTAAGGCGTGTCACCCTGAGCTTTTTGCCCCATTTTCGGGGAAGCCATACAACATCTGCCAGAGTGCGCGCTGTTTCACCTTTTTTGCAGTTCCCGTACATCTTCAGGAAAAACGGTTCGAAACGCACCCTCCCCGGATCGATATTAACTTCGGGTGAACCAGCGGCCTTGCCTGGAATATAGCGGGCATAGAACATGTCTTTGAGCGATGGTGAATTCAGCAGCGTTTCAAAGTCTTTACCTGTTTTACCATCATCAAACCGCATTCTTGTTCCGTCTGTCCAGATCAGTTCGTTGCCTTCATGGCCCGCAAGAAAGTCGGGATAAGAGCGGACCAGCGTATCCATCAATTCAGCGTTTCCCGCTGCATATGAGGGCGCCACGATCAAACACAAGAACAGTGCTGCAAGGCCATGAATCCTGAGCAGGTGAACCATCATATCGTTAACCTCCAAAAAATTACGTGATCCTGTGTTGCTCTCAATACCTGATGATATTAACCTCAACATAGTCTCTGCCATAGCCGTTATTCCAAATGCTGATCTTGACCAATGGCTCTCCATGAACAATCTCGTTCAACGCAGCGCGACTTATTCTGCCGTTTTGCAGCATCGACTCAAGAACTGCACGATTTCGTTTTGAAGCAAAGAAGCTGTCGCGTTCATCTTCAGGATCAAAGCGACCAAAAACATGGTAGTTCGCCCGGTCCTGCCGAATAATTGCGGCGACAGATGTCAGGCGTTCACCGTAGCTGTTGAAGTGGTCGGAATGCCCTAAACGGGCGATATAAGACTCGACCAACTCATCAGCAAGCACAGGAGCTGCCTGAAACAAGGCAAACACCGCAACCAAAAGATAAAATCGTTTCATAATGATTTTTGTTGATGTTAATCCGGTAAAAATGGCGTCTTGATTGAACTTTTGCACTGGCTCCACATCCAGAGAAGTTACGGATTAAAACAAGAATACTGTGCGGATCCGCTAATATTGGCGAAAAAGTGACGTACGTGTTTCTTTCCATGAGCTCCGCAGAGTGCGCGACAGCCTGCTTTTGCTTGCAGGCCCCAACAATATTTTTTTTCTGATTATATTGGCCCACTGCTTGCAACGCATCATCCTTTGTATTTTTCCTTTTGCGGAATTGTCATCCTTTGAAAATGGTTTGTTACCTTGAGCAGCAGGAGTTAGCCCTGTTACGCCTGTTTGTTGCACCTGTTTTCAGTTGGCATAGAACATGGCTGTACTTTCCATAAAAAAAGCAGCGCTTACAGCCGTTTATGGCTGCCAGTTGCAGGATTGAAAATGTTTTAATAGTTATGACGTTAACGAC
>SESG01017114.1_pt1 | contig 16037 bp, 12 predicted proteins | sample 3171421 | NCBI WGS metagenome assembly SESG01 (sample SAMN10866946, study PRJNA518727) | freshwater metagenome | biome: subpolar coniferous forest; feature: holomictic lake; material: water; isolation source: holomictic Lake 227, 6 m and 8 m depth | place: Canada: near Kenora, Ontario | collected... | reverse complement strand
CATGCGTTTGGGCGATAAACCTGTTGATGATGTTGCCGCGATTAGCTCCGGTTCCATTGCATTGGATTTGGCCCTAGGTATTGGTGGCTATCCCAAAGGTAGAGTGATCGAGATATTTGGACCTGAGTCGTCAGGTAAAACCACTTTGGCCATTCATGCTATTGCTGAAGCGCAGAAACAGGGAGGTATTGCAGCTATCATCGATGCTGAGCATGCCTTTGATCCTGGTTACGCGACAAAATTGGGTGTAAATATCAATGAGTTGCTTATATCTCAGCCCGATAACGGAGAGCAAGCCCTTGAAATTGCTGACAACCTGATTCGCTCAGGAGCCATTGATATTATTGTCATCGACTCAGTTGCAGCGTTGACACCAAAAGCTGAAATTGAAGGAGAAATGGGTGATTCAAAAATGGGACTTCATGCAAGATTGATGTCACAGGCACTCCGCAAGCTGACCGCTAACATCAGTAAAACAAAGACATGTTGCATTTTTATCAATCAGTTACGCGAAAAAATTGGCGTGATGTTTGGAAATCCGGAAACGACAACAGGAGGTAATGCCCTTAAATTTTATGCTTCTGTAAGGGTAGATATTCGTAAAATCGGTCAGTTGAAAGATGGGGAAGAGGTTCAGGGAAATCATACGCGGGTTAAAATCGTCAAAAACAAGATCGCTCCTCCATTCCGGAAAGCAGAATTTGACATTATTTTTGGCGAAGGGATCTCTAAAACAGGCGAGATCATTGATTTGGGTGTTGAGTTGAATATCATTAAAAAGAGCGGTTCCTGGTTCAGTTATGGAGAGACCAAACTTGGACAAGGCCGCGAATCTGTGAAGGCTCTGCTAATTGACAATCCGGAATTGGCTGAAGAAATCGAAAAGAAAATTATTAAAAATTATAGTCCGTCACTCGAAAAATAGGTTTTTCTTAACAACGTATTATTAAAATCTTTTAGCCTTTCCAGTCCTACTCATTTTTTCGGGAATCAGGCAGCAAATTGAAGGCAGATAAAATAAGTAATTGTTAAAATAGTCGTAAAATCTGAGCCGAAACAACATCGGTTCAGATTTTTTTTGGACATTTGCAGCTTGGCTGAAGTGATAAATCGTAATTCAAGGGTAATGAAAGTCATAAAATTTGGAGGAACATCTGTCGGTTCCGTTGAAAATATAAAGAAAATCGACGAAATAGTTCGAAATCAACAATCGGATTTGATTGTGGTTGTCAGCGCTGTTGGTGGAGTGACAGATCTTTTGCTTGCAGCAGCCAATGCTGGTGCCAAAGGCAGCGATGTTACTACTTTTTTAGATGAAATTTGGGCCAGGCATGAGAAAATAATGGCCGGACTTTTTGACAAGCAAGTCTTTAAAGAGGTAAAGAGCAACATGAAAGGCCTTTTCGATGAGTTGGAAAAGATTCTTCAAGGTGTGCGGCTAATTGGCGAACTCACCCCAAAAACACTTGATAAGGTGATGGGATTTGGAGAAAGGCTCTCCTCATCGTTTATCTCCAGATATCTTCGGGCGGAATTGATAGATAGTTTATCCCTGATACGAACTGATAAAAATCATGGGCGGGCCAATGTTGATTTTAAAGTCACTTACGATTTGATAAGTAATAGCTGTTCAAATTTGAAAAGTGTGGCCGTTGCTCCGGGCTTCATTTCCTCGGCTTCAGATGGAACATTAACCACTTTGGGAAGAGGCGGCTCCGACTACACTGCTGCCCTTTTTGCTGCAGCTTTAAACGCTGAAAGGCTGGAGATATGGACTGATGTGGATGGTTTTATGACCGCCGATCCTAGGGTCATCAGCAAAGCATATCCTATTCCTCAACTTACCTATAGTGAGGCCCTTGAGTTATCACACTTTGGTGCCAAAGTCATTTATCCTCCTACTATTTTGCCTGTATATCAGAAATCGATACCCGTACAAATAAAAAATACAATGAACCCTTCGGCTGAAGGGACACTTATTGGAAATGTTAGCCATCCCGGGGCTGAACATCCTATCAAGGGAATCTCATCGATAGACGGAATCTCCCTTTTTACGGTCCAGGGACTCGGTATGGTCGGTGTTACAGGGATTGCCATGAGGCTTTTCGGTGCACTGGCAAAAGAGGAAATCAATGTGATTCTGATTTCTCAGGCATCTTCAGAAAATTCCATCAGCTTTGCCATCGATTCGACAAGAGGTAAAGCTGCGGAAATGGCCATTCAGCAAGAATTTCAGCGGGAGATTGCTTCCGGTCTCATTAACAAGATTGGTAGCGAAGAGGATCTTTGTATTGTTGCCATTGTAGGTGAAAACATGAAACATTCGGCAGGTATTGCCGGAAAGCTCTTTTATACCATTGGAAAGAATGGAATAAATGTAGTAGCCATTGCGCAGGGCGCTTCTGAACAGAATATTTCGTGGGTGGTAAAAAAATCTGACTTGCGCAAAACACTCAACGTCGTTCATGAATCATTCTTCCTCTCCCCATTTATTGAATTGAATCTTTTTCTGGTTGGGATTGGTACTGTTGGAAGAGATTTGCTCAAGCAAATTAGCCAGCAACAGGCAAAACTTCAAAAGGAACACCGGCTTAAACTTCGTATTTGCGGTGTGGCCAACTCCAGGAAGATGGTTTTCGATCGCGAAGGATTAGATCCTGCTGATGTGGCTCAAATGCTTTCAGGAGAACATTCAGAAAAATCTGACATGAAAGGATTTTGCGCCAATATGATTGAGATGAACATGTTCAATTCTGTATTTGTCGACTGTACTGCAGAAAAAAAGGTCGCTGATCAATACCACGATATCCTGAATAATTACATATCCATTGTTGCCGCAAATAAAGTGGCCGCTTCTTCAGAATATCAAGCTTATCGGGAACTAAAAGAACTTGCAGCCAATCATGGGGTTAAATATCTTTTCGAAACCAATGTAGGAGCCGGATTGCCATTGATTTCGACCATCAATGATTTGAAGCGTTCAGGAGACAGAATTGTCCGCATTGAAGCTGTACTCTCGGGCACCCTCAATTTTATTTTCAATACCCTAAGCAGCGAAATTCCGTTAAGTACCGCCATCCGCTTGTCGAAAGAAAAAGGATTCTCAGAACCAGATCCGCGCATCGATCTCAGTGGGGTTGATGTTGTTAGAAAACTGGTGATCCTGGGTCGGGAGTCAGGTTATCAGCTTAGTCAGGAGGATGTTGTTCAGAATAGATTCATTCCAGATCGCTATTTCAATTCGACGCTTGATGATTTCTGGAGAGACATTCATGAAATGGACGGGCATTTCGAAGCTGAGCGCTTGATCCTGGAAAAGGAGAAGAAAAAGTGGCGTTTTGTAGGATTGCTGGATGAAGGACATGCCTCCGTTTCGCTTCAATCTGTTGGTCCTGGTCATCCGTTCTACGATTTGGAAGGAAGTAATAACATAGTGCTGCTTACTACAGAGCGCTACAACGAATCCCCCATGCTGATCAAAGGTTATGGAGCAGGAGCAGCTGTCACTGCGGCTGGGGTGTTTGCCGATTTGATAAAGATTGCAAACATCTGAAAAGTTTGAAATGTTTGAAGGGTTTGAAATGTTTGAAATGTTTGAAATGTTTGAAAAGTTTGTAGGGTTTTAAGAGTTTGTTTGGTCTATATTTTTTGACGGTCTCCTGGTCTCCCTGTCCCCAAGTCTCCCCCTCTTTAATTGAATAACCTTTCTCATTTCAATCCGTAGAAACTAGAATAATTGAGAAAAGCTAGCAATTGAAATGAAGTATATAATTTTACTGGGCGACGGCATGTCTGATCAGCCTGAAGCTGAATTCGATGGGAAGACCCCGCTGATGGCAGCCAAAAAACCCAATATGGATCTTTTGGCCAGAATGGGCCGAAGTGGCGTATTGAAAACAATTCCTGACGCTCTGCATCCCGGCAGTGAAGTGGCAAATCTCGCAGTTCTCGGATACGATGTGGAGGCAGTTTATGAGGGGAGGGGAGTTATCGAAGCCGCCAGCATTGGTGTTGAGCTCGAAGAAGGAGATACGGCCATGCGCTGTAATCTGGTGACGCTACAAGGAGATATTATTTTGAACCACTCAGCAGGGCATATTTCTACTGATGAAGCTGATGAATTGATAAAATATCTTAATAGCCATCTTGGCACTGACCAAATCCGTTTTTATACTGGTGTTTCTTACCGGCACTTGCTGGTCATTAAGGGAGGTAATAAAAATGTGAAATGTATTCCGCCACATGATGTTCCAGGAAAACTGTACCATCCATTACTGCCTGAAGCCATTGATTCCTCCGGGCTCGCAACTTCTCAGCTTTTGAATGACCTGATTAGTCGATCCAGGGAACTGTTGGAGAACCACCCGATTAATCTTACCAGGAAGTCGCTGGGCAAAGATCCGGCTAACTCTATATGGCCCTGGTCGCCCGGATATAAACCAGACATGAAAAGTCTCAAGGAACTATTTGGGATTCAGAAGAGTGCTGTGATTTCGGCTGTAGACCTGATTCAAGGCATAGGTGTATATGCTGGCATGGATGTTATCAAAGTTGCAGGGGCCACAGGTCTTTATACCACCAATTATGAAGGGAAGGCTGAGGCAGCTATTCAAGCTCTTCAAGATCACGATTTTGTTTACCTGCATGTTGAAGCAAGCGATGAGGCCGGTCATGAAGGTGATTACAATTTAAAGCTGCTTACCATAGAATATCTCGACAGCCGAATCCTTAGCCGACTCATGGAGGCTTGCTCGAAAATGGAAGAGCCAGTAACGATTGCCATGCTCCCTGACCATCCGACTCCGTGGAAACTGAGAACGCACACGAGGGATTCAGTCCCTTTCACAATTTATGTTCCGGGTGGCGAAGCAGATGACGTAGATCGGTACGATGAGGCTGCAGCGAAGCTTGGTGCTTATGGCGAATTGAGCGGAAAACAGTTTATGGAAGCACTTTTAAAAACAATATGAAAATTGGGAAATTTGAAAATGTGAAAATGATCGCCTTGCGCTGATGCCCTTTTAATTTCCACATTTCCACATTTTCCAATTTCCCAATTAATTAATTATCATGCAATACTACAGCACCAACAGGCTTTCGCCAGATGTTGATCTCCGAACAGCAGTTACTAAGGGACTAGCTCCTGACCGAGGACTATATATGCCTGAAATTATTGGTCATCTCGATCCTGTTTTTTTTGCACAGTTGGGAACCTTGACCTTTCAGGAAATGGCTTTTCGGGTGGCTGAAAAATTCTTTGGAGAGGATATTCCCTATGAGAAACTGAAAGAGATTGTCTATGAAACTCTCAATTTTAGTACTCCTCTTGTTGAGGTGGAGCAGGACATCTTTTCACTTGAATTATTTCATGGTCCTACGCTCGCCTTTAAAGATGTAGGTGCCAGATTCATGGCAAGGATGCTAGCCTATTTCCTGTCTGAAGAAAAAGAAACTGTTCATGTATTGGTGGCTACCTCTGGCGATACCGGAAGTGCAGTAGCCAATGGCTTTCTTGGCATTGAAGGAATTCAGGTTCATGTACTATATCCCAAAGGCAAGGTGAGCGAGATTCAGGAGAAACAGTTCGTGACTCTGGGTCAGAACATTACCGCGCTGGAAGTTGATGGTTCTTTTGATGATTGTCAGGCTTTGGTGAAATCGGCTTTTATGGATGAGGAGCTTCAACGTAAAATGGTGCTGACGTCAGCTAATTCGATCAATGTTGCACGCTTCCTGCCCCAGGCTTTCTATTATTTCAATGCAGTGGCACAGCTAAGAAAAAGCAATAAAAAAATTGTTTTCTCTGTTCCAAGTGGAAATTTCGGCAACCTTACTGCCGGACTGATTGCCAAAAAAATGGGACTACAGGTTTCTCGTTTCATTGCCGCTAATAACAGTAACGATGTAGTATTCAATTACATAAATTCAGGCATTTATGCTCCGAAAGCTTCCGTGCCTACCATTGCCAATGCAATGGATGTAGGCGATCCCAGTAATTTTGCCCGGATACTGGATTTGTACGAGCATGATCATGCCAAAATTTGTGAAACGATGCAGGGAACTACTTATTCAGACCTTCAAATAAAAGAGAGCTTGTTAGCATGTTTCAGAGCTACCGGATACCTTTGTGATCCACACGGAGCAGTTGCCTATCGTGCTCTGAAAGAACAACTTCTTCCCGATGAGTTGGGAATCTTCCTCGAAACAGCCCATCCTGCGAAATTTACAGAAACGGTTGAGGAAATAGTTGGCATAGGAAATGTTCCGATGCCCGAGCGGTTACTTGAATTTATGAAAGGCGAGAAGCAAACGGTTGAGTTGGGAGTTGATTTTGGTGCGTTTAAGAAGTATTTGCTTGGAAGAAGTACTTAGAGTGGAAGAAGTGTTTTGAGCTTGATTTTACTAAGTTTGTGAAGTGCTAAGGTATTTATATCCCAATGATCATATGGTCGGAGTCCACAACTTTAAGTATTCTAAGTACTATAAGTACTTTTTATTCACAAAGTTCCAGCCACCTAAACTCCTTTTCCTCAAGCTCAAGGGTGAGTTCACTGTATCTGAGTGATTTTTGGTGAAGCGCCTCCGCAGCAAGTGAGCCTGAGTTGAGCTCCTCTTCAAGGTATTTCTTCTCCTTTTCGAGTTTACCAATCTCCTGCTCCAAATCTTCAAGCTCTTTTTTCTCCTTGAAACTCAGTTTCTTCTTTTCATCAGCAGGTTTTTCCCTGACCGGCTTCTCCATTTTGACTGCAGATTGTTCGGATTTTTCCTTCTCCTCAGCCCAATCACGGTAGTCGGAATAGTTCCCGGGGAAGTCCTTGATGATACCATCTCCTTCAAAAACAAAGAGATGGTCAACTATTTTATCCATGAAAAAGCGGTCGTGTGAGACCACAATGGTACAGCCGGTGAAAGATTTCAGGTAGTCTTCCAGAACGTTCAGGGTCATGATGTCCAGATCGTTGGTGGGTTCATCCAGGATCAGGAAGTTGGGATTGCGCATCAGAATGGTGCAGAGATAAAGGCGCCTTTTTTCTCCGCCGCTTAATTTGGCGACCAGGGAGTATTGTGTTTCAGGAGGGAAGAGGAAGTAGGTTAGGAATTGTGAAGCACTAAGTTTTGATCCATCCCCCATTTCTACGACTTCAGCAATCTCTTTGATGATGTCGATGACCCGGTTATCGGGCGAAAACTGGATGCCATCTTGTCTGAAATAGCCAAAGCTGACAGTTTCGCCTACTTCCATTTTCCCGCTGTCGGCCGCCATGGCCCCGGTAAGCAAGTTGAGAAAAGTGCTCTTGCCGGATCCGTTTTTTCCGACGATGCCAATTTTTTCGTATCGGGCGAACTTGTAGCTGAAATCTTTCAGGATGGTGACATCGCCAAAAGACTTGGAGAGACGGTCTAAATTGATAATTTTGTTCCCCAACCTTTGGGAGTTGATGGCCAGTTCAAGCTTGGTGTCATCTATTCGCTTCGATGCCTTTTCCTTAAGGATATAGGCATTTTCAGTACGGTATTTTGATTTGTGTGTGCGGGCTTTTGGCATCCTTCGGAGCCAGTCCAGCTCTGTGCGGAAGAGGTTTCTTGCCTTTTCAATACCAAGGTTGAGATTTTGAACACGTTCACTCCTTTTTTCGACATAATAGGAGTAGTTGCCTTTGTACCTGAAAAGCGATTGGTCGTCCATTTCGATGATCTCGTTGCATACCCGGTCCAGAAAATACCGGTCATGCGTGACCATCAGCAAAGTGCATTTGGCCTTTTCAAGCGTACGCTCCAGCCATTCAATCATCTCCAGATCCAGGTGGTTGGTCGGCTCGTCCAGAATCAGGAAATCCGGTTCATCAATAAGTACATGCGCCAATGCCACCCGTTTTTTTTGTCCGCCGGAGAGTTCCCGGATGGGTTGTTGCAGGTCGTGGATGTTAAGTTCAGTGAGGATCTGTTTGATCTTCAGTTCAAAATCCCAGCAATTGAGATGGTTGATCTTTTCCATGGCCCGCTCGATGGCCTTGTGATCATGGCTTTCCAGGGCGCTTTCATATTCACGAACGGCGGTGATGGTTTCTCCTGAAGAGCTAAAGGCAGCTTCCAGTACTGTTTCGTTGGGATTTAATTCAGGTAGCTGACGGAGATATCCAATTCGGATGTCGTTGTTGAAGATGACCTTGCCATTGTCGGCGACCTCATGACCGAAAATAATGTTCATGAGAGTCGTCTTTCCGGCTCCGTTCTTGGCTATTAAGGCCACTTTTTCACCTTGATTGATAGTAAAGGATATATCTTTGAAAAGCGGTAGATCTCCCCAGCTTTTGGTAAGGTTGTCGAGTTGAAGATATGGGATCATAGAAAATGCATAGAAAACGCAAAGGTAACATCAAAGAGGAAAGATAAATGATAATTTTGGCCTTAAAATAGAGCAATGCAACCCAAAGATATTTGTCTCAAAATAACTGAATGGTTTCAGGAAAACATGCCGGTGGCTGAAACTGAACTGCATTACCAAAATCCTTACCAACTTATTGTGGCGACTATTCTATCTGCACAGTGCACAGATAAGCGCGTGAATATGATCACTCCGGCACTTTTCAAGAGGTTTCCTACACCGGATAAAATGGCTGAGGTTGAGCCTGAAGAGGTATTTGAGGAAATCAAATCATGTTCTTATCCCAATAATAAAGCGAAAAATCTGGTTGGAATGGCGAGAAAGCTGATCTCCGACTTTCAGGGTACTGTTCCTCAGGAGATGGAGAAACTTTTGCAATTGCCAGGAGTAGGCAGAAAGACAGCCAATGTTATTCTATCTGTTGCATTCAAAAAGCCAGCAATGGCGGTGGACACACATGTCTTTAGGGTTTCAGCCCGATTGGGATTGACGGTTGGATCAAAAACTCCTGAAGAGACAGAAAGGCAATTGGTCAGATTGTTCCCACCAGAATTGTTGCCTGTGGCACATCACTGGTTAATTCTTCACGGGCGATATGTTTGTCAGGCCAGAAAACCCATGTGCGAACAATGCGGACTTCGTGAATGGTGCCCAACGAAAAATATTTTGTAGAATAATTTCAATTGGAAATTATTCTACAAAATATTTTTATTTCACACAAACTTTATACTTTTGCAGAGAATTTCTTGAAATTAATTTTCCGTAAAACCAATAATTTAAGTTATGGCTTATAAAATTTCTGATGCTTGCATCGCGTGTGGTACCTGTATCGATGAGTGTCCAGTTGAAGCGATCACTGAAGGTGAAATCTACAAAATTGATGCAGAGCTTTGCACCGATTGTGGATCATGTGCCGAAGTTTGTCCTACCGATGCTATATCACCTGAATAACAAGACGTAAGACTTTAAAACGACCTGCTTTAACCAAGCAGGTTTTTTTTTGACATTTTTTGAACATTATTTTTACGAATTTGTTGATATTGTTAAATAAAACGGTTAATTTTATTGTCGGTTCGCTTGCAAATCGCTTATTTACAATAATTTAATTATGGACTTACTGCTTCTTAACATCAAGGAACTGGTGCAGGCAGGAGAAAATCCACATGATTTTCTTGCAGGACAACAGATGGCTTCGGTTAGCACCATCGAGAATGCATTTTTGTTAATAAGTGATGAAATGATTGTTGACTATGGCTCAATGAAGGATCTTGATGGGTCTGCTGCCGAAAACTCCGATATGCTCATGGAGATTGATTGCAAAGGCAGGATGGTCTTTCCAAGTTTTTGCGATCCCGATTCCCACCTCCTTTATCCATTTGGCGAGTTTCCGAATTATTCCAGACGACATGCAGGCGGGGAACCCTATTCCATCGAATTTTCGAATTCTTTTGTCAGACTGCATGAGATGTCCATAGAAGAAATCTATGTGCAAGCCTTGGACCACCTTAAAGAGGTCGTTAGGAAAGGGACAGGCGCTATCGAGATAAAAAGTGGATACGGCCTTGAAGCCGAAGATGAATTAAAATTATTGCAGGTCATCAGAAAATTGAAAATGACTACTCCATTGGTTGTCAAATCGACTTTTCTTGGATCTCATACTTACCATGAAAGGTTTCGAAGGTCACCGGCAAAATACCTTGATCATATTTTAGATATTCTTCCTGCCATTTCACAAGATGAGCTGGCAGATAACCTGGATTTATATTACGACCGTCAGTTTTTATCCAGAAGTGAATCAGAAACATTGTTACTTGCTGGATTAAAAGAAGGATTGAATGTTAAGATTCATTCAGATGAATTGGGTCTTAATCGACTTAATGTGAATAATCTAAAAGTTTGTCTTGATATTTTAGACCAAGCCGGACCCCTTAGTCTGGAAAGTATAGATCAAATGATCACAGCCGAAATATTCCCGGTAATCATGCCCGGAGCCTCATTTTTCCATAACCTCAATGCCTCCTCAGCCAGAGATATGATTGATTCCGGATTGCCATTGGCTATTGCCACTGATTTTGATCCCGGATCCATGCCATCCTGCGACATGAAGTTTATGCAATCGCTGGCTTGCATAAAGTATGGCATGTTACCCGAGGAAGCCATCAATGCTTCCACAATCAATTCCGCTTTTCTGATGGGCATTGGTCATGGGTATGGAACGATCACCAAAGGCAAGGCAGCCAATGTATTTGTTACCAGGAAAATTCCGTCTTACACTTACTTGCCTTACGGCTTCAGTTCAGACCTTATCGAAATGGTAATCCTGGATGGAGAGATACACTGAGTTTTGGAATACAACAAAATTTCTTTCAATTACCAGTAGTACACAAACCCTACACTGCCAATCAACACCTGTTTAGGAACATTGGTACTTCCGAAGGCAAGCTTATCCACGGTAGTTGTGCTGCTGAGTTTTGTTGTTTTAAGCTCTTCATAGCTATTCTTGGATCTTGAGTGTTGATAATCCATGGCAATTTTTAGCTGAACTTTCTCATTTACTTTGAACCGCAAGGCAGTTCCTGCCAGCAAATCAAGGGACACATTGGTATTGTTGGTGTTGTGCTGCAAGTATTCCCATGTGCCTGCGGATGGTTTGAAAAGCAATTTTTGATTGGGAAGGTATGTAATGTTCATGCCCGCCATAGCTTGGAAATCCCAGGAGAATTTATCGAAATTCAGTGAAAAGACAGGTCCGAAAACGATGCTGTTTGACATCCAGGAATTGACAGTAAGAGTCAGATTATCCCTTTCATTTTCCGAAAAGGGAACCAGCTTTTTCATCCTGTTTTCCATCATGGTTCCAAGTCCATTTCGGTCGACAGTATTGTTGTTCAGCATAACCATCCCTTTTAGTCCCCAGTTGGAGCCTAGAGGATAGGTGGCATCGAGGTTTAGAGCAAATCCCCTTGAGGCAAATCCAGCATCTGTTTTTGCAGGATTATTGCCGGCAAATGTCCCTAATGGCCAGCATCCTCCCATGTTAAGGGAAAAATACCAGTTGTCGGTTTGGGCAGCCAGTGGCGTCGATAAAAGCCAAAATGCAAAGACAAGCAGCAAATTTCTCATGGTCGGAGCCGGATATAATGAATATTCCTTTAGAAAAGCAGAGAAAAGTATGGTTGTATCATTCCTTGAATGATCTTTCCGGTAGCCGGATCAAGCTGTGAGCCAAAGAGGCTGTGAGGGATCGAAAATATAGCTATGGTGACGAGTGAGGCAGCCACAACCCAATATCTGGACTCAGAATTCCGGTTGAATAGATAAGCGATTGCCCAGGCAACAAATGCAATGAGCGTTTTGTTGTCTGTCAGATCCCAGCCATAAGGAACTCCTGCCCAAAGCTCGTTAAATGCATATTTCTGTACGATTGGGCCCATGATGAGTCCGCCAACAAATATCGTTCCCAGTGTGATCTTCATCATTTTTAAAGAAGGAATTTTAAAAAGGGCAAAAACCCCTGCCACATTGCTAAACAGCATCGCCAGAAACATAATCAGGATATGCGGAATCAACACGAAACCAGGAACATAACCTTTGAAACGGATCACAGTTGGCGAACCATTATTAAGTCCGACTTGTTCGGAACCCTTTTTCAGTATAATCTTGTATTCAAGTTTGCCGGCCATCTCCTGATGAGGCAAAGAGGCAGTCAGGATACCACCTTCACGAGTCATTGGAAGAGGCGTAAAGTCGACTTTTTGAGGGAAAATTCTATATTCAAGTGTTCCGGTAACCTCGGGATCAGGAATAGCAATGGCAATCGGACAGGCTCCGTCTCCATCAAAAGTCCTGAGCAGTTTTAAATTATAGGTCTGTCCACCAATCGAAACCTTCGTTCTTTGAGGGTGGGTTGGACCGGTTAATCGTTGATAGACAGCTGCTGAGATGGTTAACAGTACAGCAAAAATCCAGACAAGGGTTTTCTTTGTTTGCATGGTCAATCTGTTTATGATTCAGAAGTTAAAATTTTGAATTCAATTTTGGTTTACGCTTTTTAAAAAAATACGTTTCAATAACATATTTGCATTAGATTTCAATGGATCAGTTCAAAAATTTCCATTTCTCATGCCGCGAAAATACAACAATGCTCTTGTGAAAAAAATTGAAGAAGTTTTTTTTTCATTTAATAGTTGAATAACATTGAATATAAGTGAATGAGAAGAAGAGATTTGTTATTTTTACGCTTCTTTCAAACTATTGAATAAATTACCATGAAGCTAAAATCTACACTGTTATTGAGTTCTCTTTTTTTACTTATGTCAACTACTCAAGTTCTCTTTGCAAAAGGCAGTCCGGCTGGCAAAGAACAAGGCAATGTGACATTTGCCGATAAAAGTGATCAAAAAAGGGTTGATATCCTGATGGATGGCAAGCTCTTTACATCCTACATCTGGCCTGAGAATGTAATGAAACCTGTGTTGTATCCAGTTATTACTGCGTCAGGAATTGAAGTTACGCGTGGATATCCTTTGAAACCCAGAGCGGGTGAGCGGGTAGATCATCCCCACCATATTGGTATCTGGTTCAATTATGGAGATGTCAACAAGCTTGATTTTTGGAACAATTCAGAAGCCATACCTGCTGACAAAAAAAGCGAATATGGAACAATTCACCACAAGTCAGTCGTCAAGCAAGAAGGTGGGAAAGGCCATGGCCTCTTAGTGGTTACATCCTCCTGGGATACTCCAGATGGGAAAGAGCTCCTATCCGACAAAACTGAAATGCATTTCAGCAATCAAGGCGCAACGCGTATCATTGACCGGATAACCACGCTTACCGCCGGAGCGCTGCCTGTTTCAATGGCCGACAATAAGGAAGGTGTTATTGCCATTCGCGTTGCCCGTCAATTAGAGTTGCCTTCAAAAGATCAGGTAATCATGACCGATGCCAAGGGAAATCCAACTACCGTGAAAGCCATGAGCACCGAGGGCGTAACAGGAAGCTACAGAAGCAGTGAAGGGATTAAGGACGATGCTGTTTGGTCTACGAGAGGGAAATGGATGGACCTAAATGGGATCATTAACAACGAAAAAATTGCCATTGTTATTTGCGATCATCCTCAGAACCCAGGCTATCCTACATACTGGCACGCCAGAGGATACGGACTTTTTGCCGCTAACCCACTTGGCTGGAGCATTTTTACCAAAGGAAAGGAGAGTTTAAACTACAGCATTCCTGCCGGGAAATCTGCGACATTTCGCTATAGAATCGTCATCCATAACGGATCAGATCTTTCTGATGAGGCGATTAGTGGTCTGACCGACGAGTTTGCAAAAAAATATTAAGCTGATATGTGGCTCACAGATAAAAAAATCCGGATTCATTCCGGATTTTTTTATTTTTACCGATGATAAGCTACCATTTACATTTTACCACTATCAATGGCCTTAAACTATATCTGGATTTTCTTTTTCGTGATTGCTTTCGTGATTGCACTTTTCAAACTGATCTTTCTGGGAAATGTTGAGACCTTTTCTGATATGGTGACAGCCACTTTTGAAATGTCTAAAACCGGATTCGAGATCTCTATTGGACTTACTGGTGTGTTAACATTTTGGTCGGGAATGATGAAAATTGGTGAACAAGGCGGCATAGTCAAGATCATTTCGCGACTGATAGGTCCATTTTTCAATAAGCTCTTTCCTGAATTGGGTAAAAGTCATCCTGCCTATGGACCCATGATGCTTAATTTTGCGGCCAACATGATGGGTCTTGACAATGCTGCCACTCCTATGGGACTTCAGGCCATGAACGAGATGCAGATCAGCAATAAGAACAAGGAGGTTGCATCCAATTCACAGATCATGTTTTTAGTTCTGAATGCCTCAGGTTTGTGTTTGATTCCCATCTCTATCATGGTTTACCGCGCGCAATTGGGAGCAGCCAACCCTTCGGATATATTTATTCCCATCCTTTTTGCTACGTTTTTTGCCAATATGACAGGACTAATTTCAGTTGCAGTCATGCAAAAAATTAAGCTGTGGGACACGACTATAATGGCATACCTCCTTGGAACAACTGCACTGGTTGCAGCAATGATCTTTTCAATCAGTCACATGTCGCAGGAGCAGATCTCCGTTTTCTCGAAAGTGGCCACCAATTTGATTCTCTTTTCGCTGATCATGTTTTTTATTCTGTTAGGTGTCCGAAGCAAAATAAATGTTTACGAAACGTTTATTGATGGGGCAAAAGAAGGCTTTACGACTGCAATCAGAATTATTCCCTATTTGGTGGCAATGCTAGTTGCTATTGGTGTTTTCCGTGCTTCAGGCGCAATGGATTATTTGGTAGCAGGGGTCAAATGGGCCTTTGATGCCATGGGTTTTAATTCGGAATTTGTGGCGGCTTTGCCTACAGGACTCATGAAACCACTGAGTGGAAGCGGATCACGAGGGATGATGATTGATGCCATGAAAACCTATGGTGCCGACTCATTTATCGGAAAATTATCTTGTACTGTGCAAGGTGTTTCCGATACAACTTTCTTTATTCTTGCGCTCTATTTTGGTTCAGTTGGGATTAAAAATACCAGATATGCTGTGGCCTGCGCATTATTGGCTGATTTAGTAGGACTGATTGCCGCAATATTAATCGGATACCTCTTCTTTCATTAACCTGACCGTATATGCGACAAAAATGGATTATCGAAGAGGTTGAAAAAGTTTTCATTGAATTGGACGCACATCTCTCCTCTACGGCGAATGAAAGCGGATTGAATTGTCCTGTGTTTTGCGGTAATTGTTGTCGTAAATCTGATATCGAGGCTTCTCCGATTGAATTTCTGCCATTGGCAGCATGGCTCTATCAAAATAATAAAGTGACTGAATTTCTGGTTAAACTGGATAATCCTGTACACAGCTGGTGCGCATGTTTCGATCCGGATGCCTCAGCTAAAATGGAATGGGGTTGTAAATATTATGAGCACCGCGGACTCATCTGCCGGCTTTTTGGGTTTGGGTTCAGACTTAACAGAGAAAACTTGCCAGTGCTGGTAACATGTAAGATTATGAAGTCCGCACGGACGGATGCTGTCGCCAAAGCGGGAGAGATTGCTGCGCTTCGTCCGGAAGAAATGCCGGTTTTCAGTAACTATTTTATGCGGCTACTTGCCATTGACCCTGATTTGTCAGTACCGCAAATGCCTATTAATGAAGCCATCCGCATTGCTATTGAGAAACTGTATTTCTATAATCTGGACAAGGAGGAAGATGAGAAAATGGGAAGGTGAGAAGATGAGCGCCAGGAAGTTGGGAAAATGCAACAAAAGTCAACTTACAATCCCAACTTCTTACCCTCTTACCCTCCCATTTTCCCATCTTCCTTTTTGATCTTGTTGTAAAATGCCTTCGCCATCGTCTGCCCGCGAAATTTAGCCCGTTCGGCAATCATCCCTTCAAACAGTTCGTCTACCGTTGAAAACCAGACAACCAACCAATGGTCAAAATGCTCCTTCTTTAGGTTCATATTGAAATGCAATGGGACAGGGTTCCCGAAATAATCGGGTCGTCTGAGCAAAACAGTGTGCCAGAAGCGATATAGCTTTTTGTGGTGAGCATCCCACTTTCCTTCAAGACGGTCGTTGAAGAAGAAACCG
>SESG01015985.1_pt1 | contig 16056 bp, 15 predicted proteins | sample 3171421 | NCBI WGS metagenome assembly SESG01 (sample SAMN10866946, study PRJNA518727) | freshwater metagenome | biome: subpolar coniferous forest; feature: holomictic lake; material: water; isolation source: holomictic Lake 227, 6 m and 8 m depth | place: Canada: near Kenora, Ontario | collected... | reverse complement strand
TAACTTTGTGAAATGAAAGCACTTTCGCTAAGCAGCAGAAAAATTGAAGTTTTGCTTTACGTTTTAATATGGGCGCTCGTGTTCTCTGTGCCCTATTTCAGCGAACGCGGTTCCGGACATCCCAATTGGAATAATATGGTGGGACATTGGGTAAACCTTTCCGGATTTCTCATTATTTTCCTCGCAAATGTTTACATCCTGGTGCCGCGTTTACTCTTAAAAAAGAGGTACCTGAATTATTTTGTACTGATAGCAGTATTGATATTGCTGGTTATTGCGGCTAAGATTATCATCCATCCGGCTTTTTTGCAGAATGTTGATCCAGGAATGAATTTCTCAACCGACAGGTTAAGACCACCCGACCTGAATGCCCCGGAATCAAAACCGCCCTTCATGGTTTTTGCAGACAATCTTATCATTTGCATCTTAATCGTTGGTGCCGGTACGACGATCAAACTGATGGGGAAATGGCTGAGTGAAGAGAGGCTGAGAATGGATGCCGAGAAGGAGCAACTCAAAACCAACCTGGCTTTATTGAGGCACCAGGTAAGTCCCCATTTTTTCATGAATACACTGAACAACATCCATTCGCTTATTGAAATAGATTCGGAAAAAGCCCAGGATGCAGTCGTTCGATTATCCACCCTCATGCGGTACCTTCTTTATGATTCGGCGCAAAGCACAATTGAACTGAAAAAGGAGATCGAATTTATCAACAGCTTTATTTCGCTAATGCAACTCCGGCATTCCGATGAGGTGGAAGTTACTGTTGTGATTCCTGAGCAGGTTCCTGATACAAAAATACCCCCGATGCTTTTTATCTCTTTACTTGAGAATGCCTTTAAACATGGAGTGAGTTATCCGCAGAAATCGTATATTAATTTTGAACTCCGGTTTAGCAGCACTTTTCTGACGTGTATCATTAAAAACAGCAAACATAAAGTTGCAGCAAATTACGAGGGCGAATATTCGGGAATAGGTCTCGAAAACATCAAGAATAGTTTGAAGTTGTTATATGAGGATAATTTCCAACTGAACATCAAGGATAAAGAAAGTGAATTTGAAGTTGACCTGAAAATTCCATTATGAAGATTTCCTGCATCGCCATTGACGATGAACCCCTGGCAGTAAAAAAAATATCAGCATATATTCAAAAAACCCCATTTCTGGAACTGGTGGCTGAATGCCGGAGCGCTTTCGAAGCGATGAAGGTGATCGAGGACCATAAAATTCAACTTTTCTTTATCGATATCAACATGCCCGACCTGAGCGGGCTTGAGTTTGTGAAATCACTGGCTGACAAACCCTATATCGTGTTTACCACCGCCTACAGTGAATATGCTGTGGAAGGTTTCAAGGTAGATGCAGCAGACTATTTATTAAAACCCATCACCTACAGCAGTTTTTTGAAAGCGGCCAACAAGGTGAAAAATCTGATTGAATTAAATGCGAGTAGCCAAAAGGAAATCATCAGGTCAACAGCCAGTCATTTGTTTGTAAAATCAGACTACAAACTCATCCGCATTGAACTGGATGATATTAAATATATTGAAAGCCAGCATGAGTATATCAAGATTCATTTGATAAACAGCGCCCCTGTGATGACGCAGTTAAGCATGAAAGCCATCGAAGAACAACTTCCATCCGACAGGTTTATGAGAGTTCACAGATCGTTTATAGTTAATCTTAAAAAGATTTCAGTCATAGATAGGAACAGAATTGTTTTCGACGGCAAAGTATATATTCCCGTCAGCGAACAATTCAAAGAAAAATTCCAGGAGTATATAGATGGGAATTTTGTTTAGCAGGTTCAGTTTATGCGAAAATTGAATCGGAAATGGTAATAATTTTTCAATTATGGAAGAGATAATTAAAACAGGTATCAATATCCTGGCCAAGATAGTTGAGCTGTTCGCCGCAATGATTATCGGGTATGCTTCGATAAAGGTTTTCTTATTTTATTGCAGGGATGTAGTGTTTTCAAAAACGAATTCGCAACCCGGCCCAAGCCTCCGGATCACCCTTGGGAAATCACTTGCCATCGCACTTGAACTCTTACTGGGAGCTGATATCCTGAGAACGGCTATTTCGCCAACCTGGTCCGATATTGGCCAGCTCGCGGCAATAGCTGTAATAAGAACCGCTTTGAATTATTTTTTGGAACGGGATATAAAGATGGAATCATCCTGAAAGCAATTTACAGGTAAAACCTGAGCCGTTGACCAGTCAATCTTAACCTGCATCCCATGGCGATTTAGCTACAGAGTGGTTTAGTATTACAAAAATGTTAAATAGCAAGAAAATTAAGCACATGCGATGCTAACTCTTCAGGATACTGGTAAATTACTCCATGTCCGCCCCCATCGATCATGATCACAGATGAGTCGGGTATTAATTCAGCCATCAGCTCAGAGTTCTGAGGGGGGACCAGCACATCCTCGCTTCCGGTCAGCAAGAGGGTTTTCTGCCGCAATTTGTCAAGCCGGCCATAAGTTCCACCGCCAGGTGTATACCAGTTCATTATTGCTGTGTACTGACGGCCTGTGGTCTCTCCGTTCTGTGACTCTGAGATGTCTGGCCACTGTTTCATGGCATCTTCCCGGGTGAGCCATTCAGGAGGGAATAAAACCGTCAGAAACTGTTCAAAGCTCATGTCAGGGTTCGACATGAGCAAGCCAACCCAGGGTTCGGGAAAAGCACATTTGACATCACCGAAATTTGTTCCATATAACACAAGTTTGTCAACAAAATCGGGGTACTCAAGAGCCATTTCCTGGGCTACCATGCTTCCCATCGACCAACCGAGCACATGAGCATGACCGATGTTAAGTGCCTTTAAGAGATTTACTGCATCCCTGGCAAATAATTTCAGGGTAAAGTCTTCATCATTGATAATTTCAGAATAACCCATACCCCGGTTATCAAAAATAATCACCTTGAAATTCCCGGCAAGAGCATCAAGAACAGCATCAGCCCACATGTCCATGGTTGAACCATATCCGATAATCATTAGCAGGGGATCACCTGATCCCATCGTCCGGTAAGCGATCTTCACATCCGGAGTTTTCGCAAATAAAACAGAGCTCATTTCGATGGTTTTAATAGTGCTTCGTCATAGAGATTTTCCAACTCTGCTTCTTTCTTTCGAACATCAAGCTGTTCCTTTGCGAAACGCTGAGCCGCACTTCCAAGTTTTTCCCTGAGAGCGCTATCAGATGCGAGATGCAGGATGCAGGATTTAAGTTCGGCAGAATTGTTCTCGGCGACAAGCAACCCGGTCACTCCGTCTTCTATTACATAGGGAATCCCCGCGTGACGGGTGGTGATGACCGGGAGTCCGGATGTCATGGCTTCTACAATGGCACCCGGGATGCCTTCCTTCTCTCCTGTGGCAGATCGCCGGCTGGGGTGGACAAACACATCCGCCGACATTACAGCATAAGCATGATCCAGTGAGCCAAAAGGAATTGGACCAAGAAACTCAATACGGTCGGTTCCTGATTCTGATATCTGTTTGCGGATGTCATTCTCCAGTTCTCCTTTTCCATATATTTTAAGGCGGATGGGCAGGCTGGTTTCCCTGACTGCCCCGGCAAAGGCATCGATCAGGACATCGTGCCCTTTTTTCGGATCAAGCATGCTGATCATCAGGAAGGTCAGCTCTCCGCTATCCCTGTATTGACGGGGAATTCCGAAGTATGAAGTATCTATGCCATGATAATGCACCCTGAGTTTTGAGGGCGGACAACCAAGTTCGAGAAGGTCCTTTTCCATGTCGGGCGACATGGCAGTGATTATCTTTACAGCAGGGTTTGAGAATACATTTTTTCTCAGCAGGTAGCCCCCGAGACCAAAGCCCCTGTGAGGAAAGGCAGTACAGTCATGTCCGTAAAACGATACCAGTGCCGGGATGCCTGCCCGTTTCAGAAGAGGTGCAAACAAAACAGCTTCAACACCGTAATGGATATGAGCCACATCAGGCTGCAGCTTATCAAGACGCCTTAACAAGCGCTTACGGTCATCCGCAGTAAACAAAAGAAAATGGTCGCAGATCCATTGCGATCGTTTGGACCCGACCGGGGAGAACACAGGGCATTTAGCTATAATCTCGAGTTGAAGCGGGCTTTCGTTCTTCTCGGTATAAACAACCGATGGCTCGTAACGGATATGATGCATGACCTGGTTCCTGACAAAGGATGTCATGGGGGGAAGGAAATTACGGATGAAATGTACGACTGCTGGCATCTGGGGGTTATGAGGGTTTCAAATGTAGAGAAATTTGCTTAATCTTGCATACTCGAAAACCATGTATATGAAAGAGGAATCTACATTCAAGAAGAGCCTGAACCTGTTTGACTCCACCGCCATTGTCATGGGGTCTATGATAGGCTCTGGAGTCTTCATCGTAGGAGCAGATATAGCAAGGCAGGTCGGGTCACCCGGCTGGCTCATCATGACCTGGGTGATTACGGGATTTCTCACTGTTTTCGCTGCTCTGAGCTACGGTGAACTTGCCGGTATGTTCCCTCATGCAGGCGGACAGTATGTTTACCTCCGCAAGGCATATAATCCATTGATTGGTTTTTTATATGGATGGACTTTATTCCTGGTCATTCAAACAGGCACCATTGCAGCGGTTGGCATGGCTTTTGCCAAATTCACAGGCGTGCTTTTTCCGGAGGTTTCTGAAAATGTAATTTGGTTCAAAGCCGAACTGTTTCATTATATCTTTAAATTCGGCCCTGTTCAGATCGTGGCTATCCTTTCAATCCTAATTCTCACATGGATTAACCTGAAAGGTGTGCATGAAGGCAAGAAAGTCCAGAACGTATTTACTTCGGGAAAGTTCCTGCTTGTAGTCGGTTTTATCCTTGTCGGATTTATTTTTGCCTCGAACTCCGATTCCATTGCAAAAAACATGGCATGCTTCTGGGATCCGGCTGTAAAAAGCAGTTCAGGCCAATGGTTGCCGCTTACGGGGATGACTTTAATAGCGGCTCTGGGCATGGCCCAGGTGGGAAGTTTATTCTCATCCGACGCATGGAACAATGTGACCTTTACAGCGGGTGAAGTCATAAACCCGAAAAAGAACATACCGATGAGCCTGTTCCTGGGTACTTTCATTGTCACCATCCTCTTTATACTTACAAACCTTGTGTACATCGTGGTTCTGCCTTTGAGGGGTGATCAGGCCGGTACAGAAGTCATTGACCGGGGCATTCAGTATGCGCTTAACGACAGGCTTGCCACTGCAGTGGTTCACGATGTTTTTGGCATGTATGCTGCCGCCATTATGGCAATATTCATCATGATCTCAACCTTCGGATGCAATAACGGCCTCATCCTTTCAGGCGCCAGGGTTTATTATGCCATGGCAACCGACGGCTTGTTCTTTAAAAAAGCCGGTACGCTCAACTCCAGGTCGGTGCCTGCGACAGGATTGATACTGCAGGCTGTTTGGGCATCCTTGCTTTGTATTTCGGGGACTTACGGACAACTGCTCGATTATGTGGTCTTTTCCGTTCTGATCTTTTATGTTTTAACGATTGCCGGGATATTTATTTTAAGGAAAACCATGCCCGATGCCGAAAGGCCTTATAAAGCTTTCGGTTATCCAGTCATTCCTGCCCTGTATATTATACTCGCAACAAGCATCATGCTGATCCTGCTTATTTTTAAACGGGATTATACCTGGCCCGGACTTATCATCGTTTTACTTGGGATACCTGTATATTTTTTATGGAAAAAGAAGACTGAAAAAGCATAAGCACGATGCATGTAAAGCGACTGATCAGATTCCTATTCCTTCTTGTCACCCTCTGCCCTCTTCTTTTAAAAGCCCAGTGTTACCAAGGCAATACTGCGTTCGGTGACGGGGAGGTCATCACTTATACCGTTCATTACAACTGGGGGCCGGTATGGGTGAATGCCGGGCAGGTCGACTTCAAGGCAAAACTGGAAAAAAAGGGGGACAGGCAACTGTGGCATCTTACAAGTTCAGGAAAGACTTTCGCTTCGTATGACATGCTGTTCAAGGTAAGGGATTATTATGAAACCTGGCTGGATCCGGAAACTTTCCAGTCGGCCGGCTTCAAACGACTTATATATGAAGGAGGATACCAGCTCGTGAACACTCTGACCTTCAACCAGAAGGACGGTAAAATCTACTCTTCCACCAAAAGCAATAATAACCCCGTACGTTCCGATACCATAAAGATTCAACCATGCTCTTTCGACATGCTTGCTGCTGTTTACTTTACCAGAACTCTTGATTTCAGCAATATGCCGATGTACCAAAAGACCCAGGTAAGCGTAATCATCGATGACAGGATGTATTGTATCTGGGTCAGACCCATGGCCAGGGAAGTGGTGGAAAATAATGACGGCAAAAGATATAACTGTATCAAGATTTCGGCAAAAATGGTCGAGGGAACTATTTTTAAAGGCGATGAAGATGTACTGGTATGGATCACTGCTGACAAGAATCAAATACCTGTATATATTGAAGCAAAAATACTTGTAGGTACGATCAAGGCATACCTGCAGGAAGCGAAGGGACTGCGAAATCCGCAGACAGCGATTTTGAAGGAGAAATGAATTTCGAATATTGAATATTGAATATCGAATGTCGAATATCGAATATCGAATGTCAAATGTCGAATAATTGCAATAAAAAAAAATGAAACTAATTGTTGACAGTGGTTCTACAAAAGCAAGCTGGGGTCTGCTTGAAGGGAACGAACACAAAACCACGGTGCATACCGCAGGGCTGAATCCCTATTTCCATACAAGTGAAAGCATCGATGCTATCCTGAAAGCCGAGCTGCTTCCATTTATTATTACTGACCATATCAGGGAAATACATTTTTACGGCGCGGGATGCAGTACCGAGAAGAACGACGACCTCATCAGGTGGGCCCTGCTCGATCATTTTCATCATGCCGGGGTGTTTGTATACCATGATATCCTGGGAGCAGCCAGGGCCTTGTTCGGCAAGAATGAAGGCATTTCCTGCATATTGGGTACAGGTTGCAACTGCTGCTATTATAACGGGAGTGAAATTTTTTCGAAAGTCGATTCCCTGGGCTACCTGTTCGGGGATGAAGGTGCAGGCTCATACCTGGGCAAGAACCTCATGGCCGATTACCTTAAACGCAGGCTGCCGGCTGATCTGCAAATTGAGTTTGACTCGGTGTATAAGCTAACCCTTGAAGACATACTGAATTCACTTTACAATCTCCCCTATCCTAATCGTTTTCTTGCATCGTTCAGCAGCTTTTTAGCTCCCAGGAAGGATCATCCGTATGTACGCAAACTTGTTTTGGATTCATTCCTGGCATTCTTTGCAGCCCAGGTGAGCCATTACGAAAATTACCAGTCACTTCCTGTGAGTTTCGTCGGGTCTATTGCACATCATTACAGGGATATACTTGAAGATGCCGCCTCCAGGGAGGGGATTCGTATCGGGGACGTAATTAAAGCGCCGCTGGAAGGGCTGCTAAAGTATCATAAGGCCTGATGTACGAATATTTAATCCACTTATCTTGCATCCTGCATCCTGTATCTTGCATCCCGCATCCTGCATCCCGCATCCTGCATCCTGCATCCTGCATCCCGCATCCGATTAAGCTTCACGATTCACGTTCTCCTCAATGATTGCCATCATCCCGCTGAGATCATCAGGCGAAAACCAGTTAATTTCCTTGTCTTTTCTAAACCAGGTCATCTGTCGTTTGGCGTATCGGCGTGTGTTGGTCTTTATTTTTTCAACCGTCTCGCTGTACCTCATTTTTTCGGCAAAATGTACAAAAATTTCTTTGTACCCAAGCGTGTTCAGAGCATTGCAGTCGCGGAATTTGTAGAGATCCCTGGCTTCGTCAAGCCAACCGGCAGCCAACATTCTGTCAACCCTCTCATCTATCCGCTTATTCAGTTCTGCCCTTGGAATTTCAAGCCCGATTTTAAGAATTTTAAACGGACGGCGGCGGGGTTTCTGGCTGCGAAGTGAGGAATATGGTAATCCTGTTGTAATGCAAACCTCAAGAGCCCTGATCAGGCGGGCAGCATTATTCAGGTCTACAGTACCGTAATATATCGGGTCAAGTTCAAGCAATTTATTCTGCAGGGCAGATATCCCTTCGTTTTCAAGCAAGGCTTTGAGGTCTTCCCTCAACTGGGGTTCCGGATCAGGTAAAACGTCTATCCCGTGACAAACGGCATGGATATATAACCCGGAGCCTCCGGTCAGAATCAGCACTGGATAGGTGTTGAACAGCACGTCCAGCCTGTCGAGGGCATCCTTCTCGTACTTTGAGACGTTGTAATTATCTGTGACAAGCAGATGACCTATAAAATGATGGGGTACTTCGGCAAGTTCCTCCTCAGTGGGAAAAGCCGTACCTATCTTCATGTCCTCATAAAACTGCCTGGAATCAGCCGAAAGTATCTCGGTCTTAAGGGCTTTTGCAAGTTCAATCGAAACCCCGGTCTTCCCTGATGCAGTAGGTCCGCAGACTACAACCAGAAGCCTTTCATCAATAGTCATCCGACCCTTCCCGGTAATTGGAATATCTTTCATCGATCTGATCAATATCCCCGAAATCCTCTATATGTTCCATGTGTTCATCTTCGCTGAAACCAGCATCATCCCCGTCTTCAGTAGTGGCAACCTGGCTTTCAATCTCAAAGGTTTCAGGGGCCTCTTCTTCCAGGATGTCGGCAATCTCTTCTTCTATCGCCTTGATCTCTTCAATATCCTCTTCTATCGTATCGAGTTTGGGTATTTCGGAGGGTTTTACAATGATGACGGGCTTTGCCTTCGAAGGCTTCACAACTGTTGGCGACTCCCCGGCTTCAGGGGTAATATGAAGGGCAGTGATCTCGACAATTTTCCTGAGTTCTCCCGATTTCCGCGAAACCCTTGGATAGGACACCATTGACTCGCTCTGCAATATCTTGAACAGCTCGATATGCATTATTATGACCTCCTTGCCCAGGAATTCATAATTCATGGTCTGATGCGGATCATCAATATAGTTTTTGATCCTGGCATCTTTCATCAGAGGCAGGGTGATGTTTTCAATCACCACTTCACCCATATCGTCATCAAACCGCCTGACCTGTTTTTTTGTATTCTTCAGGGTAATCTGGTGCCTGACCTTGTTTTTCTTGTCGGTCGTATAAAATGAAGCCCCGCTGATGTGTTTCATCTCAGCAGTTTCGACAAGCAAATGATGAAAATCAAGAAAAGTCTGGTTGGGCAGTATCTCGACTTCCCTTAAAAAATCATCATGGTCGTTGGCAGTAACCCTGAAACGGTATATCAGCATCGTATTCTCATTTTCCGGGGGTAAAAGTATAAAAATCTTAGGTACCAACAGGTGTCAGTCCGTGTTTTTTCCCTTCCTCAAGCATCAATCCGAAGGCAGCATCAAACTCGTTTGGTATGCGCCCTTCGAGGATTGCCTCGGTAATTACGTCCTTGATATCACCTATTTTTTTAGAGGGCGGAATACCGAATGTTTTCATTATCAGGTCTCCTGTTATCGGAGGCTGCCAGTTCCTCAGCCTGTCCTTCTCTTCAATCTCTACAAGTTTTCGCCTTACGGTCTCGAAATTCTCAAGAAAATTCCTGACCTTATTCGGATTCTTGGAAGTGATATCGGCTTCGCAAAGCAGCATCAGGTTATCCACATCGTTACCGGCATCGAAGAGAAGCCTGCGTACTGCCGAATCTGTAACAGAGTCTTCAGACAGGACTATCGGTCTTAAATGAAGCAACACCATTTTTTCGACAAATTTCAGCTTCTCATTCAGGGGAAGTTTCAGTTTCCTGAATATTTTCGACACCATTTTTGATCCCTTGAAATCGTGGGCATGGAAAGTCCAGCCTGTTCCCGGTACAAATTTCTTTGTCGCAGGTTTTGCAATATCGTGAAGCAGGGCCGACCATCTGAGCCAGAGGTCACCGGATGTTTTTGCAACATTGTCGAGCACCGCAAGTGTATGATAAAAATTATCCTTATGCCCTTTGCCATCAATGGTTTCCACCCCTTTAAGTTCAAGAAGTTCAGGTAATATGAGACTCAGCAGCCCGGTTTCATCAAGCATCCTCAAACCCTTCGAGGGTTTGTCTGACATGATGATCAGGTTCAGCTCATCCACCACCCTCTCCATGGAAACGATGGAGATCCTGCCTGCATTCCTTGCAATTGCTGCATAGCAGCCGGGCTCGATCGTAAAATCAAGCTGGGCCGCGAAGCGAACAGCCCTCATCATCCGCAGTGGATCATCAGAAAAAGTGATATCCGGATCAAGCGGGGTCCTGATGATCTTCTCATCAAGGTCCCTGATCCCGTGAAAAGGGTCGATGAGTTCCCCGAAATGGCTGCCCCGAAGGTCAAAAGCCATGGCGTTGATTGTAAAATCCCTTCGTTTCTGGTCATCTTCGAGAGAGCCGTCCTCGACCAGAGGTTTGCGGGAATCGATGCGATAAGACTCTTTTCTGGCACCTACAAATTCAACCTTCCATTCCCCGCACTGTATCATGGCCGTACCGAAATTTTTGAAAAATTTCACGTCAGGAACAGGGCTGAGCCTGGCCGCAACGGCATGTGCAAAGTCAATGCCGCTTCCCACAACGGCAATATCGATATCGTTCCTGGCATCCCTGCCAAGGAAACAATCCCTCACATAGCCTCCTACGACGCAGGCCATAACACCAAGTTCGTCGGCCGAGACGGAGACTTCGCGAAAAACAGGGTTATTCAGATATTGTTTAAATGCCGGCATATTCATAACCTTCGCCAAAAGTAAGAAAATAATAAGAAAATGTTTGAAGTATGCTTCAATTCAACCGATTTGATTACTTTTGGACCGACTCAAATCAGCAACACACTGATTCAGACCGTAATCATATATTAACTAACAATATTTTTATGCTACGAGGTTTACTCCCACGCGAATATGCTTTCTACGATTATTTCGAAAGGCTTATGAGCATAAATATTCAGGTGAGCAGTGAATTCCTGGCCCTGGTGAAGGAAAAAAAGCATCCTGAAGTTGCAACCAATGCAATTAAAAGACTGGAACGGGAAGCCGACAAACTCACAAAGGAATGTATTGACCTTTTGCACAGAACCTTTATCACTCCAATCGACCGTGACCAGATCTACCAGCTGGTAAACGGCATGGATGACTTTGCTGACCAGATGAATGCGGCCACATTCAGGCTGTTCTATTATGGTATTGAAGAGTTCAGACCTGAAACGCTCGAATTTGCAAAAATCATACATAATTGCAACCAGGAAGTAGAATCCGCAATAAAAAGCCTGAGGCACATTAAGAAACAAAGCTCTGAAATCCGTTCTAAATGCTCTTCAATTCATGAATTTGAAAATCAGGCGGATGACATTTCCCGGGTTGCCATTGCCAATCTTTTCAAGACAAATGACATCATGATGATCATCAAATGGAAAGAAATTTTTGAACGTCTTGAAAAAGCTGTTGACCGCATGGAAAGAGTTGCCAACACGATTGAAAGTATTCTGATCGACAACGCCTGATCAGGTTCACTCCAACTAAATTATTATGCTTGTAATTGTTATTATTACTATTATAGCTGCTCTCATTTTTGATGTCATCAATGGCTTTCACGATGCAGCCAACTCTATCGCCACAATCGTGTCGACGAAGGTGCTCTCACCTAAATTTGCTGTTTACTGGGCTTCTTTTTTCAATTTTGCAGCCATGTTTGTATTTGCTCCCAAAGTTGCAAATACAATAGCAAAGATCGTAGTCATAAATCCTGGTGACCCGGCATTTGTTTATGTCATCCTTTCAGGCCTTGTAGGGGCAATCCTATGGGACCTGGTTACCTGGTGGTATGGACTTCCTTCAAGTTCCTCTCACGCCCTGATCGGCGGACTTGTCGGATCAGGCATGGCTTATAAAGGAATGGGGATTATTCACTGGTCAAAAGTCATTGAAACTGCAACATTCATCCCGATCGCCCCATTGATCGGTGTTGTTCTTGGTTTTGTTCTTATGCTCGCGGTTGTATGGATTTTTCATAAAGCCACGCCTCATCGTGTTGATGCCATTTTCAGGAAAGGACAGTTATTTTCAGCAGCTCTTTATTCGTTAGGTCATGGTGGAAATGATGCACAGAAAACAATGGGTGTGATTGTCGCCCTGCTGGTCGCTGCCGGTATGTTGACGCCAGACACCCAATTATCCCTCATGCATTCCGAAACAAACTGGATCATTCTTGCCTGTTTTACAGCCATGGCCATTGGCACTGCTATTGGTGGCTGGAGAATTGTCAAAACCATGGGAATGAAACTAACAAAACTAAAACCTGTTCATGGTTTTGCCGCTGAAACATCAGGAGCGCTTACAATTTTTCTCGCAACCAGCCTTGGAGTGCCAATCTCCACAACTCATACTATTGCAGGAGCAATCATAGGAGTAGGTGCTGTTACAAACCTGACAGGGATAAAATGGAAGATTGCGTTGAATATTGTGGTGGCCTGGGTCCTGACAATTCCCGCCTCAGCCATTGTTGCTGCCCTGTGTTTCTGGCTTGCCCAGGCGCTTCATCCTGGCTTCTGACCCCTTAATCATCTAGGTACTCATCATCATCGTTATTCCCGGCATTGGCTGCCTTTCGCCTGTCGATATGCTCCTCTATGATTTCGACATACCTCTGGTAAACAGTATCTACAATACTTTCCCAGGGCTTATAGATTGATTTCCTGGCTCCTTCACCTGCCAGTTTAATGACTTCAGGATACTTTTTCACCTCCGAAATAAGTTTGTACAGTGACTGTGCATCGTCCTCTATGAGAAAACCATTTACTTTATCGGTAATACCTTCGGCTGCCGAACTTTTTCTTACAACCACCGATGGGACGTCAAACGCTGCCGCTTCCTGGATCACTAAAGGGGAATTATCATAAATTGAAGGGAAAACAAAAAGATCGGCACAGGCATAAATACTTCTGAGTTTGTTCCTGTCGGTGATCAGTCCTGTAAAGATCACTTTATCGTTCAGGTTACATTCCCTGACATGCTTTTTCATTTCCTTCGCAGCATACCCCTCGCCTACAAATATCATCTGGAAGTCAGATTGCTTTTCTTTCAGCATCCGAAGTGCATCGATGATCATTCGTACATTCTTCTCCCAGCGGTGCTGGCCTACAAACAGCATGGTGAATTCATTGCTGTTGGCAGCTGTGATATCCATACCGGTTTTGCGAAGCTTGATACGGGATGATTTGTCGGGAATTGCCATATCGGTTCCATTGGGGATGATCTCAAATTTCCCTTCGTAACCATACTCCTTCAGGGTCTCCCCGGTTGATTTATTCGGAACCCAGACTACATCGGCAGAATTATAAAAATCAAGTGTAAGGTTCATCAGGAAATCCACAAACAAATCATGGTTCAGTACTTTTCTAAAGTCTTCCCTGTACTTGGTGTGAAATGTTGCCACAAGCGGAATACCTCTCTTTTTCGATATCTTGTGGGCCAGCTGTCCGCTGATGAAGGGACTGTGGGCATGAACAAGATCGAACCTGAGTTTCCTTAACTTTTTCTTAAATTTTATATCAATAAGCGGAAGGCCCACACGGTATGGATTCATCCCGGGTAAAAGCACCGACTTGAACCTGTACACCTTGTAATCTTCATCATCTTCATAATCTTTCACCTTTGGCGCAACAAGCACTGTTTTACCATACTTTTCGTTAAGCCAGCCGGCATAATTATGGGCCGTGATCCCAACCCCGTCCATGATGGGAAAATAGGAATCGTTAAACTGACATGTTGTAATTTTCATATGTATCAAGCTTTATATATACTTATTTCAAAAGGGAATATCCTGAAGTCCTGGAAATAATGCACATCATAAACGCCCCTGTGAGTTGAGAATAAAACCGTGCCGAAACTATGTTCAGGCAGACTTATATATTTTCTCCCTGCCGTAAAGTTCAGTATCACCACTACCCTGTTTTCATTGTAAATACGGGCATAAGCCAGGATTCCTCTCTGCCCGGTAATCAGCGGAACCCAGCGTCCCTGCTGAAGGGCAAGGCTGGTTTTTCGTATGCTGATTATATTCCGGTACACGTTTAGCAGGGAATCCGGATCTTTTGACAGGCGTTCAACATTACGATGAAAGCTATCATGGTTCATGGGCAGCCAGGGTTTGCCGCTGCTAAAGCCTGCATGCTTCCCATCTGTCCACTGCATGGGCGTTCTCGCTTTATCCCTTCCCCTGAAAAAAGGCCAGAAACGTTTGCCCAGGGAATCCTGCATTTCCCCGTAACCTATCCTCCCGTTTCTCATACCAATCTCTTCTCCGTAGTATATGAAAGGAGTACCCTTGATTGTAAGCAGCAGGGCTGCGGCAACCATTGCTTTTTCATTTTTATGCCTTCTCCATGGCACGCGGTCAACACTCCGCATCAGGTCATGATTTGACAAGACATTACAGGGCCAGCCCTGCTCCGGAATATTCGTATACCAGTTACTGATACATTTGTAATAATTCCTGGCGCTCCAGGCTCTGAAAATGAGAGAAAAATCAAATGCCATATGCATCCCTTTTCCTCCAGCCAGGTAACTTGCAGCTATCTCAGAATTGCCGGGAGGCATGGTGTATATTTCGCCAACAATGACTTTGTCTTTATACTGGTCGATCTGTTTCCTTAGCTCCATCACAAGTTTATGCGACTTGCGGCGGTTGCGGGTGAATACCTGCTTCTGGAAGAAAGGGATCCCGAACATATACGGATTGTCCCTGAACTTTTTATCCTTTGCGATCAGGTTGATGACATCGAGCCGAAACCCGTCAACCCCAATATCGAGCCAGAATTTCAATTCTTCGAAGAAAACAACAGGAAGGATCGGATTTCTCCAGTTCAGATCTGGCTGTTCCTTAAAGAATGAATGATAGTAATATTGCCCGCTGGTCTCATCGAGAGTCCATGCACTTCCACCCACTGCGGATTTCCAGTTATTGGGAGGCCCTCCCCGGTACCCGTCTCTCCATATATACCAATGCCTTTTAAGACTATCTGCGGATGATCTTGATTCTTTGAACCAGGCGTGCTGGTCGGAGGTATGATTGAGGATCATATCACTGATGACACGAATGCTCATGCTATGAGCGGTTTCTATGAGCTTTTTGAAATCGTCCATGGTACCGTAATCCGGATCGATCCTGCGGTAATCCGAAACATCATATCCGAAGTCAACATTAGGAGACAGGAATACCGGTGACAGCCAGATTCCGTCAATACCAAGATCAGCCAGGTAGTCAAGCTTTGAAGTAATCCCCTGAATATCTCCAATGCCGTCGCCATTCGAATCCATGAAACTCCTGGGATAAATATGATAAATGACCCCGTGTTTCCACCAGGTCCATTGTTCAGGCGACTGTGGTTCCATGCAGTTGATTGGCAGTATTTATATCTAAATCTTTCAGCATCCGTTGCAGGATGGTATCGGCGCTGTAATCATCGGCCCGTTCCAGTGCTGATTTTTTGAATGAGGTCTGCAAACACTTATCAGAGAAGTATTCGATAATCCTGTCACTCATTTCATCGCTGGTTTCAACCAGGAAGCCGTTCACCGAATCCCTGATTATATCCCTTGGTCCCTTGGTGTTATATGCAATCACAGGCAGGCCGCAGCTCATCGCTTCAAGTACTACACAGCTGAAAGTATCGAATCGTGAGGGCAGGATCAGAAGGTCGGCCGAGTTATACACCTCGGGTAATTTATCATGTTCGACCCAGCCTATATATTCGGCTTCAGGGAAATTGGTTTTCAATTCGGCTTCAGCTGGACCATGCCCTACAATCCTCATCCTCAATCCGGGAATCTTGTCCTTTGCTTTCCTGAAAATGCCTGGGAGTTCAAACACCCCTTTTTCCCTGCTTAGCCTTCCGGTAAATAGAACCACTGATCCAGACTCAGCTGAAGGTGAAGAAGATCCACCAGGTTCGAAATTCATGAAGATTTCATCCGCCCAATGCGCCGTTTTAAAGA
>SESG01026218.1_pt1 | contig 16065 bp, 11 predicted proteins | sample 3171421 | NCBI WGS metagenome assembly SESG01 (sample SAMN10866946, study PRJNA518727) | freshwater metagenome | biome: subpolar coniferous forest; feature: holomictic lake; material: water; isolation source: holomictic Lake 227, 6 m and 8 m depth | place: Canada: near Kenora, Ontario | collected... | reverse complement strand
ATGAACCCTTACGTTGCGGCGGCAAAATTTGTGATGGAAAAAAATGCTTCCAGCAAAGATGTTAAAAATACCGCCAAACAGATTGTTGCAGAAATTTTGAAATATAAACAAAAATTTAGTGAGCAAAGAAATGCGGTAAAGAAGTAACAGGTGAGACGGTAATCACTCACCCGTTAAAAAATAGAACACAGATGACACGGATTTGACTGATAGACACGGATAAGAGAAGTTTTTTCATCTCATGAAAATATTACTTATAAATATTTAAGGTGTGTTTTTCGACTAGAAAATAAAATCCGTTGAAATCCGTATAATCAGTGTCATCCGTGTTCTATGATTGAAATCGACTTTGACCAAGTGGTTACACTGGAAGATTAATTAACCTGCACAACGACACTCATGCCTAAACAACGTTATATTTTACTGGATCGGGATGGTGTGATTAATCATGACTCCGATACCTTTATTAAATCCCCTGATGAGTGGATACCCATTGACGGCAGCCTTGAGGCGATTGCTTTGCTTAACGCGCAGGGTTATCAAGTTATTGTCGTCACCAATCAATCAGGGGTTGCGCGAGGCTTGCTTGATGAAGTGATGCTGGAACAAATTCACGCTAAAATGCGCCGGTTAGTCAGCGAAAAAGGCGGTGATATTACGGCCATTTATTATTGTCCGCACGGCGCGGATAGCACTTGTGATTGCAGAAAACCCAAGGCGGGTTTACTTAAAGCCTTTGCCGCTGATTTTAATGCCGACTTAACAGCCATTGCCGTGATTGGCGATTCCTTGCGTGATTTACAAGCGGCAGAGGCTGTAAGTGGACAGCCAATACTGGTTAAAACCGGTAAAGGCCAAAAAACCTTAATTGATAATCCCGACCTCAATATTCCTACTTTTGACAATTTATATGACGCAGCAACATACATCACATCAAGACACCCGGTATAAAAACTATATTGGTTCTACCCTTTTGTTTTTGGGTATTTTTTCTACCGCTACTGTAGTGGGTATCTTGCTTATTTTAGGTATGCTGACAAACTTCAAAATTCGCTGGCAGATAGGTCATGCCTGGTGCGCCATTATCGGCTGGATGACGAAAGTTTTTTGCGGTCTCACTTTTGAAGTAGAAGGGCTGGAGCATATCAATCCAAAACAGCCGGCTATTTTATTAAGTAACCATCAATCTGCATGGGAAACGCTTGCCTTAAGATATATTCTGCCCCCGCATTCTGTTGTTATAAAGCAGGAATTGCTCTATTTACCGATTTGGGGCTGGTCATTGCTAACCTTGAAATCGATTGTTATAAACCGAAAAAATCAGCGTGCGGCACTGCGTACGTTGCTTGAAAAAGGTACAAAATATCTAAATGAAGGTTTATTTGTACTGGTTTTCCCTGAAGGGACGCGTGCGGGTGTTAGAGATGTGTTGAAGTTTAATATCGGCGGTGCCATGTTGGCTTGTAAATCAGGTTATCCTGTTATTCCTGTTGCTCATAATGCCGGTGATTATTGGCCTCGCTATAGTTTTTTAAAATACCCCGGCGTGATAAAGCTAAAAATTGGACCCGTTATTGAAAGTAAAGGTCGCAAAGCAACTGATGTTAATGCAGAAGCCGAGGCTTGGATAAGACAGGCAATGAAAGAGATGGATTAAAACAGGAATATTCAAGCTTTTATCTTAAACGTAAGGTAAGTGCGTATAATGCGGCAAATAACACTACACTCAATAACGGTAACCCTTCATGAAAAAAATATTATTCCTTTCTTTATCCGCATTATTGCTCCCGGCTTGCGCAGATAAAAATCAATACGAACAAGCTGTATTAGAACAAATGCAGAAAGAAGCGGATATTAAAGACTACAAAATAACACCTGAGTACATGACCAAGTGCGTAGTAGATACTACTTCACAAAACATGCCGGGTATTTTTCCTTTCGATCCCGCTCGTCTGACCGCTTATCGTAACTATGCAAAAATGCTGACGTTGGCCCAAGCAGCAGATCCTAAAAAAACACTTGAAGAATTACGTACTGATTTTGGTTCCGCTAAAGATCTTGCTGAAGCTCACACCAACTATACTGAAAGCTTGATGGAATGTTATTCGGCAGTCATATCTGAATCTGAAAAAGTTGAAAAAGAAAAAAAATAAAGGCTGGAAGAGAGGATTAACACCGTTAATTTTTGGCATCCTTCACTCCTCGGTTTACACTTTTTGCAATTAACATTGCGTAGGTCGGGTTAGCGACAGCGTAACCCGAAAAATCGAAGTATCTGTGTCGGGTTACGGCTAGCGCCTAACCCGACCTACAGAGATTATTAGCATTTTTTGTGATAAAAAAAGTTCAGTCCTACACATAGCGGCCACTATGTTATTAAGCTTAACATAGCGACCCCTTGCGGACATTCACCCCGGATTTCCGAATGGCAGGATATCGAGGAAAAGCAGACAGTCAATACTAGCGAATAAAATGGCACTACCCAACACATGCAGCCACCCACGTCAAATTAGCAATCATTTTGGGTCTGGATGTTTTGATCCATGTCCGCCTAAATTTTCAAGAATTGACCATGTATTTAAAGGTTTTTGAAATATCCCTGAATTAGTCGCCAAAAGCCAGAAATTAACCTCAATAAAAAATAGACTTTTGCATTAATTCGATCTTAACATCCTTAGTTTACAGTTTCAGATGTATCCGTTATTCTAGTACTTACTGTAATTCGTCCAGGTAAAAAAATGCAGGGTGAGTGGGTTCGTAAACCGGCAGGTGAAACATCAGTGGTTTTTGTCCATGGTATTTTATCGAGTGGTGAGGAGTGTTGGCGGAACAGTAATGGCGCGTATTGGCCTGAACTTCTGCAACAAGAACCGGAATTGTCAGAACCGGGTATTTATGTTTACACCTATCAAACAGGGATTTTTAGCGGCACCTATAGCATTAGCGATATAGTTGACGACCTTAAGGAACGTTTATTTAACGTTGACAAGGTAATCAATAATCATCAAATTATTTTTGTCTGCCATAGCATGGGTGGAATTGTAGTTCGTAAATTCATTGTCGAACGAATCCTTGATATAAAAAAACAAAACCTTTCTATTGGTCTGTTTTTGGTGGCATCCCCTTCATTGGGGTCGGATTATGCTAATTATGTAAAACTATTATCCAACCTGGTCGGGAATGCACAAGCAAAGGCACTGGGATTTTCTCAAAAAAATAATTGGCTCAATGAACTTGATAAGGAGTTCAAAAACATCAAGGAATCGGGTAAACTGAACATACAGGGGAAAGAGCTGATTGAAGATAAGCCAACAATTTTTAAAACAACTATTTTAAAAACGCTATTTAAAAAACAGATTGTTGAGCCCTTTTCCGCAGCCAGGTATTTTGGCGATCCCTATAAAGTGCCAGGCTCTGACCATTCATCAATTGCCAAGCCCGAAAGCAAAGAAGCCATCCAGCATCGGCTGTTAGTGGAATTCATCAAAAAAATCGCCCAACAAGAATCAACTTCGCCAACACGTTTGGTCGACGCATTTCCTGGGCAAAACTCAAACATCCCGCCAAGTTCAAAAGTATCTCCATTAAAAAATTCCAGTGAAGGCACAGAAGGGAGCAAAATATGGCAGGTGAGGCTTATAGAACGTCTTGCCATACAATTACAACATGTTGAAATACAAGCTATTGTATCGGATTTTATAAATAGCCTCAAAGGTGGTCCATTAGCTATTCCATTTTCTCCACCTCAGTGGTATGAAATCGCTGATGATTTAGTTAAAAATAATGATCACGGCGATAATCGCTTTAAACGTGTTTTGTCGTTTTTAAATATTGCTAATAATTATGTAACAACTCAAAAAACCCCTGATGCATTATACGAATTATTTGCGTATTTACTGCAAACACTGGTGCGTAAATGTGATGAAGACGAAAAAGGCTTAACCAACATTCCAGTCAATCGTAAAGAAACACTGGAATTGATTAATGCTTGTAAAACCACAATGCCGCTCGTTCCCGGCTATGATGAAGCAAATCTGGATTTTGAAAGTGGGCAACGTAATTCACGGCTTGCAAAGATGGGGGATTTTCAACCAACTAATGGTATCTGGGATAAAGAAACTGTTTGTTTGGAAATGGCTAAAAAGCTGTTGAAAGCCTTAGACGACGACGATCAGGACTTTAACTCGGTCAATGCGATAAATGTTTTGATGGGAATAATTAACCGTCATCAGCTTAATCCGGAAAATTCACGCTTGCAGGGTGTTTATATTCACCAGGAACAACTCCGTAATCACCCATTAGGTAGCCCGGGAATTGCCGAAGCTTTTAGAGAAAAAACAGAGAACCGCTTGCCCTTATTTGTTTATGGTGTCGGCGACACATCTGAAGTACTCCATACGCAGGAAGAAAACATACGTGGAATGGTGGTAGTAGATAACAAAGTTGTTGAAAATTTCAATAAAACGTATGGAAACGCAAAAAATCGGCAGGATCCGCCTCAGCAAAATCCAACACAGGCAAATGACATGACTACAGGTATTAATTTAAGCAACATAGGCTCAAACACGACCGTCAACATTGTTTCCGGAACCCAAACAAGTTCGCAGGTCGGGCAGGGTAATATTCAAATTGCCGCGCAAGATACTGAACAACTGTTACAACTGCTTAAGCAATTGAAAAGCAGCGCGGATGAAGCCAATGACGTCAGCAAACAGGATTATGCTGTCATCGATAAAACCACCCAAGATATCGAAACCGAAATCCAAAAAAAATCCGGTGCGGATAAATCCGTTTTGACGAAAGCCAAAGCAGCGTTAAGTAGCTTTAAAGATATAGCCAGCATCGCTGGCAGTGTTGAAAAAATTACTGAACTGCTTTTACCGTTTATAGGATAAATCGTAACATGAGTAACGAAACCACCCCCGAACGCCCAAAAGCAGAGGAACTATATCTCCCCGCAACCGGCACCTGGCCAGCAAGCCGGTATCTGTTGGATGGGGAATCACAAGATGCCATCAAATTAGCGGAAGCCTGCGGGCGGCCTTTGCTGGTGCGGGGCTTGCCGGGTACCGGTAAAAGTGATCTGGCACGCGCTGCGGCGGAATATTTAGAAAGGGCATTTGTCTATGAAGTGGTGACGGCACGGACAGAGCCGCAAGATTTACTGTGGCGCTTCGATGCCATAGCCCGCTTGGCCGATGCCCAGGCATTAGGGGCGAGCGTTAAAATTAAAACCGATCCAACCAAAGCCAATCATTACGTGAGTCCCGGCGTATTGTGGTGGGCGATTAATTGGACTTTGGCCGAACAGCAATTGGCACCGCCTTGTCATGCCAACGCACAACGCCCTGACAGAACCTTAACCTTGTTAAATGAAGACGTTATCCAGCAACAAGTGCGGGCAAAAACCAAGGGTTGTGTGCTGTTACTCGATGAAATTGATAAAGCTGATTCCGAGCTGCCGAACAGTTTGCTGGAAGTGTTGGCCAATACCGGTTTTAGACTGCCTTGGGATGAGGAAATTAAATCTGATAATATCCCACGGCCTGTGATTATTATTACTACCAATGAAGACCGCGAATTGCCTCCGGCTTTTGTGCGTCGTTGCCTCGTTTTAAACATTGAAGTGGACAAGGATTTTACCGCATGGATAAAAGAACGGGCGCGTGTTCATTTTCGTGATCCCAAGCAGACTGATTCAGACATGACGCTTCCCGCCTTATCACAAGACCTGTTGAATAAGGCCGCTACCTACCTGGAAGCAGATCGAAAAGCCAGCGAGGGTGATAGTTCCATGCCCGGCTTGGCCGAATACCTGGATTTATTACGGGGGTTAGAGCACTTGGCACCGAATGATGAAGTTCGGCAGCAACAGTGGTTAGAGCGGGTTTACAAATTTGCCTATCAAAAACAGGTCATCATCAGCCGCTAAAGGTTAGTCCGTGCCACACCAACCTGACGACTTTACGTTATTTTCCACACCGACTTTTGTCGGTGCTTGTGGCCGCGCGGATTTATTATACGCATTAGCGGCAGTGCAAAAAAACGCAGCGCATGAAATTACCGGCAGGGAAATGGCGTTGGCAGCGATTTTCGGGTTTTTCCCAAAAACCGAAGAACAAAAGCCAGATGCTGAAACAGAAACAAAAGCTAAGCAAATACCAGCAGACAAAGAGCCTTTACTGGCCGAAACCCCGGAACTAAATGATGTGTTTCGCCCCTATCGGTTGGTGTCGGTAGAAACTGTGCAGCCCAATGAAGAAGGGCAAGCACAAGGACAGGAGGCCAGTGATTCAGGCAAGCTGACCTCCGCCGACATGAATCCTTGGTATGCCGACCATCCAACTCCCAAAGCCCTGCCCATTGTCCCGTGGACGCGGCTGTGGCCGCGCTTACGGCAAGCCGTTGCTTGCCGACATATAAGCGGCATTGATTTTAAACGTTTGGCTGAAGGTGTGGCGCGAGGTATAGCCATACGTCAACTGCCGCGTTTAAGCCGGTTGGCCTGGCCTAATCCCTTAACAGTCATTCTCGATTTTTCAGATCGCTTAACGCCTTACTGGGACGATTGGCATGAGTTGCGAAAAAATTTGCAAACGCGATTACACCAGCAGATCCATTTTTTCAGGCTGCAGGGTGTACCGCAAAAACCGCTGCAACAATTAATTGAAGGTAAGCCCGGCGGTCGCTTCATCGATTGGCCTGACCTGAGGGCAGGCAGCACCTTATTGCTGGTCAGCGACATGGGCATGGTTGATCCGGCCCATCCCTGGCCTGGTGTATGCTGGCAAAACAAGTTAGATGATTATCGTAGACTAGGTGTCCGCGTCGTGATATTGGCTCCGGTATCTGCCCGGCATTTGCAGCCTTCATTAGTGAATGCCGCACAAACGGTAAGGCTCAGCCCGGACAGCACGTTACGCACCATCCCCAGAATGCGTAGCGTTATGGAAAGCCCGTTCCGGTCAATAAAAGAAGACTACTCCGGATGTAAAACCTTAATGGCCATGTTGTCAGTGGCTACCCGTGCGGAACCCGCTTTACTGCGTGATTTACGCCGTTGTTTACCTGATGAGGGTCATGATGCCGGCTTGGAAGGCGAAGTTTGGTGTCATCAACATCTCGATACGTCATCCATAGCCTGTGCCATTTCACCGTATGCCGTAAACGAATGGCGGGAAGTATTTCAGCAGTTGCCAAACGCTTTGCAACAACGCACCCTGGATTGCATCAGGGACTGGCACGCTCAATTACCCCAGGCCATTCATCATGAAGAAACCCTGGTTTGGTGTCATTTAACAAACAACCAGGACGATGCTGCTGAAGCAACGCACATTAACAGAGCACGCGCGTTTTTCCAAAGGGTGACAAATTCCTTGCAGGAAAAAGTGCCGGCTTCGGTTAATCAGGACGCACGCGCCCTGCAAATTCAATTAGCTGACCGGCATTTGCAATGGGTGTCGCCCCTCCTGGCAAGCAAAGAACGCTATATTGAGTACTTGTCAGTCGCCGTTATTGAGGCGGATACAAAGCGCACTGCGCACACTTTACCGGAGGGGATAAATCCCATCGCCTGGTTAATGACGCTATCCGTGCAAACTCCGCAAAAACTCAAGTTAATTCAGCAAGCGGATTGCCGACTAAGCTTGAGCGTGGAGTTTACACCGGAAACCGCCGAGTTGGGCGTATCACCTTTGGCGGATTTGGAGCTCGACCGCTCAGCCATTCTGTGGTCTTGGGGAGAACACGAATTATCAGGCACTTATCAAACCTGGTTTTGGCAAACAGCGCCGCAGGATAATCCACTGGTGTTGCCGCCATTGCTGACCCTGCAAAATGAATCGGTAAAGATACCATCAGTCTTGTCTATTTATAACGGACAACAGCACCTGCGGTTTGAGCGCTTGGCAAAGCCCTCCTGGGCAACCGGAATGGGTCAGGATAATTACGGCCTTTATGCCGATCTGGCGCTGCACGGCATAACCCAGCGTTTTCGCTGGATCAATCCCGGCACGTTTATGATGGGCTCGTCCAATGATGAACCGGAAAGATTGGATAATGAGCTACAACATCGAGTCACCCTGACCCAAGGCTATTGGCTGGCGGATTCGGCGTGTACACAAGCGCTTTGGTTGGCGGTGACTGGCGAAAACCCCAGCCGTTTTAAAGACAATTCTAACAATCCGGTTGAAAATGTCAGTTGGGATGATGTTCAAGCGTTTATCTTGCGCCTGAACCAAAGCCAGCCCGGCTTATTGGCCAGACTGCCCAGCGAAGCCGAATGGGAATATGCCTGCCGGGCAGGAACAGTCACACCGTTTTCTTTTGGTGGCAACATCACCACGGAGCAGGTCAATTATAACGGCAATTACCCTTACGCGGGCGCAGCCAAAGGCGAATACCGGGAAAAAACGCTGCCGGTTAAAAGTCTGTCCGCCAATCCGTGGGGTTTGTATGAGATGCACGGAAATGTGTTGGAATGGTGTGCGGACTGGTATGGTGACTATGAACCTACTGCGGCGATTGATCCGACGGGGCCTAAGGATGGCTCTTTCCGGGTCTTGCGCGGCGGTTCCTGGATCCACTACGCCAGGAGCTCGCGTTCTGCTTACCGCTACAGGTACGATCCTGATGAACGCCTCGACGACTTCGGTTTCCGCCTTGCCCTAGGTCGAACAGGCGTATCCCGGGAAGGGCAGGCAGGCAGGCGCACGGCGTCCGGACGGACAGTCGCAGCGGAGCGCGACGGTCAGTCCGGGCGCGGTGTGCCGGGCAGGAAGAAACCAAGGAAAAAATAGCCATGAAAATGCACTTTTTTACCGTACCGGCAAAATGGCCGGAACAGGCCCAGCAAACGCTCAACGCCTTTTGTGCGCAACACCGGGTGATGACCTTGGAAAAACAGTTTGTTGATGTAGGCATTGAAAGTTATTGGTCTATTTGTGTTACTTTTATGGAGGGCATCAACCTGCCTGTGGCAGGTAATGTCACTAATCGACGTGATAAAATTGATTACAGAGACGTGTTAAGCGAACAGGATTTTGCGCTTTATGCCCAACTCAGAAATCTGCGTAAAGCACTGTCAGAACAGGAAGGAATCCCGGCTTATGCCTTGTTCACCAATGAGCAACTGGCGGGGATGGTCACAGGCCGGGTTAGATCGGAAAGTGAGTTGGCAAAAATAGAGGGCGTTGGTAAAGCACGGCTTGAAAAATATGGCAGCGCCTTTTTGCAAGTCCTGAAAACGTCTCTGCCCGAACCACAGGAACACGATAATGCACCGCCAGCGCATTGAGCTTTGCGACATTGCGGCTTTGCACAACCTTCAACTCGCCAGCTACAAGGCGGCTCAAGGAAAACGTGCGCGGCCTGATGTGGCTCGATTTATTGCCGGATTGGATAACCGGCTTGAGCAATTACACACCGACATCTTGGCAGGGCGGGTTCCTTATGGCCAGTATCGGTCATTTATCATTCATGACCCCAAACAGCGCCTTATTCACGCGGCTTGTTTTGAGGATAGAGTATTGCATCATGCCATCATGAATTTGGCGGAGCCGGTGTTCGAAAAATCGTTGGTTCCCAGCACTTATGCTTGTCGTCCCGGTAAAGGGGTACATCGTGCCGTTTTTCAGGTGCAGAGAAATTTGCAGCGCTATCCCTGGTTTGTGCAAGTGGATGTCAAGGGCTATTTTCCGTCCATCGATCATCAACGGCTATTGCTTATCCTGGATCGCCGGTTTAAAGGACGCGACTTTATGGCATTACTGAGCCGTATTGTGTTGTCCTATCAGTCTTCACCCGGTAAAGGCTTGCCTATCGGTTCGTTGACATCGCAGCATTTTGCCAATTATTACCTGGATGGGGCTGACCGGTTTCTGCTGGGTCATCCTTCCGTCAGCGCCCATGTCCGTTATATGGATGATATTGTCTGGTGGTGCCAGGATAAGGAATGCGCCAAACAAGTGCTACTAGAAGTCAGTGATTATCTGGCAGAGGTCTGCAAATTACACTTGAAAGCCAAGGTGATGATTAATCAGAGTGTCTTGGGTTTAACTTATTGCGGCTTTAGAATTTGCCCCGGCATTATCCGTTTAACCAAGCGCAAGCAGCGACGCTATCGGTTGCTTTGCCAGGGTTATGAAGAAAACTGGGCGCACAACCTGCTTTCAGATCGGGAATTACAAACCCGTTATGATGCTGTCCTGGCCGGAACCCTGCCCGCCCGGAGCCAAGCATGGCGAAAACAGGACTTGCAATTGCACCCGTCAGTGTATGAAAATGGAGACGGGTGATGATCGAAGGCTCTAACCGGGTCTTGCGCGGCGGTTCCTGGAACAACAACGCCAGGAACACGCGTTCTGCTAACCGCAACAGGAACAATCCTGATGAACGCAACGACAACAACGGTTTCCGCCTTGCCCTAGCTCGAACGACAGGGGATACGCCATTCGACCAGATCGTCATCCGGACCGCACAAGTTTGCGGCAAAAACAAAATGCACATCGGTGCACAAGTAGACAAGGGCTCGAAAGTCCACCGATGTTGCGCTTTATTATCGCTGCTCTCACAGTGACGGATTTTACCTTGCCTACCTTATGAGTACATTCAATCGGTCTTTTTTGCCGGATATATTCCCAATGGTCTGGGCTAGAGAATGGGGCCAGGATAAATTTGGCCTGTTTATGGTGTTGGAGTTACAAGGCAACCAGCAATGCTTTCGCTGGATCAGGCCTGGCAGTTTTATGATGGGCTCGCCAGAGGATGAGCCGGAGCGTAATAATGACGAGTTGCAACATCACGTCACTTTAACTCAAGGCTATTGGCTGGCGGATTCGGCATGCACGCAAGCGCTCTGGTTGGCGGTGACGGGCAAAAATCCCGGTCATTTTCATGACAACCCCAACAATCCGGTTGAAAATGTCAGTTGGGATGATGTTAAAACGTTTATCCAGTGCCTGAACCTAAACCAGCCTGGTTTATTGGCCAGACTGCCCAGCGAAGCCGAATGGGAATATGCCTGCCGGGCAGGAACAGTCACACCGTTTTCTTTTGGTGGCAACATCACCACGGATCAGGTCAATTATAACGGCAATTATCCTTACGCGGACGCAGCCAAAGGTGAGTTCCGCGAAAAAACGCTGCCGGTTAAAAGCCTGCCCGCCAATCCGTGGGGCTTGTATGAGATGCACGGAAATGTGTGGGAATGGTGTGCAGACAGGTATGGTCAATACGAACCTACTGCGGTGATTGATCCGACCGGATCAAGTGATGGCTCTTACCGGGTGTTGCGCGGCGGTTCCTGGATCATCTACGCCAGGGTCGCGCGTTCTGCTCTCTGCGGCGGGTTCGATCCTGATGATCGCTCCGGCGACATCGGTTTCCGCCTTGCCCTAGGTCGAAAGGGCGTATCCCCGGCAGGATAGGCAGGCACACCGTGACCGGACGGACAGTCTGGGCGCGGTGTGCCTTGCCGATGCAAATTTGTTGAAATGTTCTGGCGCAATCAGAATGTATTTAAAAGAGCACTTATACTGATTGTTCTTTTGCCGATCTTAAGAAGGAATGTTTAGGCATCCTTACGCAAACAATTGTCGTACTCTGATGAACTGCTTTTTTTATTTGTTACGAGCGTCACCTTGCGGTTAGTGGCTATCGATCACGATGGTTTCTGAATGACTGCTTTTCAATCATAAGCAGACTTTGATTAACATTTGCCGATGGGCAGCAGTTGGCCGCTATGGATAGCTATTCATAGTGACCTCTATGTATAGTGCCCAACTATGAATGGCTGCGAATTGTAATCGGTGGCAAGGCCTTATTTTCACTGACAGAACAGCACGATGCGAGTAAGCTAATCGACGGTTCAACATAACTCCAGAAGAAGGACATCCTCATGCTTATCAATCGAATTGACGAGGTAATGAATGCTCGATAAAACCCTGACTATCATACTGGCCGGCGGCATGGGGGCCAGGTTGTATCCACTGACGATCGATCGGGCCAAGCCCGCCGTACCATTCGGCGGCAATTACCGGATCATTGACTTTACCCTGTCGAACTGCCTCCACTCTGGCTTGAGACGTGTGCTGGTTCTAACCCAATACAAGTCGCACTCACTACAAAAGCACCTGCGTGATGGTTGGTCTATCTTCAACCCGGAAATTTCCGAATACATCACGCCCGTACCGCCCCAGATGCGGACTGGCGAATCCTGGTACTCCGGGACAGCCGATGCCATTCGCCAGAACCTGTACCTGCTTGAACGCAGCAATGCCAGCTATGTGGTCATTCTGTCCGGAGACCACATCTATCGGATGGATTATGCCGCGATGCTTCAGTTTCACCGTGACCAGGAAGCAGGGCTAACGATTGCCTGCATGCCTGTGCCACTTGCCAGTGCCAGCTCTTTTGGCATCATCTCGGTAGATGATGCACAACGGATTCGTGCGTTCGACGAGAAGCCAAAATATCCCAAGCCCTTGCCGAACGACCCGCACCAGGCACTGGCATCAATGGGTATCTATATTTTCAACATGGACTTGCTTTGTCTCGAATTGCAAGCCGACCATTGCCTTACCGCATCCAACCATGATTTCGGAAAGGACATCATCCCACGGCTCATCGGGACGCATCGAGTTTGTGCTTACCGGTTCGGTGGCGAAACCGGACGCGTAACGCAGGATAAATACTGGCGTGATGTTGGCACAATCGATTCCTATTACACGGCAAACATGGATTTGCTCGCGCAGGTTCCACCACTGGATCTGTATCAATCCGACTGGCCCATCCGCACCTACCACAAACAAAACCCGCCGGCCCGAATGGCACCTGGATCCCTTGGACAGGAAGGACAAGTCATTAATTCTCTGCTTGGCACCGGCACCGTTGTTTCCGGTGGCACCATCAGACATTCGATATTATTCACTCAAGTCCAGGTGGATGAAAATGCCATCGTCGAAGATTCGATCTTGTTTGATGGAGTGCATGTTGGTACCGATGTGCAATTAAAACGCTGCATCGTCGATAAAAACGTGCAAATTCCGCCCGGCGAGCGAATTGGATTTGACCACGCCGCCGAAGCAACCCGCTTCACTATCTCAGAATCCGGTATCACTGTGGTTCCTAAGGATTATCATTTTTTGACTAATGCCCCAAGCCAACACTAAGTTACTATTTAAATTCAGCTAGAATACTGGCGATAACAGCATTTTCTGCTACATAACTATGTCTGCTTTGACAGATCGGTTCGGGTTAGCAGCTGACTACCTCGACTGGTCATAGTGGCCGTAATGCAAAGCTTTGCATTACGGCCACTATGACCAGTGTCTTTTTATGCACAGTGCTCTGTCGCGAGCGAGATGCAGTCTGGGTTAGAAGCATCAATCACGCTCGCGAGCTTTGCATAATTACAGCGCTTTCAAAAACTGGAGCATGATATCTGAATGCCTTACACCGACTTTCTGAAGCCTGACCATGGCCTGTTCTTACATCGCCAATTCGGCTTCGACGGGCATATACGTGGTTTTCAGCATATCGGCGCTGGATCAGATAGTCGAAATAGATCATGACGTAAAGCGTGGGCTGTTGCGTTGCCAATCACGAGGGTTATGGCAAGGTGAATTTTTGAGATTATGACTGTTTCCAGAAATGGATCAAGGAATGTCCACTTCAGACGACTATAAAAATTATGTCCAGCTTTTTAATCGATGTGCCATGCTCAAGCCCCACCGCTAGAGACTAACAGTCATTTACCACCAAGCCACTGTGCATAAAAAGACGCTGGTCATAATGGCCGTGAGCTGTTATTCGTCTTTTTCTAAAATCCAATTCTCAATACCGGTCATTTAGAGTTGTAATATTTTTAACGAGATCAAAGTCGCCACCCGGCCCTCAGCTGTCATTCGAGTATGGATTTATGCTTCCCGATACCGGTCATTGGCAAAGTAGCACTACGACCCATTGCGGACATTCGAAATAAAAGGCAAAAGTAAAGATTTGACTTTGATATCCACATAAAAGAAACCGCCCCGGGTTTCCCGGGTGCGGTTTCTTTTCGTTAGAGTTTGCGAGTTAACCGGATGTTGTTCTTAAAAGTAAAGACCTGACATCGGCAGGCTAATGGGTGACCCTTTATTCTTGCGTTGCGCTTCGAGTCAGGTAATTTTATGCCCGAAATAGAATCTCGGCCACAGCCTTCTACTTATCACACAGCTTGGTTCTATTCAGATGACTAGGAGGCTGTCCGAGAATAGAAAACCTACTGCGAAAAGCCATTTCGGCCAGATTTTCCGCTCACAACGTTACACGCACAAACTATTTATATCAAATGAGCAAAAAATCTGACTCAAAATAGCTTCCCCTCGCTACGGTTCCTATTCTCGGACAGCCTTATGGAAAATTAACGAGTCAACCTTACTTCACTTTAAAATAAAAAACTCAAAATATAAAAAATATAACACAGTGATAATTTCGTCATGAATGTCTCTAGTTGGCCGTGAACTGCCAGTCAGTTCCAATTATAAATCAACACACTCTCGTAGTAGCTTGTCCCTAACCCCTCTTTTCAAAGAGGGGGGAGGTTGAATAATGACGTTTATTTTACGCGCATTCCCGCAATAGCCCCGTCATCCTGGCTTAAAATCCAAATATCTTTACCACCCGGGCCAGCGGCTAATACCATGCCTTCAGAGTTGCCAAAGCGCATTTTTCTGGGTGCCAGATTAGCGATAACGAGAGTCAATTTTCCTTCAAGATCTTCCGGAGCGTAAGCGGATTTAATGCCTGCCAATATATTGCGGGTTTCGTCGCCTATATCAACAGTCAGTTGTAATAGTTTATCAGAGCCTTCTATCGGTTCGGCTTTGATGATTTTGGCAATACGTAAATCCAGTTTGGCAAAGTCATCAAATTCAATCGTGTCCGCTATGGGTTCAAATTTTTTCTCGGCCGCAACGCGGGTATGTTGATCAGCGGTTTTTTCCAGATTTTCTTTGGATGCCTCAACAATCGCAGCAATTTTATCGGCTTCAACGCGAGTCATTAACGGCTTAAAGTCATTAATGGTATGGTTTAACAAGGGCTGTGCAGCGACTGGCCACGCTTGTGAACCGATGTTTAAAAAGTGTTCGGCTTCTTTCACCAACGCTGGAATGACCGGTTTTAGAAAAACAGTCAGTAAATGAAACAGGTTGATCCCCATTGAGCAAACGGCGTGTAACTCGGTATCATGACCTTCTTGTTTGGCAATTAACCAGGGCTTTTTTTCATCAATATATTGATTGGCTTTATCTGCCAGCGCCATAATCTCACGCATGGCTTTGCCAAATTCACGGGCTTCATAAAATTCTGCGATTTGTTTGTTGGCGTTGATAAAGTCTTGAAATAACAGCGGTTCAGAACAGGTAGCCGATAATGTATTGGCAAAGCGCTTGTTGATAAAGCCGCTACAACGGCTGGCGATATTAACGACTTTACCGACCAGGTCAGAGTTAACCCGTTGACTGAAATCATCAAAGTTCAGGTCTATATCATCAACGCCGGCACTCAGTTTGGCGGCAAAATAATAGCGCAGATATTCCGGGTTTAAATGATCCAGATAGGTTCGTGCGGTGATAAAAGTGCCTCGGGATTTGGACATTTTTTCGCCGTTGACGGTTAAAAAGCCGTGCGCAAAAATGGCGGTAGGTGTTCTAAATTGAGCGCCGCTTAACATGGCCGGCCAGAATAAGGCATGGAAATAAATAATGTCTTTACCTATAAAATGGTATAGCTCCGTGGTACTGTCTTGTGCCCAGTACTCATCAAAATCCAGCGCTTTTTTAGTGCATAGATTTTTAAAGCTGGCCATGTAACCGATAGGCGCATCCAGCCACACATAAAAATATTTTCCGGGAGCATCCGGAATTTCAAAGCCAAAATAAGGCGCGTCGCGAGAAATATCCCATTGCTGTAAACCGCTCTCTAACCATTCAGCTAACTTATTACGCACTTCGGATTGTAAATGGCCGGCGCTGGTCCACTCGCTGAGCATCTTGGTAAAGTCCGCCAGGTTGAAAAAATAAT
>SESG01037419.1_pt1 | contig 16096 bp, 10 predicted proteins | sample 3171421 | NCBI WGS metagenome assembly SESG01 (sample SAMN10866946, study PRJNA518727) | freshwater metagenome | biome: subpolar coniferous forest; feature: holomictic lake; material: water; isolation source: holomictic Lake 227, 6 m and 8 m depth | place: Canada: near Kenora, Ontario | collected... | reverse complement strand
TTTTGAACAGGACCAGCGGAGTGTTACTTCCGGTCAGTTCGCTGCCTGGTACGACGGTGAAGAACTGGTGGGATCCGGTGTAATCGCATAAACCGGTGAATGCAGGGCCTCAATTGATAACTTGACAGACATCAATATATTAAACCTAACCCATGAACAACGAAAAAAAGCCCATTAAAGGCTGGATCAGGGTACTTTTGATCATTATGCCATTTGTTATCTTCCTAGGAATTTTTGAAATGCTTGCCTCACTCCTCCTTGGACTTAAGCCTTCAGGTCGTCATGAGGCATTGACTACTTTTCAAAATGTTGTCTTTGCGTTGTTTATTTTTGGAGGAACGTTTTCTGTGGTCGCCATCTTTCGGCGCTGGATTGACAGGGAGAGTTTCGTCAGTCTGGGTTTCGGGATGAAAAATTTCAGAAAAGAGGCAGAAGCCGGTTTCTGGCTGGGTCTTTTGATGATTGCCACAGGTTTTCTCGTGCTGGTACTTTTGCACGAGATCAACTGGGACGGAACGAATCCCGACGGCATCAACCTCTCCTTATCATTTATCCTCTTCCTGCTAGTCGCGCTAACTGAAGAACTTTTCTTCAGAGGATATATCCAGAACAACCTGATGCTTTCCATGAACCGTTGGGTGGCTTTACTGATTTCCTCAGTTATTTTCTCACTGGCGCACCTTGGAAATTCAAATATTACGATGCTGAGTTTTATCTCGATTATGATGGCCGGTGTACTTCTTGGTTTGCCCTTTCTATTTACCAGAAGCCTTTGGTTACCTGTTTCACTTCATTTTAGCTGGAATTTCTTCCAGGGAACTATCTTTGGGTTCAGCGTAAGCGGAAATAAGGAATATGCGCTGATTACGCAGTCAAGAACAACGGATACACTTTTAAACGGGGGGCCATTTGGGTTCGAAGGTTCCCTTCTGGCTGTGGTTTTCCTCTCACTGGCCATTGTCGGACTTACCATTTATTATCTCCGCAAAGAAAAAAAGGTAATCGAACCATTGCAACCTGTCGCTCCTGCCATTCAGGATCAGTCAGAACAACCGTTGTCGGTTTGACATCAATTCTCGAACAAAATTTCCGCCTCAAAATGAGACATTTGTACTGTTTGGCCGTATGATAACTTACTGGAAATATACCCTCAATATGGTATTTCAATGTCAAAAAAGTAAGCAGATATTTGATCAAAAAAGATAAACAGAAAAATTTTCAATTTATGAAAGCAGAAAACATTCTTCAAACCATCGGAAACACTCCGCATGTGCGAATCAACAGACTTTATTCAAATGATTATAAAGTTTACGCAAAACTTGAAAAAACCAATCCGGGTGGCAGCATCAAGGACCGTATTGCACTGACAATGGTCGAAGATGCTGAAAAGAGCGGAATACTTAAAAAAGGAAGCGTTATCATTGAACCAACCTCAGGTAATACAGGGATCGGTCTTGCCTTGGTTGCCGCAGTGAAAGGTTACCGGTTGATTTTAACGATGCCTGATTCCATGTCGGTGGAGCGGAGAAGTATTCTTCTGGCATACGGTGCTGAACTGGAATTGACACCGAGGGAGTTCGGGATGAAGGGAGCCATCGCGAAGGCCCAGGAGTTGGCTTCTCAGATCGAGCACTCATGGATCCCCATGCAATTCGACAACCCGTCCAATGTAGCCGCACACGAAAATTTTACTGCAGCAGAAATTATTGCGGATTTTCCGGAGGGTATTGATTACCTGATCACTGGAGTTGGCACAGGCGGACATATCTCAGGTATAGCGAAAGTGCTGAAAAAGCAATTTCCCAATTTGAAAGTTTTTGCTGTTGAGCCTCAATTGTCTCCCGTAATCAGTGGAGGTGCTCCCGGTCCCCATCCCATTCAGGGAATCGGTGCAGGATTTATTCCCAGGAATCTGAATCTTGAATTACTCGATGGCGTCATTCAGGTAGAGAAAGCAGATGCGTTCGATTATACAAGAAGAGCTGCGCGTGAAGAAGGACTGTTTATTGGAATCTCGTCCGGCGCTTCCCTGGCAGCCGTTGCAAAAAAATTACCCGAAATACCAAAGGGATCTACTGTTCTGACGTTCGTTTATGACAGTGGCGAGAAATACCTTTCTGTCGAAGGATTGTTCTAATCTTAGGTAAATGGGGAAATGATTGTTGGGTTAAACGCCATCAATCCTTTCCTTATTTCTTTTCGAATCATTCCTCAGTCCTGATCTTCTCAAGTAACACCACATTTTCAACATGGTGCGTGTGCGGAAACATATCGACAGGATGAACTTCCCTCACTTCGTACTGTTTCTGCATGAGTTGAAGGTCGCGCGCCTGGGTGGCAGGATTGCAGCTCACATAAACAATTCTTTCAGGCGCAGCCGTCAAAATTGCCTGAACCACTTTTTCATCCATGCCGGCCCTGGGTGGGTCTGTGATGATCACATCAGGTCTGCCGTTTTCAGCAATAAAAGCATCTGTCAGAATATCTTTCATGTCACCTGCAAAAAAGAGGGTATTGTCGATTCCGTTGTTGACAGAATTTATTTTGGCATCAGCAATGGCTTCGGGTACATACTCTACACCGATCACTTTTTTAGCACCCTTGGCCACAAAATTGGCAATGGTACCCGTTCCTGTGTAGAGATCGTAGACGATTTCGTTACCGGTCAATCCGGCCAGGTTTCGCGTGATCTTATACAATTCCAGTGCCTGGGTCGAGTTGGTCTGGTAAAAGGATTTGGCGCCTACAATAAATTTCAGCCCTTCCATCTCCTCCACCAGGTGGTCTGCTCCCTTGAAAACCAATACTTCCTGGTCGGTGATTGTGTCATTCCCTTTTTCGTTGATCACATACAACAGGGAGGTAACCTGAGGAAAACTGTCAGCGATAAAGTTCATTAATCCGTCCCTGGCAATTTGGTCGTCCGCATAGAAAACAACAATCACCATTACATCGCCTTTTTCATTCGATCGGATGGTAATGGTGCGCAGCAAGCCGCTTTTGTTCCTCAGATCAAAGAAAGGGAGATGATGTTCCAGTGCATATCCACGAACGGCATTTCGTATTTCATTGGAGGGCTCCGGCTGAAGCCAGCACTTATGGATGTCCATTACTTTGTCAAACATCCCAGGGATGTGAAATCCGAGTACATCCTGGTCGCTGATCTCATTGCCTGATCGAATCTCGTCGAGAGAAAGCCAGCGTCTGTTGGAGAAAGTATATTCGAGTTTGTTGCGGTAAAAGGTTGTTCTGTCAGAACCCTTGATGGGGAAAAGTTTGGGTATATTCACCTTTCCGATGCGTGTCAGCTGGTCAACGACCTGTTTCTGCTTGTAGAACAGCTGTTTTTCGTAGGGAAGATACTGCCATTTGCAACCCCCGCAAAGATCGAAATGTTCACAGAATGCCTCCACGCGGTCGGGCGATGGTGTCCGGATGGCTACCACCCGACCTTCCATGTATTTCTCTCTTTTTTTGGTTACCTGAATGTCGACCACATCGCCCGGAATCACATTGGTTGTGAAAACGACCACACCCTCTACCCGGGCAACTGCTTTCCCCTCTGCACCCGCATCGAGAATTTCGACATTTTGAAGCAAAGGCAAACTCTTATTTTTTCTTCCCACGACAAATATTTTTATGGTAATGTTAAACTGCTTAAAGATTGTAATTAGTGTTCAAGGAGTTGCAATTCTGCAATAATGTTCAATCGATATGGACCTGATTGATGATTTAAATGTCACGAATAATTTGATTCCGGTTGAAGGTCCCCCGTTTCTTCATTAGAAACTACTCCAGTTGATATCTTCCGGATGACACCATTTTCCCTGGGCTCTCATCACTTGTTCAATCACATCGCGGACACAGCCTTCGCCTCCATTCCGGTCAGAAATATAGGCAGCTATTTCCTTGATTTCGGGTGCAGCATCATTCGGGCATACCGGTAACCCGACTTTGGTCATGACATTGTAGTCAGGTATATCGTCACCCATGTAAAGCACTTCATCGGCAGTGATATCATTGTTTTGAAGGAAATCATACAGGCATGGCAACTTGTCTAGTGTTCCCATGTAAATCTGGGTAATCCCCAACCTGTCGAGCCTTCCTCTGGTATCCTGCGTTTTTCCTCCGGTAATGATACCAATGGGATAACCTGATCGAATCGCGTACATGATGGCATAACCATCTTTCATGTTGGCAGTCCGTACCGGATCTCCATCCGGCGACAGGCTCAGTACATTGTGCGAAAGAACGCCATCCACGTCAAAAACAAACGCCTTTATTTTGCTTAATTCTTCTTTAAAAAATGCCATGTCATTGATCAATTTAATTTTATCGGATTATCCTGTTACATCCCATTCCCGGAATATTTGTCTTTGGATTCTTTCTGTGCTTGGATAATCTATTGATTTTGGGTTGTTTATAGTTTTATTGTGCTCTGTTTAGAATCGTAATCTTCGGCCAGATGAATCTCTTGCTGCTTTTATTACTGAAAGTATCTGATGTCTTTACTGATCAGGTCATAAAGTTCATGCCATTGCGGATGATTTTCAAGCATTTTCAGATGTTCATCCATCACAGAATTGTTTCCCCTGACCGCAGGGCCTGTTTGAACTGCCGGGGGTGAAAACAACATTGCTTTTTCAGCGGTTTCCCGGATCAGCGGCCTCAGCAGATCGAAATCCAGGTTTTGATCCAGTAACAGTTGTTCTCCTACCGAATAAAGATGATTGACGAAGTTGCAGACAAATACGGCGGACAGATGAATTTGCCTTCGCTGTTCAGAATTCATCACAACGACCTTTTCAGAGATCGTACTTGCCAGTTGACGTAGCTTTTCAAGATTTTCATTGCTGTTGGCTTCAATGCAAAATGGAATCGTGCTGAAATCAACCTCTTTTTGCTTGGACAAGGTCTGCAACGGATAGAATACACCGTAGTTGTTTGATCCTGAAGCCAAAATCTCCATCGGGATACTTCCTGCGGTGTGAACAACCAGCCCATCCTTCCCGTGAAGGTCAGCGGCAAGACCTGCAATGGCATCGTCCGATACAGCCATCAGATAGATATCCGCGTCGGTTGCAATTTCCTTTATGTTGACGGTGAAGTTACATCCAAGAGTGGATGCGAACTGAGATGTAACCGTTTCGGAACGGCCAAAAACTTGTATGATTTCAGCATTCCTGGCACGAAGCGCAATGCCCAGACGGGTGGCTACGTTTCCGGTACCGATTAAAACGATTCGCATCAGTTAATTTTTTGCAAAAATAGGGTAAATATCATTAAATCCTTAAGTTATAAATTTTAACTTTGCAGGCAATTTTTAATTGTGGAAATACCGGCAACAAAATTTAGGATCATACATGAAATGGGAATGTGGGTATTCTGCTTGTCCTTTGAAGAACAATTTATTATCTAATAAATAATTTTTAAATCAAATAATTATATTTATGACGAAGTATGTTTACACTTTTGGCAACGGCCAGGCTGAAGGTCGTGCAGAGATGAAAAATTTGCTTGGTGGCAAAGGTGCCAACCTTGCAGAGATGAATCTGATCGGTGTTCCGGTTCCTCCGGGATTTACCATTACCACAGAAGTATGTACGGAATTTACCGAAAAAGGAAGAAAAGCCGCATTTGCCCTGATTGAAAAAGAGGTGCAGGCCGCTGTTGCATACATCGAAAATATTACCGGAACAAAATTTGGTTCCAAAGAAAATCCTTGTCTGGTTTCAGTTCGTTCAGGTGCAAGAGCCTCTATGCCAGGCATGATGGATACCATCCTGAACCTTGGATTAAATGATCTGGCAGTGGAGGGAATCGCTTTGAAATCCGGAAATCCACGTTTCGCCTGGGACTCTTACCGTCGTTTTGTACAGATGTACGGAGATGTCGTATTGGGAATGAAACCTCACAGCAAGGAAGACATTGATCCTTTTGAAGAAATTATTGAGCACATGAAGGAGGAAGTTGGTATCATGGAAGATACTGATTTCTCTGTTGATAACCTGAAAACGCTGGTTGCACGTTTCAAAGCTGCTGTTCTGAAAGTAACAGGTAAAGATTTCCCTGTTGATCCTTGGGAGCAACTTTATGGTTCTGTTGCTGCGGTATTCGAAAGTTGGATGAACGACCGTGCCATCTATTACAGAAAACTCAACAACATTCCTGTAGAATGGGGAACAGCCGTTAACGTACAGGCGATGGTATTCGGCAACATGGGCGGAAATTCTGCAACAGGTGTTGGATTTACCCGTGATGCTTCAACCGGCGAAAACATGTTTATCGGAGAATACCTGATCAACGCCCAGGGCGAAGATGTGGTAGCAGGTATCCGTACTCCACAGCAGATCACGAAAATTGGCTCGATGCGCTGGGCTGAACTGCAGAATGTAACCGAGGAAGACCGTTCTTCCAAATTCCCTTCACTCGAAGAGACCATGCCTGCTGCATACAAACAACTGATGGAAATTCAGCACAAACTGGAAAGTCACTACAAGGATATGCAGGATATCGAATTTACCATTCAGGATGGCAAATTGTGGTTGCTGCAAACACGTAATGGCAAACGCACCGGTGCTGCCATGCTAAAAATTGCGGTCGACCTGCTGAGCGAAGGCAAGATCGATGATAAAACTGCTATGCTTAGAGTTGAACCCAATAAATTGGATGAACTCCTCCACCCTGTATTTGACGTGAATGCTCTCAAAACGGCCAAACTGATCGGTAAAGGTCTTCCTGCATCGCCGGGAGCAGCTACCGGACAAATTGTCTTTTTTGCTGATGAAGCCAAGAAATATGAGAATTCCATCCTGGTAAGGATTGAAACTTCTCCTGAAGACCTTGAAGGTATGAACATTGCCCGTGGTATCCTGACTGCTCGTGGAGGTATGACTTCACACGCAGCTGTTGTTGCGCGCGGAATGGGAAAATGCTGTGTTTCCGGTGCTGGTGCACTGCGAATCAACTACAAGACCCGTACCATGGAGGCTACAGGCAAAATTTACAACGAAGGCGACTGGATTTCTCTGAACGGATCAACAGGAGAAGTTTTCGACGGAAAAGTAAAAACTCAGGAAGCTACCATCAGCGATGATTTCGCCAAGATCATGGATTTGGCTGATAAATTTACCCGGATGACTGTCCGTACCAATGCAGACACTCCGCACGATGCTCAAATGGCCCGTAAATTTGGCGCCCAGGGTATCGGTCTCTGCCGTACAGAACATATGTTCTTTGAAGGTGCCCGTATCAAGGCCATGCGTGAGATGATCCTTTCCTCATCTGTTGAGGGAAGAAAAGAGGCTCTGGCCAAATTGTTACCCTACCAGCGTGCCGACTTTGAAGGAATCTTCGAAGCGATGGCAGGTTTTGGAGTAACTGTTCGTCTGCTCGATCCACCGTTGCACGAATTTGTTCCCCACGAACTGGCGATGCAAAAAGAACTGGCCGACGAAATGGGTCTTACAATAGATCAAATCAAACAGAAAGTGTCTGATCTGGAAGAGTTCAATCCAATGCTTGGTCACCGTGGTTGCCGTTTGGGTATTACCTATCCTGAAATTACAGAGATGCAGGCCCGCGCTATCATTGAAGCCGCGCTGAATCTGAAAGCCAAAGGTGTTGATGCCCGTCCAGAAATCATGGTGCCACTTGTGGGCACGGTATCTGAGTTGAAAAACCAGACAGACATCATTCATGTTACCATTCAGAAAGTATTTGCTGAACGCAATGCCAAAATCGATTACCTGGTAGGAACCATGATCGAAGTTCCAAGAGCAGCACTTACCGCAGAGCATATTGCCAAGGAAGCTGACTTCTTCTCATTCGGAACCAACGACCTTACACAAATGACCATGGGATTCTCACGTGACGATGCCGGCAAATTCCTGCCTGATTATCTTGATCGTGGTATCCTGAAAAACGACCCTTTCCAGATTCTGGATCAGCAGGGTGTTGGTCTGCTTGTTGAAATGGCAGTTATTAAAGGACGTTCCACCAAACCAAAATTGAAGATTGGTATTTGTGGTGAGCATGGTGGTGAGCCTAGCTCAGTAGAGTTCTGCGATAAAACCGGTCTAGACTACGTGAGCTGTTCACCGTTCCGTGTTCCGATCGCTCGTTTGGCTGCTGCTCAGGCCAATGTCAAACACAACGGATAAGTAAATTATTTAGATCATCATTGAAAACGATCTAAATTGTAATAATTACAAAAAAGGGGTCTTTATAGACTCCTTTTTTCATATTTACGATTGGTTTTTTCTTATTTTTGCTGACCTAATTGATTGTTTTGTTGATGAAGTAGTTTGGAAAATCAGCTCCTGCATTTAATTTGTCCTGCATTCAATCACAGTTAAATAGAAACGTTCGTATTATTAAGTTTTACTTATTCCTGGCTTTATGATTGATCAATTGAAGAAAACGATATTTTCCATTTCCACAGCAGGTTTTGCCCTGCTTTTATTGGCCATGATACTCGGGATAGCCACTTTTGTGGAAAGTGCCTACGGGGCAGACTCTGCCAAAGCATTGGTTTATGGAACCCTGTGGTTTGAGTTATTGCTGATATTTCTGTCAGTTTCCATGATGGTCGTCTATATTCGAAAAAAAATGTACCGAAAGGAGAAAATGACTGTCGGTCTTTTTCACCTCGCATTTATACTTATGATTCTCGGAGCGGGTGTAACAAGATACATCGGAGAGGAAGGATCCCTTCACATCAGGGAAGGGGAGTCTTCTTCTGAACTGATTTCCTCAGACAGTTATTTTCACATGTTGCTATCCAAGGGCGACCAGCATTTCGAGGCCGAACAGAAGGTGCTTTTGACTCCTTTTTCAAAAAATGCGGTCAATGCTACTTTCGAACTGGACGGAAAGAAGGTGAAGGTCCGGTCTGTTGAATTTCTCTGGAATGTGCCTGCTGGCGAGCAATCCGGTCCGATGGCAGGAATGGCAAAGTCGGGTAAAGGGGCTAAAATCAGCTTGTCTGATGGTTCTAAGGAAGAATTTGCAACCATCAGAATCAGCGAAGAAGGAGAGGCTTCATCGGTCAAAGGTCAGTTTGAAGGAGCCGATTATGAGATTTGGATTGGTCCTAAAGTCAGCACCTTGCCTTTTGAAATTCACCTGAAAGATTTTCAGCTGGATCGTTATCCCGGTTCGATGAGTCCTTCCTCCTATAAGAGTGAAGTCACGTTGATAGACAAGGAGAACGGAATCAACAAAGATTTCTCTATATACATGAATAACGTCCTTAAGCACAGAGGTTACAGGTTCTATCAATCCTCGTTTGACCAGGATGAGAAAGGAACGATTCTGTCCGTTAACAAGGACCTTCCCGGAACAGGACTTACCTATCTTGGATATGCGCTTTTGTTTGGAGCTATTCTGCTCTCAATTTTCAATAAAAAAAGCCATTTCTACGGTTTGATGAAGAAAGCGGCGAAACCGGTATCGGCCATGGCATTTCTTGCCTTGTTCCTGCTGGGAGGTCGGGCCACCGGTGCTGAAATTTCCAAAAAATCAGCCAATGACTTTGCAGGTGTTTGGGTACAGGGACATGACGGTCGGATCAAGCCTTTCAGTACCCTGGCTTACGAAGTAGTCATGAAGATTTCACGGGAGGAGAGTCTGAATGGTCTGTCACCCGAGCAAGCCGTGCTGAGCATGATTGCCTACCCGGATGAGTGGCAGAAAATTCCAATGATTGCACTTTCCGATTCAAAGATTGAATTGTTGTTGGGAGTCTCTTCAGGAAAAGCTTCGTTTGCTGACTTCTTCGATGCAAAAGGGGAATACAAAATGATCAAGGAGGTTAGTGCTGCGTATGCCAGACAGCCTTCCCAGCGCAGTACATTCGACAATGCCATCATCAAGGTTGACGACAGGCTCAATGTGGCCTATCTGGTATACAAAGGTGAATTGCTTCGTCTGTTTCCTTCTTCCGATAAGACGAATACAACTTGGGAAGATCTTACCACTGCCGAGAAATCAACTTCCGGCGCCATGATGAGTAAGGTGTTTTCTGATTACCTGAATGCCGCACAATCCAACGATGAGGCTCGCCAAAAAGCGGATCTTGCTTTGATTGATCAGTTTCAGCATAAATTGGCAGCAGACCTTATTCCGGGTGCGGCCAAGCAAAAACTCGAAATTCTGTACAACCGCGTGAATATATTCAAGGATTTATCTTTCCTGTATTTACTCACAGGTTTGATTCTCATGATATTCTATTTCAGGGCTTTGCTTACTACAGGGTCGATGAACCAGAAAATCGTTTTGTATACAGGATGGATTTTTCTGGCAGGGTTCCTGCTGCATACCATCGGACTAACAACCCGGGGTTATCTTGCCGGTCACATGCCCTGGAGTGACGGCTACGAATCGATGATCTACATTGCCTGGGCAGGTATGCTTGCCGGTTTGATCTTTGCCCGACGCAATCCGATGGTGATGGGAGCCGCTGCCTTACTCTCCGGACTTACCTTGTTTGTGGCTCAGATGAGCTGGTTGAATCCCGAAATCACCAATCTGGTACCTGTGCTGAAGTCCTACTGGCTTGCCATCCACGTGGCCGTCATCACCGGCAGTTATGGTTTCCTTGGGGTGAGTGCCATCATCGGCCTGATGAACCTTCTTTTGGCCGGACTTGTGAAACCTGGGAATAAGGAACGTGTAGAGCGCAACATCCGTCACATGACATGGATCAATGAGGCAGCGATGACTTTGGGTCTCTATCTGTTGACGATCGGGACCTTTCTTGGTGCTATTTGGGCCAACGAATCATGGGGTCGCTACTGGGGATGGGACCCGAAAGAGACCTGGTCTCTGGTCACTATCCTGGTTTATGCCTTCATCACCCACATGCGCCTCATGCCTGGCTACCGCGGATGGTTTGCACTCAACATGGCTTCAGTTGCTGGTTTTTTAAGCGTACTGATGACTTATCTGGGAGTGAATTATTACCTGACGGGACTTCATTCCTATGGTAGCGGAAGTGCTTCATCCTTCCCTGTCGCATTGGTTGTAGTTTTGGTGATAATCGGTTACATAGGTTTCAGAGCCTGGAATAATTCATCCAAAATTGATTTGGACAAAGAATAACAGATCATAATTCGTAATAAATCACAAATTTTTAAATTCATACTATGAAATCATTTGGTTATTTAGTCATTGTATTGATCTTGCTGACAGGCTGTAACAACGCAACAGTCAAAAAAACAGACAACAAGCCGGGATCACAGACTCAGGCACAGGCTGCACCTGCAGCTGATCAACATCAAGTTTTGGCCAAGGATGTAATCCAAACAAGTGGATACACGTATCTGTTGCTGACTGAAGGCGACAAGGAATATTGGGCCGCCGTATCACGCTTCGAAGCGGAGAAAGGCAAAACCTATTACTACAAGACCTGTATGGAGATGACCAATTTCAAAAGCAAGGAACTGAATCGTGTTTTTGAAAGTATCCAGTTCATCCAGGAATTCGGTGATCAGCCTATCCTCGACAAGAAGGCTGCACCATTGACAACCAAAGGAAGGCAGTCACTCGAAAAAGTGGAGGGCATCAAGGTGGAACCCGTCAGTGGAGGAGTAAAATTGTCTGAACTCTTTGCCAACAAAGGAAACTACGCCGGGAAAAAGGTGAAAATAACAGGTCAGGTAATTAAATTCAGTCCGGAGATCATGAGCAAAAACTGGGTGCATCTACAAGATGGCACTGTAGCCAACGGTTCCTATGATTTGACAATTACTACCCTGGAAACCGTTGAAGTTGGCAAGGTCGTCACCCTCGAGGGTGTGATTGCTGTCGACAAAGATTTCGGATACGGGTACAGTTATGATGTTTTGCTTGAAGAAGCAAAGGTGGTTAAATAGACTTCCTATACTTTTGCCCTACTGAGTTTTATTGCTTTGATTTTTACGGAGAAGCACAGAGTTTCACAGAGCGGTGTTGATAAAAATTTAAGAACAGAAAGTTGAAAATGTCGGATTACCTGCGCATTTTGAACTCTCCGGACTTGGAAACAATCAAAAACACCATTTTTCTTTGTGAATTTCTGTGCTTCTCTGTGAAACTCTGTGTATTATTGTAGGAGAAAAAATGTAAATCAACATGACGAAATTTAAAGTTTACGGATACCGCTGGGTCATGCTGGGGTTATTCATGTTAATGGTTGCCGCCAATCAGGTATTGTGGATTACCTTCGCTCCGATCACAGTGGATGCTGCTTCCTTTTTCAAGGTGTCAGACCTGATGATCGGAATATTGTCGATGTCATTCATGATCGTCTACATGGTCGTGTCCATTCCCGCTTCATGGATTATTGATACCTACGGCATCAAGGTAGGCGCGGGCATCGGAGCCGTTCTGACAGGTTTTTTTGGTTTGATGAGAGGATGGGCGGGTGCCGATTATAATCTGGTTTTAATGGCTCAGATTGGCATAGCCTTTGGTCAGCCATTTTTGCTGAATGCAATCACCAAACTTTCTGCGGTATGGTTTCCATTGGAGGAACGTGCAACCGCAGCCGGCTTGGGAACGCTTTCGATGTACATCGGAATCTTGGCTGGAATGGTCGTAACACCACTTTTGTTTGCCACAAAAGGTCTGGTGGGGATGATGAATCTGTATGGGATTGTTGCTGCTGTGATCGGTGTGTTATTTGTGGTTTTGTCCAGAGAAACACCGCCGACTCCTCCTTGCGAGGAACATGGCGACGTGAGAGCCCTGGCCATGGATGGCTTTAAACTGATGTTTAAATCGCGTGATTTCTGGTTGCTGATGTTCATATTTTTTATCGGATTGGGTGTTTTTAACAGTGTTACAACCTGGATTGAAAACATCATGATGCCGCGCGGATTTACCGCTGCTCAAGCCGGGAATGCCGGTGGAATCATGATTGCCGGCGGTATTCTGGGTGCTTTGATTATGCCCTTGTTGTCAGATTATTACCGAAGAAGAACACCTTTTATCATGATTGCACTTGCAGGAGCCACCATCGGATTGATCGGAATAAGTTTCGCAACCAATTATTATCTTCTTTTACTGGCCGGAGCCACACTTGGATTTTTCCTGCTCAGTTCCGGGCCGATCGGTTTCCAGTATGGCGCTGAAATTACTTTCCCCGCTTCGGAAGGTGCATCCAATGGTTGGTTACTTTTGATGGGACAGGTATCAGGCATTGCTTTTATTTTTGGAATGGACGGATTCAAAGCAGAAACAACAGGATCCATGACTTATCCATTGATGGTGATGATTGGGCTGATGATATTTAGTTTCCTTCTCTCTTCGAGGTTAAAGGAATCGAAAATTCTGACAGGACGAGAAACCGTTCCGAATCTTGATTTGCAGGCAGAAGCAGTGAAAACTTTGGGTACTACAGACAACTCTCATGTCAGGAATTAGCAGAATTCAATGCACCAGAGGAATGGTACTCTTAAAGATCATGCCTCTTCTGGTTTGGATGGTATTTTCATTTGCTCGCACCTCCGCGCAGGTAACTGACGATTCCACCATACAACGTATCCAGTATTTGAACAAAAGTCTGCATTCCGATCAGCAGGGTACACGACTCTGGTGGCACAGCTGGTTAGGATTATACAGCGCGGCAACAATAGGGCAGGGGATGGTCGTTTTATCTTCCGATGAAAAATCAACCAGGCAAGATATGGCCCTCGGGGCTGCCACTACTTTGATCGGAGTGGCAGGTCAATTTATTTCCTCTTTTCAACCTGCTCCTTTTGCGAACAAATTGAGCATGTTGCCTGAAGGGACCAGTGCAGAACGACAATATAAATTGACAATGATGGAAAAATTATTGTCAGATCGCAGTGTGATGGAGACGGAAGCTCGAAAATGGAAGGCACACCTCCTGCCAACCGGCATAAATTTGGCCTCAGGATTGGTGACCTGGATCGGCTTTCACCGGACAGTGTGGGACGGAGTTGTCAATTTTGGGTTGAATTGCGTTCTCACCGAGGCACAGATATGGACTCAGCCTATCCGGGCAAAGCGTGCACTCAAACGCTACAAGGAACAATTCAGTGAACGAGGGTTATCTGTTCATCCTTATCGGGAAGTAAACTATAACTTCATCGTTTCGTCCGCCGGGGCTGGTGTTCGGGTAACATTCTGACAGGGTCGGATTTCCTGCCTGATCAGAGTTTTCACTCGGGTATTCTGTGACAAAATAAAGAACCACTGATTTCAAGAAATATTTCTTTGAATCAGTGGTTCTTTCTGTGTTATTGATACTTCGCTTTTTTTGCGGATTTGCCTTGCTTCAGCAATTGTTAATTCGTCACAAGTGCTAATTTTTCTTTCCGGATGTCATTTTTGTTTCCCTGTTCATCTCGAAGATATCTGTGCTGATGGAAGAATCACCGATCAGGTGTTTGCAAAAATAGTCGCCTTTCAGCCAGAAAACATATTCTGTATCTGAGCCATACGGATGGCGCTCACCGGGAAGGATGAAGAAATCGAATCTTTTGTTGGCTTTGATCAGGGCATTCACCATGCGGAGGGTGTTGCCGGGATGAACATTGTTGTCGATGTCGCCGGTGATCAGCAGCAAGTTGCCTTTCAGGTTTTTGGCAAGCTGTGTGTTTTTTTCGATGTCATACACAAAGAGGGTTTCACCTTCATTGTTCTTCATTTCTTTGACCCCCTGGTGTGTCTCACTCCACCACCGGTTGTATATCTGGTTCTCGTGATTGCCCGAAGAAGATACCGCCACCTTGAAGAAATCAGGGTACTGGCACAAGGCTGCCGTCGACATGAATCCACCGCCTGAATGGCCTGTGATGCCCACCCTGGTGATGTCAATAAATTTGTATTTGTCGGCCAATTCTTCTGCTACATATTTTTTGTCGGCCAGGCCATAATCCCTCAGATCGCCGTATCCATAGTTGTGATACCATTTGGAGCGGTTCGGGTTTCCTCCCCTGTTTCCAAGTGTAATAACGATAAATCCGAGCTGAGCAAGCCGATCGGTACGGTCCATCCGGCTCGAAAATGCTGCATTGACAGCTTCCGTTTGCGGACCGGGGTAGACATATTCGATTAGCGGGTAGACTTTGGTTGAATCGAAATCAAAAGGTTTGTACATGACGCCATAAATGTCGGTAATACCATCGGCTGCCTTGGCTTTGAATGGTTCCGGAAATTTGTATCCTGCTGCAAAAAGGTTTTTCAGATCGGAGGCAGCCAATTCCATCACTGGCTTACCCAGGGCATCCCTGATTTCGGATTTGGGTGCCGTATTCACCCGTGAGTAGGTATTGACAAAGTATTTATAGGAATCGCTCATCTCCGAATTGTAGGTGTAATTACCGGGGTTCAGCAGCTGCAAACCGGTACCGTCGAGATTGACACGGTAAAGATGATCGTAGTATGGATTTTCGCCTGCTTCTCGTCCGTTGGCAGTGAAATAGAGTACCCTGTTTTTTTCATCGAGTCTCACAATGTCGCTGCAGTGCCATGGACCGGAGGTAATCTGGTTTTTCAGAATTCCATTTTCATCGTACAGGTAGAAATGACCCCATCCGTCGCGTTCCGACCAATGAACGAGCTCCTTGCCGTTACCCAGGATTTGTAATCTTTTGGTTTCGATGTAGGTATTCATCCTTTCTTCAATCAAAACCTTCGTTTCACCGGTTTCTGTGTTAACTGAACAAATATCGGTGCGGTACAAATCGCGGCTTGCCCTTGTGAAAAATAGTTTGTCGGAGGTTTCAGACAACCACATGGAAGGTACATAGTCTTCAGCGCGTTGCTTGTTGGTCAGGTTGGCCCTGTGGATGGAAACATTCTGATCCTTGAATTGATCGACTGATATCTTTTTTCCTTTTTTTGTACTCCAATCAAATATCCACAATTCATCCTGAGGCGCTTCTTTCTCACCGGGCATCTGGTATTTATAGGTTTCCAGTTCAGGCCGGGGTTCTTTCAGAACGTTAATCACCCACAGGTCTTTGACTTTCCTGCTGTCATCCCGGATCAGAGCGAATTTTTTGGAGTCGCGCGACCAGGTCAGATAAGCACCTTTTCTTTTTTTCTTTTCTTCCTTGATTTTCTTTTCATCATCGTTGGAAGC
>SESG01020681.1_pt1 | contig 16097 bp, 13 predicted proteins | sample 3171421 | NCBI WGS metagenome assembly SESG01 (sample SAMN10866946, study PRJNA518727) | freshwater metagenome | biome: subpolar coniferous forest; feature: holomictic lake; material: water; isolation source: holomictic Lake 227, 6 m and 8 m depth | place: Canada: near Kenora, Ontario | collected... | reverse complement strand
GCATGTTGGTGATCCGCACCCTTTTTCCTGCAAACTGCGTTTTGGGGCGGAGATCCTTCAGAGCACCATTGCCTCAAACAGTGTTGCACTGCATTTCCCTGATGCGGTCATGAAGATGCAGGTCAGTCTGCCTGGAGCATTCAATGTGATGAATCTGCTTGAAGCTGCGGCTATAGGTACCGGAATGGGCATTGCTCCTAAAAGTATCTGCCGCTCACTTTCAGCAGTATCCTCAGTTGAGGGACGTATGGAGAGAGTTGGCAACGGCAACAGGGGGTGGCATGCTTTTGTTGACTATGCCCATACTCCTGACGCTCTCGGCAAGGTGCTTGCTACCTTGCGCCAGCTCAAACCTGAAGGCTCTCGTCTTGTCGTGGTTTTTGGATGCGGGGGCAACAGAGACCGCTCAAAGCGACCGGAGATGGGTCGTATTGCCTCTGAGATGGCTGATGAAGTGATTATTACCTCGGATAATCCCCGGGATGAGATGCCTGAGGCTATTCTTGATGCAATTGAAAAGGGTGTTCTACCCGGCTCTCGCTGCACAAGAATCAGTGACCGGGAAAAAGCAATCAGGATGGCCGTCCTGATGCTCAGGGAGGGTGATATCCTTCTTGTTGCCGGAAAAGGGCATGAAAAGTATCAAGAGGTTGCCGGAAAAAGAGAACTCTTTTCTGACAAGGAGATGATAAAAAAATATATGCAGGAAAACCGTTCGGAATATTTGACAGATAAAGAGCAAGTACAGATAAAAATGAGAGCAGTACTGTCTATTGATGATTTCGGCAAGGTAGGGGAGATCGTCATTTCAGAGAGCGAATTCCCCCCAGGGGAGATTTTTGAGCCCGTTGTGGTTATTGATTCAAGAGAGGTAAGGGGTGGCGAGCTCTTTGTTGCCTTGAAAGGGGAAAAAACGGATGGCCACTGTTATATTGAAGGCGTTTTCAAGAGTGGTGCATCCTGGGCAATGGTCAGCCGGGAGTGGTATGATAATCAGGGATTACCGGAGCCTCCTCCGGGAAAAGGGTTTATTGTCACGCTTGACACCGTTGTCGGCCTGCAGCAACTTTCGACCATGTACCGCTCAAAATTTTCAATCCCGGTTGTTGCCATCGGCGGCAGTAACGGAAAAACCACGACCAAGGAGATGGTGGCATCGGTACTTGGATCGGGGTTTGTGGTTCATATGAGCCAGGGCAACAGAAACAACCATCTCGGAGTTCCCCTCACTCTGCTCCAGCTCAGGGAGGATACCGCTATAGCCGTTGTCGAGATGGGAATCAATCATCCCGGAGAGATGGAACTGCTTGCTGGAATTGCTTTGCCTACTCATGCACTGTTGACTAATATAGGTCATGAGCATCTTGAGTTTCTTGTTGATCTTGATGGGGTTGCTGCGGCTGAAACACAGCTTTTTGACTATCTTTCCCTCCATGACGCCATTGGGTTCGTCAATGCTGACGATCCACGGCTCAAGGCGGCAGGGGAGAAAGTTCATAAACATGTGCTGTATGGTACCTCTGAACGTTCCGGCTATGCTTGCTGGGCTCGCGATATTGCGATAGGCAGGGATGGCAGGCTCTCGTTTACGTTGTGCACGCTCAGCGGGAGTGAAAACGTCACTCTTAACTTTACCGGAAAACACAACGTCATCAATGCTGTTGCGGCAGCAACGGTTGGCCTGCATTTCGGGCTTTCACTCCGCCAGATCAGGGAAGGTCTGGAGTGCATCCTCCCTTCTCCAGGCTGGAAACGCCTTGAGATCATCAATGCATCGGGAGTGATGATACTTAATGACACCTACAATGCCAATTCGGACTCCATGCGTCTGGCGATTGAGACACTTTGTGATATCCCCTGCACAGGCAAAAGAGTCGCCGTCCTTGCTGATATGCTTGAGCTTGGAGCAGCAGGAGAAGTTGAACATGAAACCATTGGCCGGTATATTCAAGAGTGCCCTGTCGATATGCTCTTTACTTTCGGCAACAGAAGCAAACTGATCGCTGCTGAGGCTTCGCACTGCTCCAGAGGTCATTTTGATACCCAGGAAAAACTTGTTGAAGCCCTGTCATCCGTAGTGCAGGAGGGCGACGCCGTGCTTTTCAAGGGTTCAAGAGGCATGAAGCTCGAGCAAGTTGTCGAAATGCTGATCAAGGCAAGAACTATAACAAGATAAGAGGACGGTATGCTTTATTACCTACTGAAATATATAAATAGCATTTATCACTTTCCGGTGCTCCGTGTTATTGACTATCTCACCTTCAGGGCGAGTGCTGCGGCAATAACAGCACTACTGATTACCCTGTTTGCGGGTCCGGGATTGATCAAATATCTGAAATCCCGGTTTATAGAGCCTATCAAGGAGGAGGCGCCTCCCGAGCATAAAAAGAAGAAGCAGCTCCCGACCATGGGAGGGGTGCTCATTATTTTTGCCATTGAGATTTCGGTGCTTCTCTGGTCAAAATTCAATGACCCGCATGTCTGGCTGGTTATGCTTGCTGTGCTCTGGATGGGTCTGATTGGCTTTATTGATGACTACCGAAAGGTTATTCTGAAAATCAAGGGCGGACTTTCGGCACGCTACAAGCTGATCGGACAGATCTCTCTTGGCCTCGTGATAGGGATCTATACTTGGTACGATCCCGCTTTTTCTGTGCTTCTTTCGACAACAACAGTGCCGTTTTTCAAGCATCTTACTGTTGATTATGGCTTTTTTTATATCCCGATTGTCATTTTTATTATCACCGCCGTATCGAATGCCGTGAACCTGACTGACGGGCTTGATGGTCTTGCTGCCGGAAGTTCGGCTATTGTGGTTATTGCTCTTGGAGGTTTTTCCTACCTTTCCGGCAATGCGGTCTACGCTAAATATCTCAATATTCCGTTTATTCCTGGAGGGGGAGAAATTGCTGTTGTCAGCATGGCTATTGTTATGGCCTGTGTTGGCTTTTTGTGGTTCAACTCCAATCCTGCCGAGATTATCATGGGCGACACCGGTTCCCTCGCTCTTGGCAGTGCAATAGCTGTTATAGCTCTCCTGATCAAGCAGGAGCTGCTGCTGCCGGTAGTTGCTGGTGTTTTTTTTCTTGAAACACTCTCAGTCTCTCTTCAGGTTCTCTATTTCAAGTATACCAAAATGCGATATGGTCAAGGCAGGAGAATCTTTCTGATGGCACCTCTTCACCATCATTTTCAGCTCAAGGGATGGGCGGAACAAAAGATTGTGATACGATTCTGGATTATCTCAATTCTTTTCTTTCTGGCCAGTCTCATGACCCTAAAACTAAGATAATGACCATGGAGCTATCGGGCAAAAGGGTATCGGTTATCGGAGCTGGAAAAAGCGGTATCGCCGCGGCTGCGCTCCTTACCCGTAAAGGTGCACGGGTATTGCTCAGTGAGCTTGGTACCATAGGGGAAAAAGAGCGCTCCGCTCTCAGGGAGATGATGATTGACTTTGAGCATGACGGCCACTCTGAGCAGGTATATAATGCAGATTTTTGTGTCATCAGTCCGGGCGTCACTCCCCATTCCGAGGTGGTGAAAGCCATGAAGGCAAAGGGTATAACAATTTACAGCGAGATTGAACTTGCAAGTCTCTTCTGCAAAGCCCGAATTGTCGGCATTACCGGAACTGATGGAAAAACAACAACATCGACACTTGTTTATTCTATTTGCGAGGCGGATGGCCTCCAGCACGGTTACCGGGCATACAGCGTAGGCAATAGCGGTGTGCCGTTCTGTTCCATGGTGCTTGAGATGAACGAAGGGGATGTTGCGGTTGTTGAGTTGAGCAGCTACCAGCTTGAACGCTGCCCTACCTTAAGGCCTGAGGTTGCCATCATTACCAATATCACTCCTGACCATCTTGATCGGTATGATGGCGACATCAACCGTTATGCTGCCGTGAAATTCAGGATATCAGCAAACCAGAGAGCGGGTGACGCACTGATCTACAATGCGGATGATCCTCTGCTCAGAGCGCATTTTGCCGGTAAGCAGGGCTCCCTCCCTTTCATGCTGCTCTCTTTTGGAATGGATGCAGCCACTGGGGAAGGGGTTGAGCCTCCCTTTGTCTTTCTTGATGAGGAGACAATTGTGGTTCGTACACCGGAAGGGGAAGAGCGAATTATGGTAACTGCTGATTTTCTGAAAAAGAGTTTTCGCGGGCGGCACAATATCTCCAATGTACTGGCCGCTGTTGCTGCGTCAAGGGCGCTCGGTATTGGTAATGAATCGATTCGTGCAGCACTCAGGGAATTCACGGGGGTTGAGCACCGTCAGGAGTTTGTCATGACAATCAATGGAGCAGACTGGGTCAACGATTCCAAAGCCACAAACATCAATGCAATGCGGCAGGCTCTTGAAGCGGTTCCTGATAGTGCGGTTTTAATTGCCGGAGGAAGAGATAAAGGTAACGATTATGACTCAATTGCCGCGCTTGTCAGAAAAAAGGTCTCTCTGCTTGTCGCAATCGGCGAATCGCAGGCAAAGATCGTCTCTGCATTCAAGGATGTTACAGCAGTCAAAACGGCAGCTTCACTGGCCGAGGCTGTTTTGTTTGCCTCTCACTCCGCAACTCCAGGTCAGACCGTACTTTTTTCACCTGGGTGTGCGAGCTTTGACATGTTCGAGAATTTTGAGGATCGGGGCCGTCAGTTCAAACAATGCGTTCATCATCTACCGCCATGCTGAGTACCGGGGCAACTCCTGCTTCTGCGGGGATGGATTCCATTGAGCTCTCTTCGAAACAGGCAGGAGGAGAGAGGATCGCAGCAAAACTGCTGATGCTTATTGTGGCCATTCTTATGTGTATCGGCATTGTTGTGGTCTACAGCAGTGGCGCAGAGTGGGCCTCATCGAAATATTCAAGTTCCGAATATTTTTTGTGGCGTCAGCTTATCTTTTCTGCACTTGGAATCGGCACCATTGTGCTGGTTGCCCAGCTTGACTACCACTTTTTCTGGAAGACCAGCAAAATCATTCTTTTTGCCAGTATTATCCTTCTCTTTCTGCTTCTTGTGATGAAAGCGGTTGGCTTTATCTCAGGTGCAGCACGCTGGATTGGTTTCGGACCGCTTAAATTCCAGGTATCTGATTTTGCCAAGTATGCCGTGATTTTTCATTTTTCAAAACTCCTCAGTGAAAAACAGGGATATATACGGGATCTTAACAACTCCTATTATCCCCTGCTTATCCTCCTGCTTATTGTCGTGTTTTCTGTTGCGCTTGAGCCAAACTTCAGCACAGCATCACTTATTGCAATAATTGGCTTTATGCTTATGTTCATTGGGGGAGTCAATGTTCGCCATATTCTGGCTACATTCTCTCTTTTGATACCTGTTGCAGCCGTCTTTGCAATTGCCGCACCCTACAGGGTTGCACGTCTGCTCTCTTTTTTCAGCGATGATGAAAAAGGGATGAGCTATCAGGTTATTCAGGCATTAATCGGTCTTGGTAACGGGGGAATGTTCGGCCTTGGCATCGGAGCCAGCAAGCAACGGGAGCTCTATTTGCCGCTCTCCTATAATGATTTTGTTTTTGTCGTTATCGGCGAGGAGTACGGGTTTGTCGGAGCTGTGGCAGTCATTGCTCTTTTTGCCGGATTTTTTATTTGTGGACTAATCATTGCCAAACACGCCTCTGATAATTTTGGCAAATACGTTGCAAGTGGCATAACCATGGCAATCACTCTTTTTGCTTTTGTCAATATTGCTGTTGCCTGCCATCTGCTGCCAACCACCGGTGTTGCGCTCCCATTTATCAGTTATGGTGGTACTGCACTTCTTTTCAACTCTCTTGGGGTAGGTATTCTGATGAGTATAGCGGGTCACAAGAAACGGGATCTCCTTCCCAATGCAGCCGAAAGGAGCTGATGATGAAGGTACTTTTTGCCGGCGGCGGGACAGGGGGACATTTGTATCCGGCTATTGCCATGGCAGGAGAACTTCGGAAGCTGATACCGGAGGCGGAAATCTCCTTTGCCGGCACCACATCCGGAATTGAGGCTACCGAGGTGCCGAGGCTTGGCTACACCCTGCATCTCATTCCGGTAAGGGGTCTTAAACGAGGGCGCTCAGTTTCTGACATGATTGCCAATCTTGGAGTCCTGATCGATTTTGCCGCTGCTCTGGTTCGGGCAGCAGCGCTTGTCCGCAGGGAGGCCCCTGATGTTGTTGTCGGCACCGGAGGATTTGTCAGTGCCCCGCTTCTTCTTGCTGCTCAGTTGTTGCGAAAGAAAACACTGATTCAGGAGCAGAATGCCTTTCCCGGAGTAACAACCAAGCTGCTTTCCACATTAGCAAGTGAAGTTCATCTTGCCTTTGACGAGGCACGACGTTTTATTCTGAAAAAAAAGGGCGTTTTTGTTTCAGGTAATCCATCTCGCTCTTTCGAACCACAGGATCCAGCATCGGCAAGGAGGCGATTCTCCCTTTTTGAAAATCGACCGACCCTTCTTGTCTTTGGAGGAAGTCGTGGCGCTCGATCAATAAACAATGCCGTGCTGCAGCGACTCAGCGATATTACTGCTTCGGCAAATCTGATTTGGCAGACCGGCGCCCTTGATTTTGAACGTATCAAGGGCAAGGTCACACCCTCTCCCTGTTTATGGATTGCTCCCTATATTGAAGATATGGGAGCCGCGTATGGCGCTGCTGAGCTTGTTGTGTGTCGGGCAGGCGCATCATCCATTGCCGAGTTGACCAACCTTGGCCGCCCCTCGGTACTGGTACCCTATCCCTTTGCAACAGGCGATCATCAGCGTCATAATGCCCGGGCGCTTGTAGTTGGCGGAGCTGCCATAATGGTCGAGGATGACCGTCTCGCAGAGGAGGCATCAATAAAGAATATTCTTGATCTGCTGCACGACAGCAGACGATTAAGAGATATGGGCACAGCTTGCCGAACACTGGCATACCCTGATGCCTCCAGGCAACTGGCCCAGCGAATTATAAACCTGGCAAAAAACACCAAGGAATAGCACACATGGAACTCGGTAAAACAAAGAGCGTTCATATCGTCGGCATTGGCGGAGCAGGCATGAGTGCAATTGCAGAACTGCTGTTAAAGTCAGGTTTGCGGGTTACCGGCTCTGACCTGTTGACGGGGGAGGTAACGGATAAGCTTGCCGAGCATGGCGCAGTCATCTACCGAGGGCACCGGGCAGAACAGATTGCCTTGTGTGATGTTGTCGTCTACTCATCGGCGATAAGGCCCGAAGAGAATATTGAAATCATGGCGGCTGAAAAAGCAGGTATCCCCGTCATCAAGCGTGACGAGATGCTTGGAGAGCTTATGCGATATAAATACGGCGTATGCGTTGCGGGTACTCATGGGAAAACCACTACCACAGCAATGATTGCCACCATGCTGATGGAGTCGGGAGAGTCGCCCACGGTCATGATCGGCGGCATATCGGACTATCTGAAAGGGAGCACTGTGGTTGGTGAGGGAAAATTCATGGTTATTGAGGCTGACGAGTATGACAGAGCCTTTTTGAAGCTCACCCCGACCATTGCCATTGTCAACAGCCTGGAGTCGGAGCATATGGATACCTATGGCACGCTTGATGAGCTGAAAGGAGCTTTTCTTGCCTTTGCCAACAAGGTTCCTTTTTATGGAAGGGTTATCTGCTGTGTCGACTGGCCCGAGATCAGAAAAATCATTCCCTTGATGAACCGCCTCTACACGACGTTTGGTATTGAGGAGCCAGCAGATGTTATGGCTGCTGATATTGTTCTTGAAAAAGAGCAGAGCCATTTTTCCATCATTGCCTATGGCCGTGAGTATAGCAATGTATGCATCAATGTCCCAGGTCGCCACAATGTGCTTAATGCCCTGGCGGCTTTTTCGGCAGGTCTTGAGCTGGGGATTGAGCCTGAGAGGCTGATTGCCGGGCTTGGGAAGTACAGTGGAATGAGACGAAGGTTTCAGGTTAAATTTGATAATGGGGCAGGGTTGATGGTTGTGGATGACTATGCTCACCATCCATCAGAAGTCAAGGCGACCGTCAAGGCGGCAAAAAGCGGGTGGGGTGAGTTGAAAATAGTTGCTGTTTTTCAACCGCATCTCTTTTCCAGAACCAGAGAGTTTGCGGACGAATATGGTTGGGCCCTTTCCAGGGCTGATAGTGTTTATGTTACCGACGTCTATCCTTCACGGGAAAAAGCTGTGGATTTTCCCGGAGTAGATGGCAATGTTGTGGCGGCAGCCGTCCGAAAAGCTGGAGGAAAGAGTGTGGAATTTATTGCCGACAGGGAGCTTCTCGTTTCTGCTCTGCGGGCAAACTCTGTGAACGGGAACATGCTTCTTTTCATGGGCGCTGGTGATATAACCCACCTGGCCTCAAGAGTTGCCGAAGCGTGCAGGGGGGATGCCTGATGAGACTCTCTGCCCCACAGCTCCAGCTTATCCGTATCATGAAGAGAGTTGAACCAACTTTTTCTTATGGCTGACCAGGAGCAAGATTATCCGGGTTACGCAGTCTCTCCCGATTCCCATGGATTGTCGGAAGAGGGGCAAGGAAGGCGTGGCGCATCAACTGCTGCCGGCGGCAGTTGGAAGGTGTTGTTGATTGTTTTTCTGATGGTACTTGCCGCTCTTGCCTGGCTTGCCTCTTCTGCATTGCGCTGGCAAAAAGAGGTTTCGGTTCGAAGTTTTGTGGTTGATGGCCTTTCTCTGGTTTCGAGAGTTGAGATCACATCACGTCTGAATGCATATCAAGGGGTGAATTTACAGAAACTCAATGTCGAAGAGCTGAAAATGCGACTTATGGCGATTCCTTATGTTGATGATGCCCTTATCAGTAAGGAGTTAAACGGGATTGTCCGTATCAGGGTTATTGAGCGGGTGCCATTTGCTGTAACCGTTATCAATGGCACTGTTATGATTATTGACCGTGAAGGAGTTTTACTGCCGTATAGAAAAGAGTTTTCCAGCAAGATTCCGAAATTGCTGAAAATTTCGGGAGCAAGTCGGATTACCATGGCAAAGAATGGCCTTCAGCAGCTTGACAGGGGCGATGTTAAACTACTGCGACTGTTTATGGATGCTTTCAGGGAGAGTGAATATGCCCGCTTGCTTATCAGTGAACTGCACCTTGCGGACAACAATATGACCTATTGCATTGCCGTTCAGACTCCCTCCCGTTTTATTGTCGGCAATGATGGTAACTTCAAGGAAAAGTTGAAAAAATTCGAGATATTCTGGCAAAAGGTAGTTTCAAAAAAGGGTTTTGGCTCCTATGAGACTGTGGATCTGAGGTTCAGGGACAGGATTTTTACCACGGATCCAGTATCTCTGGAGGTGCCGCAGGGTCGTACCCTGTGATATAAATCATGCAAGGATTATAGAACAATGCTGAAAAGCAATATCGCAGTAGGTCTTGATATAGGCACAACCAAGGTGTGCGTTGTGGTTGCTGAAAAAGATGGTCTCGGAAAATTTAACGTACTGGGGAAGGGTCGTTCCAATTCCGATGGTCTTCAGCGGGCAACAGTTGTCAATATCAACAAGACGGTTTCAGCTATCAAGGCGGCAGTAGCCGATGCCGAACGAGAGTCCTCTATTCGCATACAGGGGGTCAATGTTGGCATTTCGGGCGCTCATGTCCATTGCATTCACAGTAATTCCGAAATCAGTATCAATCAGACAGGAATTGTCAATGATTCTGATGTAAAACGTTTTCTGGAGAAGGCCAAAACCAATATCCGCTATCTTGATATTGATCACGAGATTATTCATGTGATTCCGCAGGAGTTTATTGTTGATGATCAGGATGGGCTTCTTGATCCTATCGGAATGGCTGGTACCACCATGCGCGGCAGCGCCTATATCGTTGTCGGGCTGAGAACCAAAATCCGCAACATCCGGCAGTGTGTCGAGAGAGCTGGCCTTGAGATCAGCGCCATTACCTTTGAACCGGTAGCCTCTGGTCTGGCGGTTATGAAAGAGCGTGAAAAGAGAGGTGGCGTGGTGGTTATCGATATCGGAGGAGGAACCACAGAAGTGGCTATTTCAATCGGCGGTTCAATTCGCTTTTCAGAAGTCATTCCTGTTGCAGCCAATGACATCACCCTTGATATTGCTCACGGGGTCAAGGTGCTTGATGAGGTTGCCGAAGAGTTGAAAATAAAGCATGGATGTGCCTACAGCCAGTTGAGTGGCGAGGATGAGGAGCTGCTTATTGAGGGCATTGAGGGTCGTCCCCACAAGTCCTTCTCGAAAAGTTCGCTGACAATGATTATTGAGGCCCGGATGATGGAGATTTTAGAGCTTGTGAGGGACTCTCTCAGGCGATCGGGCTATTACGAGTATATTAATGCTGGCGCAATTATTACGGGAGGGGGATCGCTTCTTCCGGGAACCGAAGAGCTTGCTCGCGATATTCTTGCACTTGATGTGCGTACAGGTTACCCTGAAGGGGTGTCCGGCGGAATCAAGGGCTCTGTCAACAACCCCATGTATGCTACCGTTATGGGCCTTGTTGCCTATGCATTTCAGAACAATCTATCGGAGAACCATAGTTTTGAACCGGTTACCGAGCCCCCCCCGGCAGAACGCCCCTCAATACAGAAAGAAGCTGTTCCGCATGAGCCGAACCCTGCCGGGAAAAAAATGGTGGATCGCGTAAAGAAATTCTGGGACAACCTATGATTACAAAGAATAAAAGAGCCTTTATAAAAGGGAGAACCAACTAATGGCATTTGAACTGGATCCCGGCCTGTTTGACAGTGACCAGGGCAAGGGTGTTACCATAAGAATTGTCGGAGTCGGCGGTTGTGGCGGTAATGCAGTGAATAACATGATCGACCGTAAAATAAGCGGTGTGGAATATATTGTCTTTAATACCGACCGTCAGGCACTTTTGAACTCGAAAGCTCCGCTCAGGGTGCAGATCGGCAAAAAAGCCACAAACGGCCTTGGTGCCGGAGCTGATCCGGCAAAAGGGCGTCAGGCGGCTGAAGACGATCGCGAAATCATAGCCGCTCAGCTCAGGGGAGCCGATCTGGTTTTTATTGCCGCTGGCATGGGCAAGGGAACCGGAACGGGCGCAGCGCCGGTGATTGCCTCAATTGCAAGGAATATGGGCATACTCACCATAGGCGTTGTGACCAGGCCATTCAACTTTGAGGGCCAGGTTAAGGCAAAGATTGCTGATGGGGGTATTGCTGAACTGCGGAAATACATTGATACCCTTATCCTTGTCGAGAATGAAAAAATACTGAGTATTGCCGAGGAGGGTGTAAGTGCCACCGAAGCCTTTAACATGGCAAACGATGTACTCTACAGGGCAGCAAAGGGTATTGCTGACATCATTACCCGTCATGGGCATGTCAATGTCGACTTTGCCGATGTTCGCAGCATTATGTCCGGGGCTGGCGATGCAGTTATGGGTTCTGCCGCTGCGGCTGGTGAACGCCGGGCACTGAAAGCATCTTCGGACGCTCTCAACAGCCCTCTGCTTGAAGGCGTTTCGGTAAAGGGGGCAAAAGGGGTACTGGTCAACATCACCGGTGAAGTCAGTATGAGGGACATGTCGGATGCCATGAACTATATTGAGGAGCAGGTTGGAAATGACGCCAAGATTATCAATGGCTATGTTGATGAACCTCAGGTTTCGGGTGAAATCAGGGTAACAGTCATTGTAACGGGCTTCAAGCGAAAAGTGAATGATGAAGAGAAGGCGCCTGCAGTTCGTCAGCCTGTTGCTCCGGTGCCGGGTATACGGTCGGGGCAGATACCTTCAACTCAACGGGCAAATGCTACGCTTTATCCTGAGCGACAGGAGGAGGATCTGCGTATTCCTGCCTATATCAGGCGTCAGTTATCAATCCATGATCCTCATGAACCGGGTAACAGAAAAACCACTGGTGTTGATCCCAGCGGTTATAATCCGTCGTTTACAGGCGGAATACAGGAGCACGAAGATAAAATTCAGAAAGGATTGTCAGATACGCCAGCATATCTTCGCCGGAAAAACAACAGTATCTGAACCCGACTTTCTCTATAACAATAAAAGGATTACATGCACTACACTACGCTTTCCGCAGAAGATGCGGTAGCAATGATCAAGTCAGGCGACAGAGTATTTTTACATACAGCAGCAGCAACACCGCAGCGACTGATCGAAGCAATGGTCGATTACTCAAGCGAGTTAAAAAACGTTGAAATTGTAAGCCTTCATACCGAAGGAGATGCTCCCTATACCAGACCGGAATATCGTGAAAGCTTCCGTCTGAACGCCCTTTTTGTTGGCAAAAACGTCCGTTCAGCAGTACAGAACGGCGATGCTGATGCTATACCTGTTTTTCTGAGCGACATCCCGTCTCTCTTCCGTAACAGAATACTTCCTCTGGATGTAGCTCTTATACATGTCTCTCCACCTGACCGGCATGGCTACTGTTCGCTTGGCGTCTCGGTTGATGTCTCGCTTGCGGCGGTTCATTCCGCAAGGCTTGTTATTGCCCAGATCAATCCAAACATGCCTCGTACTCATGGTGAAGGGATGGTTCATATCAGCAAGATCCATGCTATGGTTGATGTGTGCGATCCCCTTCTTGAAACCCCACGCCGCATATTGACTGATATTGAAATTAGTATCGGCCGCCATATTGCCTCAATTGTTGAAGATGGCGCCACACTGCAAATGGGAATTGGCGCAATTCCCGATGCAACCCTTGCGGCGCTTACCAACCACAAGAATCTTGGCATTCATTCTGAAATGTTTTCTGACGGTGTCATTGATCTTGTCGAAAAAGGGGTGATCAACGGCAGCAAAAAGAAGACGCATAAAGAGATTATCGTATCAAGTTTTCTTGTCGGCACCCGCAGGCTCTATGATTTTGTCGATGATAATCCACTTGTCGAAATGCTTCCTTCCGATTATGTCAACGATACCAAGGAGATCAGGAAAAATCCACGGGTTACAGCCATCAACAGTGCTCTTGAAATTGATATGTCCGGTCAGGTCTGCGCTGACTCAATAGGACAGAAACACTATTCCGGCGTTGGTGGACAGATGGATTTTATCAGGGGTGCAGCCCTTTCCGACAGGGGCAAGCCTATTATCGCGCTGCCGTCGACAACAAGCAGGGGGCTGTCGAGGATTGTTCCGCAACTCAAACCCGGAGCAGGAGTGGTCACAACCAGAGCTCATGTGCAGTATGTTGTTACCGAGTTTGGAATCGTGAATCTTCATGGGAAAAATCTTCGCCAGAGAGCTGAAGCGCTTGCAAGCATAGCGCATCCCGACTTCAGGGAGGATATCTGCCGTCAGGCTCATGAGGTCTATGGCTCGTATGGGAAGAGCTTTATGTAAAATCAAATGATGCAAGGGGGATGGCTCCCCTTGCAATTTATCATGAACGCACGCCGATCAAACTGACCATACGCCCGGTTTTTCCCTGATCGCGCCGGTATGAAAAAAACATATCGCTCTCCCTGAATGAGCAGAAGGGGGAGCGTTCTATATTTGACGCTTCTAAGCCAGAAGCAATCAGTTGCTGATAGTTTACAGCTCCAAGATCAAGCATGTATTTTTTCCCCCCATTGGAGCTGGTTGAGGCCGTGCATGTATCGGCTGAAAACTCTCGGGCTACTTCATGGCCGACCTCATAAGCAGCAGCTCCAATGCCGGTTCCTATATAGGCAATACATTGGGCAGGTATTGAATTGAAATTTTGCTGCATGGCCTCAATTGTTTGCATAACAATGCGTCCGGCACTTCCCTTCCACCCTGCATGAACAGCCCCGGCAGCATGGTGCTCCGGGTCATAAAGCAGTATCGGATAGCAGTCCGCCGTATAGATGCATAAAAAAAGATTACTGGTATCCGTGATGAAGGCATCATAACCGTGGTATCTTCCTGGCTCTTTAGCCGAAAGTATCTTTGTGCCGTGAACCTGTTCGGAGCTGACCATCCGTTGAGGGTCAACTGAGAGTGCTGCACAGAGTCTTCTTGTGTTTTCTCTGACATTCTCTTCGCTCTCCCCGGTGTTGTTTCCCATGTTCAGTGAGAAATAGGGCCCTTGGCTTACTCCGCCTTTTCTTGTACTCTGCAGGGCAACAAGTTCCCTGTATCTGCTGAAAGAGCAAGGCTCTATATATTCTGGTGCTGTTACTGATAAAGCCACGTGCTTAAGGGTTGCCCGGGTTATAGGTGACTTTTTTTCTCTTTTATGAAAATAGGACTTTTCTCTTTGCCTGCCGCTCCATGCACCAAGAATTTGCATAAAGGTTTATTATTTGCGAAAGAGATATTATCTTTGAGTTCTTGGCTGATTATGCTGTTGCACAGCAAAGAGAGTATGGTGCCTGGTCAAAAAGGTAAACAAGGTCATATAGAACACGATGCACAACCCAGAGGGGGAGCGGTTTCCTGATCAATTTGGACGTTCTGTTCGGGTACTTTCCGACTATATGGGGATTGGCTTGCAGATAGCTGCAAGTTTTGCATTGTTTGTGTTGCTTGGATACTGGGCGGATGGCAAACTTGGAACGTCGCCCCTGCTGCTCCTCGGCGGAGTTGTGCTTGGTATGGTAGGTATGGCGCTCGTTCTTATGAAGGTTGTCCGGCAGGCAAACAAAAAGAAATAGACGAATGAAACTTCTTCTCCAGTTATTAAATCAGGAAAGAGCGCGGTGATATGAAGCCAGTATTTGAATTTTTTATTAAGTTATGTATCTTGTCAGTCGTTTTATGGGCTGTGATTTTATTTGTTCTTGAGCCCGCTAGTGTAGACATGTTTTCGGTGTTTCTTGCCTGGATAATGGTGGTCGTCAATGCTGGAGCAGGTTATCTGCTCTTTGACTATGCGATTGACAAGGAAACAGCGGTTTTCACCAAGGTTGTGTTTGGAGGACTTGCCGTACGGTTGCTTCTCATGATGGTGCTTCTCTTTTTGGTCATTTTCAAGTATCCCGAACACAAGTTCGATTTTGTTCTCTCCTTTTTTGCTTTTTACTGTATCTATGTGATTGTTGAGATTCTCGGGTATCAAAAGAAAAACAAACAGAAAAAGAATACTGCATGAAACGCGTAAATATCATACAGCCAAAGGCATTGCTCAAGGTTATTGCAATTCTTCTCCCTCTTGTGTTCAGTGCTAACCGTATTTCATTTGCCTCTGCTGAACAGGCCGCCACAGCTTCCCGTCAAACCACGGAAGTAGCTCTGCCAGCCTCTGCATCAGGAGCTGAAGCGGCTCCCGAAGAGGAGAAGGCTGGAGATGTCATCATGCATCATATTCTCAATAATAACGAATATGCCTTTCCTCCCTTTGGCAGCGTTCCGCTTCCCCATCTCTCCATACCGGCCTCAGTTCCCGTATTGGGCGGTCTGGATATATCTGTTACCAAACATGTAGTGATGCTGTGGCTTGTTGCTGGCATAATTTTGATCGTCTTCTCTCTGGTTGGCGGAAAATACAGGAAGCTGACGGCCCAACAGGCTCCAACGGGTTTGTCGAACGCCATTGAAGCTCTTATAGACTTTGTACGGCTTGATGTCGCCAAGCCTAATATCGGACATGGTTACGAAAAGCATCTCCCCTATCTTCTTACCGTTTTCTTTTTTATCCTCTTCTGTAATCTTCTTGGCCTTATTCCCTACGGCGCTACAGCGACCGGCAACATCAACGTAACCCTTGTTCTGGCGGTTTTTACTTTTTTAGTCACTCAGATTGCCGCATTCAAGGCTCACGGAGTAAAAGGCTATCTGCAGCACCTTACAGCAGGAACCCACTGGTCTCTCTGGTTCATCATGGTTCCGATTGAGATTATCGGTCAGTTTACAAAGCCTTTCGCTCTTACGGTTCGTCTTTTTGCCAACATGACGGCGGGCCATATCATCATTCTGAGCCTTATCTTTATCAGTTTTATTCTGAAGAGCTATGTTGTTGCCGCAGCAGTTTCAGTTCCATTTGCCATTTTTATCTATCTGCTTGAGCTCTTTGTAGCATTCCTTCAGGCATATGTCTTTACCATGCTTTCCGCTCTCTTTATAGGTCTTGCCTCGGCACATGAGGGGCATGCAGAGGATGAGGCTGGTGTTGCGCATCATTAATTTGGTGCATGATTATTTGGGAATTAGTCTT
>SESG01032927.1_pt1 | contig 16098 bp, 16 predicted proteins | sample 3171421 | NCBI WGS metagenome assembly SESG01 (sample SAMN10866946, study PRJNA518727) | freshwater metagenome | biome: subpolar coniferous forest; feature: holomictic lake; material: water; isolation source: holomictic Lake 227, 6 m and 8 m depth | place: Canada: near Kenora, Ontario | collected... | reverse complement strand
CCCGATTAGAGAAGTCGAGCTAAGATGGGGGCATCAACTTGACCTGATGGCCCAACGCCTCCAACTCGCGGGCCCAGTAATGGGAGGTGGCACAGGCTTCCATCCCGACAAGGCAGGATGGAAACCCGCCAAACATGGCGAGAAGTTTATCGCGCCGGACCTTCTTGCGCAGAACCACCCGCCCCTCGGCATCCACCCCATGGACCTGAAAGACGTTCTTGGCGATATCGAGGCCAATTGTTGTAACTTGCATGAGGACGGCTCCTGTTCGTCGATGGGTTGCCTGACAGCACCATCCTGGCACACTGCGATGCCGTCTGGGCGGGGGCCGTCCACCCCATCAACCTCTCGGTGGAAAGGCTTGAAAGGCCCATCACGGCGTTGCCCCCTGTTCGTCGTGCTGATCTGCTGCCCCCCCCTCCCCCCCCCCTATAACGTGGCCTTGGCAGGGCTTCCTGGCGATGGCGGTCGTGGTCATCCCCGCGATAGCTGATCTGATCATCACTGTTTTCAGGCGCCAGACATGGGCAATCGTGCAGTCAGATGTCAGATCGAAACGGCGTACTGGCCCCAATCACTCCGGCGTTGACACGCGGGCAAACTTCGTCGATTTTACGGCTTCGAAGCATATAGACGGAGTTTCGTCGTCACTGGGGCGGATGGCGAAGAGGTGGCACCGCCTTGCAGTGTAACCCTCTCTGGAACCGAAAAGCTTCAACGCCCAAAACGGCCTCGCACTCTTTTCCTGGGATTGGCTCGCGTGGATGTCAGCAGATTAGACGATTTCGTCCGAGGGTGGTTTATCGGCGGATTCGAACCGGTCTTGTACAAGACCACCGATGTGGAGGTGGCTGTTCAGACGTTTCAGGCTGGACAATCGGAAGCCGCCCATTGCCACAAGATCGCCACGGAAATAACTGTGATCGTCAGCGGCGAGGCCCGCATGAATGATCGAGTTGTTGGACCGGGAGATATCGTCCGGCTGTCTCCCGGAGAATATTGCAACTTCGAGGCACTGAAAGACACAGTGACCGCCGTGATCAAAATTCCAGGCGCTCTGAACGACAAATATATGAAAGCTTGAGGGATTCCATGCTCAATGTATTGATACCCATGGCCGGGCGCGGCAGCCGTTTTATTGATGCCGGCTACCGGGAGCCCAAGCCTCTGATTCCTATTCATGGCCGTCCTATGATTGAAGTGGTGACAGAGAATCTGCGCCCGGCCCAGCCGCATCGCTTTATCTTCGTTTGTCAACAGTCCCACATCGACGATTATGGCTTGGGGGAGCGCCTGCAGCAAATCGCCCCCGGTTGCGTGATCATTCCCATCACTGAGATCACCGAAGGAGCTGCCTGCACGGTTCTCTTGGCGCGAAAGTATATCGACAACGGAGACCCATTGGTGATCGCCAATTGCGATCAATACGTGGATATCGATATCAATGATTTCTATGCCGCCTGTGTCGGCTATGACGGCGTTATCATGACGATGTGGGGTGACCATGTAAAGTGGTCTTTCATTGCCTATGATAATGCAGGTAATATTTCCGGTGTTGTGGAAAAGCAGGTGGTTTCAAATGATGCCACGGTCGGCATATATTATTACCGCCGCGGGGCCGATTTCGTGCGGGGGGCCTTGGAAATGATCGCCGACGATGAGCGGGTCAATAACGAATTCTATGTGGCCCCGGTTTATAACCGAGTGATCCGACGCGGGGCGAAACTGAGTACCTACGATATTACTTCGCATATGTACGGATTGGGAGTGCCGGAGGATATGGAGGCATTTCTTGCGTCCCCGGCCGCTCGGGCGATACGGGCCCGAGACTGATAATGATCATCCTGTCTCATCGCGGTTTCTGGCAGACGCCTGATGAAAAGAACAGTGAGGCCGCCTTCCGTCGTTCGTTTGCGCTGGGATTCGGCACGGAAACCGATGTCCGAGATTGTGGGGGAGAGCTGGTGATCAGCCATGATCCACCCCGTGGCGGGGAATTGCGCTTCTCCCATTTTCTGGAAATCTTGGCCTGTTATCCCGGACCTCTGCCCATCGCCCTGAATATCAAGGCCGACGGTTTACAATCCCGCATAAAGGGCGCCTTGGCGGCGGCGCCCGGTGCTCTGTCTCTCTTCCTGTTTGACATGTCCGTTCCTGACGCGATGGTGTCCTTGCGTCATGGCTTGCCCTGCTATACCAGACATTCTGACGAAGAGGCGGTTCCGTGCTTCTATGACCGGGCACAAGGAATATGGCTGGATGCGTTTCATGGCGAGTGGTACGATGAACGAGTGGTTCTGTCGCATTTGCAGGCGGGAAAGACAGTCTGCGTAGTATCTCCCGAGCTACATGGTCGTGATCCGATGCCCTTGTGGTCCATCTTGTTGCGTTGCCAGGATGTTGTGACTTCTGATCGCGTTCTGGTCTGTACCGACCGTCCAACGGATCTACAAAAGGAACTTTGTCGTGTCCACTCGTAAGATTAAAGCAGTTATCTTCGACCTTGATGGCGTTCTGGTCGATGCTGCAGACTGGCACTACGAAGCCTTGAACCGGGCATTGGATTATTTCGGATTGTCCATTCCTTATGATGAACATTTGGCGTCGTTCAATGGATTGCCCACCCGTGTAAAATTAAAGACCCTGAGTGAAACCAAAGGGCTGCCGCTTCGATTGCATGGATTCATAAATGATTTGAAACAGAAATATACAATGGAAATGTTTCATACCAAGTGCCATCCTTATTTTCCCCATGAGTATTTGCTGTCTCAGTTGAAAGCCCGAGGATATCGAGTTAGTGTGGCTAGTAATTCGATCCGTCAAACAATTGAAGTGGCCCTGGGGCGTGAGGCCTTAACACAATATGTAGATTTTTTTCTGTCGAATCAGGATGTCACCAAGTCGAAACCAGATCCAGAAATATATCTAGAGTCTTTCCGTCGCCACGATCTTAAGCCCAATGAATGCGTGATCGTCGAGGACTCGGAACAGGGGATCAAGGCCGCCCGCGCATCGGGCGCCCATGTCATGGTAGTGGGTAGTGTTGATGACGTAAACGTCATCAACGTCTTCGAGTTTATCGAGAATATTGAGGGAAGGCCAGCATGACGACCATTCTGTTTCCGATTGCCGCTCCCCCTCGTCAAGCAGAATTTGGTAGTTCACTGCCTGTGGAAGTGCAGGAAGTGGCAGGGCGCATGATCATGGATTATGCTCTGCAGCCGTTTTTGCGGTTGCGTCGCGACACGAGTCTGATTGCATTGGTGCACAATGTATCAGCACGGGAATCCGGCTTGGATGTGGCGCTGTCGGCCCTGACGGATAAAAATATCGAGTTTGTACGGCTCAATAGTTATACCCGCGGCTCTGTTTGTACTTGCCTGATGGCTGCGGATCATATCGCTCTAGACTCTCCCTTGGTGGTTGCGTCGCTGGATCAGTTGATCACCGTCTCTTTAGAAGAGGTATTCCAATATTTTGAACATCGAGAATCTGACGCAGGAGTAATCACATTTCCGTCCCGTAATCCAAAGTTCTCGTATGCTGTCGAGCAGAACGGCCGGGTCTATCAGACGGCGGAGAAGCGACCCATCACTTCGAACGCCTTGGCAGGTATCTATTATTTCAGGCGTGGTTCTCTATTCCTGGAAGCCGCCCAGAAGCAGCTCTACAAACGAGTTCCTCAGCACCAGAACACATTTTACCTATCGGGAACCATCAATGAACTGGTGATTGAGGGCAAGGTTGTCCTGGCCTACGAAATTCCTTCGGATGCATTTCATAAATTTTACACTCCTTATATGTTGGAAGTCTTTGCCAACAAACTAGAGGGGCGGGAGTCGCTGGATGCCCAACTAATTCGCAACACAGAGCGCTATGTTAGCGCATTTAATGCTAGGGACCTGACAGATATGACCGCGCTGCTGAGCGAAAATGTAATATTAAATGAAGTTAAGCGCAATAGATTCCTTGGCAAGACAGCTGTGATGGACCTATTTGCGGAATTATTCTCTGGTCATAAAGATATTCACCTCGAAACTCGATCGATTCTTGCAAATTCATCTGGTTTGACATCGGCATTGGAGTTCAATTTGAGAATAGGCGATTCGAAATTCCAGGGTGTTGACGTGATTACATGGCAGAATGATCAGATTGTCGACATGCAGGCGTACTTTCTATAGATCAGTAACTGAGTAATGCGGCGGACAATTCATACATGGGTTGACTCATATCCCGGACGGTCGCGCAAGCCCTTTTTGCCTGAGCCTGGAGCTTCTCGGAACGCCGGCCGAACTGCTGCCAGCGCAATGCCGCCAGTTGCAGTCGCAGAGTCTCGATCTGGCGGTCCTGCGGCCCCTCGACGCGGCCAAATCGAACCTGTTTCGCGGCGAAGTGTAATCATCCGGTGAGCGCCCCGGCCTAAATGCTGCCGTCGTCAGGCGGCCTTTGGCATCTCGCGGAGGCGCTTCCATTCCCAGGGCAGCAACTCGTGGAGCCGGCTTTTGGGAATGTCGGCGATGCGGGCGAGGACATCGGCGAGCCACGCCTGGGGATCGATGTCGTTCAGCTTGGCGGTGACGATCATCCAGAACGGCACTTGGCCGGGTTCACCGGCCTGCTGTAGGCCGACGCCTACTCCGGATACAACGTTAACGTCAATGGACCAGCACATTGCCTTTGATGGCCGGCGCCCTCCAGATTGGTCTCTGGAGACCATCGGAGGCGGGCGTTCGGGCGCGGGTTCCTGGACCATAGCCTCGGCGCATTTACGACAGCCATAGACCGGTCGATTGGTGGCGATAACCCGAAGGCGCATGGGCACGGCGTCGAGATGTTCAGTAAAGGCGTCCCTACGGTTTAACCCGGCTGGGTGCAATCAGCCGGACCTCGTGTCCCAGCGCCGATATCCGACGAGCCCAGTAATGCGCGGAGCCGCACGCCTCCATGCCGACGAGACAGGGCGGTAGAGTCGTGAAGAACCCTTCCACCTCAGCGCGGCGAAGCACTGCCTGCCCACTGTTGTCGATGCCGTGGACTTGGAAAACGTGCTTGGCAAGATCGAGCCCGATGGTGACAATATTCATGTGGACGGCCCTCCCGAATGTGGCGGTTTTGACAGCGCCACCCTATGGCACAATGATGCCGGTGGGTCAGCGGTCGTCCACACCATCATTACGGAAGCAGTTACCTTTTGATGCTTCCGGGAGAGTTCGCCTGAATGGTTCAGCGGATGCCACTTTTCTCCAAGAATGCCCGGACTTTCCGCTCCAGGGAGATAGGGCCAATGCCGACGTTCTCATGAAGTTCGGCGCGGGTTCCAAGTTCGAAGTGATAGCTTGCCTCGATTCCGACGTTGAGCATTCTCGCCGCGAGTCCGTGGCGAGCAAGGAAGTCAAACATTAGGGAATCCATGCCGCCACATCCGCAGAATCCTTCCTCCATCGAGACAATTCCGGTATAGGGGGCTAGGGCATCGCGAAGCTTTTCGATCGAGAAACACGTGAGATCAAAAACATCTATAACCCCGACCTGATGTCCCGTTTTTTCCAGCGCTGCCGCCACGTTGAGCGCCGTGTGCACCATGAATCCGGTCGCGACGAAACAGAGTGCGCCCCCACTTTTGAGTTGGTGAAATCCTTGACCCGCTGTCAAAGGCGCCGTGTCATAGATGACCGGCAATATCTGCGCGTCCAGGCGAAGATAGTTTATGCCGCCTCGGGAGTTGCAGATATCAAACAACGCCTCCGCAAAAATATGATCTGCCGGTGACAACACACTCACCCCAGGAAGGGCTCGCATAATTGTAATGTCTTCGAAGCACTGGTGGGTTGGTCCGGAAACGACATAGCTGTATCCTGCGCCGACTCCGATCAGAGTCACATTCATCTTCCGGACGTGCGAAAGCAGCGCAAGATTTACGCGAATCTGCTCGTAGCAGCGCATGGTAATGAATGGAGCGATCGCATAGGCGAAAACGGAAAACCCCTCGAGGGCGAGGCCGGCAGAGACATTTATCAGGTTCTGCTCGGCAATTCCGACATTCATGAACCGGTGTGGAAAGTCGGATCGGATCCGATCAAGAACAGGAGAGCCAAAATCCGCACAGATAAAAAATACCTTCTCATCCTTCGCCATGGTTTGCCAGATGCGGTTTAGAAACGCATCGCGCATCGCTACGGGTTTGTGGCTCATGGGGTTGTTTCCAAAAGACGGTCGATAAGTTCTGGCTTAGGATTAGTGATATGCGACAAGGGAATGTTCTCGAGACCGGGAACATTATGTCCCTTCAACGTCCGTGCGATCAACGCCTTGGGCTTGGACGTTCTTTGGTTCGTCTGAGCGCGCAGCGCGGCCTGTATGGCATAGACATCGTGGCCGTCGATCTCCAGGCAGTCCCAGCCGAATGATGTCAGTCGGGCCTTCAGATCACCGTGAGAAATGATATTATCGGTGTGATCCAGCATACTCGTACGGTTGTCATCGACGATCAGGTGCAGATTATCGAGCCGGTTCTGGGAGGCAAACATGATTGCCTCCCAATTGGACCCTTCATGTAATTCCCCGTCTCCGACGATCACGAACACATTCCGATCGCTGTTCTTGGTTTTGAGCCCCAAAGCCATGCCGGCGGCCACGCCGAGGCCATGTCCCAGTGAGCCGTTGACCGTCTCGTAACCGGGAATGACCGGATCAGGAATGCCACCCAGGAAACTACCCGATTTGCAGGCTCGCTCCAACTCTGCCATCAGGAAATAACCGAGATCGGCCAGGATGGGATACATGCAGATTGAACCATGACCTTTACTGATGATGCAGCGGTCTCGTTGCTCGGCGAGAGGGGATGACGGGGAAAACCGAATAATGCCGCCGTAGTAGAGAGCAACAAATATTTCAATGGGTGAGAGCGATGAGGCGATGCGCGTTTCGGGAGCTCGGCGATGCACCGCCAGCGTCTCTCGCCAGACCCATCTGGCTTTTGCCTCTAGGTCGACTGTTGTGTTCATGCGTCTTTGCCCTCACCTTTTTCAGCCACACCCAGACTCATACCAGTTCCCGCTGGTGGAACCCCATCGGCCGGACGCCGCATGTGCGGCGCGGCGGCAGTTGCCGCCGATGCCAAATCCCGATGGGTTGATCTTATCGGGACTTGGTATCAAGCAGAGTAGCATAAAGCCCGGCAAAGGGCGGTGGATCAAGGAACTAACAATTCGCTCAAGTGGTCGGGAAGCGCCCGGGTCGTTTGAGCCAGGCTCTCAGGCGTGCCGATATCGACGAAATGGCCGTGAGCCATCTCGCTCCGGATCGTTCCGGAAGGTTGCGCTTGAAGAAAGTCTCGCTCTAGCGACGCGCCAGGGCTTCCGAGAAGCTCGTCCAGTGCGAATGCCGAAAAGAGATACATGCCGCCACTGATCAAGCCCGGCCCATCGCGGCTGGCGTCTTTCTCGATGAAGGCCCGGACATATCCGGCATCGTTGATTTCGACGCTGCCGAAACGCGCGACCGAATTGACCTTGGCGCATAGCAGTGAGATATCGCTGTTGGCGGCGCGGTGGCGGGCGACGAAACCAGATATGTCGGCATCGAGAAAGGTGTCACCATTGATGACGAAAACCGGGTCGCTGTGCAGTTGGGGGCGGATATGGCGAATGGCTCCGCCGGTGCCCAGCGGGGCTGGCTCGATCATCGGCACCACCTCAATTCCCTGGGGGGGAGAGCGCTCAAGGTGGTCGACGACCCGATCGGCAAGATGGCCCAGGCTCAGCACCACTCGCGTGGCTCCGTGGATATTCAGCCAAGCCAACAGATAATCAAGGAACGGCTGTTCTCCGATCGGGGCCAGTATTTTGGGAACGTCGCCCAGGACCGCTTTGATTCGGGTTCCCAATCCGCCGGCCAGAACCGCAACGTCCACTCCGTTTAATCCACCGTTCGCCGATGGTCTGACCGCGAGAGGCAAGGTTATCACTCCGCTACAAAACTGATCTCGGGATCGAGGTTCCTATTCGTTCGGTCATCATCGACCAAGCCTGATGATTAAGCCGGTATAGCTGTTCGGGTCAATGGAGTTGCCTCGCCAATCGGTTTGCGCAATGTTCTTCGGCTGCTAGAGGGGATATGCTCACTGGAGTGGCTGAGCGAACAGGCCAAGGCCACATGAACCAGGGCCCAACCGGACGGATGCGCCTAGCCGCAAAAACTAAGATCAGAGAGACATTCCCGTGACGCTCAGTTTTTCCCAATAATATCCTGGAGAGCACAGATAGCCATCTGCGGCGGTATATAAAAAGAGCTGTGAGCATATTTCCACAGACTGTAATGTTGGAGGCCAACCCCAAATATATAGTGCACAGGGCTTGTAAGCATCGCGCCGATCTCGTAATATACATCGGGCGTATATAGGTCAGATGTCAATATTATCTGATCTGCTCCCTGGGAGAATGATACATAATTAAACGCTGCGCCGAGAGCGCCAGCGACATAGCGCGCGTTTGAGAACGTCGCAATTTTTTGCTCTGCTGATAACTCAGATGCGACCACAACATCAAATCCAAAGTTTTTAAAAACTAACTCAATCTCATCCTCGTTTACCAGATTTCTATATACTCGGCTATCTTTTCGTGAGACATATATTTTTTCTGCACGCGGCGTCGATGAATTGCGGTATTTCATCCCGATATTCTGAAAATGTAAAATAGATTTCCGAGAATACTTCTGGACGCCTCCGGCGGGACACAAAAGCCTCTCAACCAGATATGTCTTCTTGTTGCTTCTGTAGACACAATCTTCATCAGAAAATCCAAATAATTTAAAATACTCCCTCTGGGACTTGCTCAGCACACTGCAAGCAAGAAGTTTGAGCCCAGGTTGATACGGTATAGCAAAATGGAATTTTGACAGCGTTTCCCACATAAGGTGACTGTGGTGAATATTTGTTGTTGACGCCAGGAAATACGTGCCTTTTAATTCCTCAACCGGCTCTGTGACCTCTATTCCGTTTCCGGTGAGGGTATCCGTATCGCACGATATCCCGGTAATCGACTCTCCAAGAGCCCTGTCATTACGCCAAATGACCCCGCCTTGAGACACGCAGACGTCACGACAATCGTAAAGTTGGTGGTCACCCAGTACAATATTTGGACGACGGCCGAAGGATTTCGTGATATGTCCTGACTTCCCAAGTTCATAAATAGATATAACAGGGCCTGCCAGACTTTCGGCCGGAAACTCGTTAACCTTAGATGCTGCGGGAAAGTCATTAATGCCAACAATCTGAACGATGTGGGCGTCAGATTGGGGAATGTTATTGTTAGCGTTATATATATATGGTATGGATAGGCCGAGATGCGAGAGTCTTTCAATCCATGAACCATTTGAATGCACGCTGATATCAAGGCCGTGCCCAATGCCTGATATATTAATAGAACTCCATTCCGTTGTTAGGCCGGAGGGCGTCCAGTCTGTGCCTGTCTCATGTATCACGAATACATGGGATAGGCACTTCTGATTGATAATAATATTGTTAAGCCGCTCTGCATAGCCATCATCAATGCCATCATACCTGATTAAGATCATTCCCAGCATGTTGCCGTCCCCCTGATCGGGAACATTAAATCTTAGGTCTGTTTTCTCGAAGTCTGACAGTCCTCCCCCGCAAATAAAGGTGAATACCTTCGATTTGTCGCAATATATTACATCAATTGCCAGGCTTGTTGGCAAGATGTTTGACAGTGTTTGAGCTTTTTTCGTGAATATGTCTCGCTCTGTTCTCTCAATATACCCAATTCTCAGTCCGTGCGACGATGACGCCGCGGAAATATAGTGCGACATAAGCCATAGAATTCTCAGCGATGCCTGATCCCCCGCACTGTTATCAGTGAACCCTGAGGCGTTCTGGTGATTATCAGCGATCAATAACATATTGTGAAGATCAAATCCGAGATCTAAATTCCCGTCGCCTATAATCTTCGGGAGTATATCCTGTATTTCGATATTCATTTTCCAGCCCCACGTCTATATTGCGGATTATTATTTGTCGGCTCGGCATGAGGCGCGAGCGGATCGAGAAGCGGCGCATCGCTTTGCCGCGTGCAGCCTCTACAAAAACAAAAACTTAGAGCGTCTTTCTGATCGTACACGAGCGGGAAGGTGATTCTGGGCTTCATGCTTGTACTGCCGAATCGTGCTATCATTTACCTAACCCGAGATATGCAACCCGGTTGACGCGAGGTGCTTAATCCGTTGGAATAGCCTGGAATTCTGTTGCGAACATGGATTCTGGCCGCAACGTTGGCCCAACGCATCATGTTTGATCCTACGCTGTTTCTCCCTGGTCTGTCACCGGTTTCTGGCAGGTCGCTTCGGTACCACTCCGGCCTGAGCCCGTGCGCGGTAACAACGACTATGGCTGTCCGGAAGAAAAAGTCCCCGTTCCCAGCCATCGCCGCCGCCAGGCCTGGAGCATGAGGATGGTCCAGATGCGGTATTGCCAGTTGCGGCCGCCGCCGAGATGCTCCGCCCATACCCGGCGGATCGGCGCCGGGTCCAGCCCGGCTTCGGCGAGGTTGGAGGGTTCCAGCAGGCTTTCGCTCCAGTCGCGCAAGGGGCCGCGCAGCCAGCTGTCGATGGGGATGCCGAAGCCCATCTTGGGCCGCTCGATCAGCGTCCGCGGCACATAGCGGTCGAGCACCCGCCGGAGCAGCCATTTGCCCTGGCCGTCGCGGATGCGGGCGGCAAGCGGCAGATGAGCCGCGAACTCCACCACCCGGTGATCGAGGATCGGCACCCGCGCCTCGAGCGCCACCGCCATGCTGGCGCGGTCGACTTTGGTCAGGATGTCGTCGGGCAGATAGGTGACGAGGTCCATGACCTGCATCCGGGAAACGATCTCCGGAAACTCGCGGGCGATGCTCTCGTCCCACAGCGTCCCGTGCGGCTCGGCGACGCCGGGCATCAGCGCCTCCGGCGCTTCCCAGCTGGAGACCAGCCGGCGGTAGACGGCGCCGGCGTCGGCCAGCCCCACGATGTCGGCGAACTTGCCGGCCTTGTCGCCGAACTGGGGCGGGCGGAGGCGGCGGGGCAGCGCCCCGGCCAGAGCGTCCCAGGCCGACACCGGTACGGCGCGGATCGCTCCGGCGACGCCGCGCCGGACGGAGGCCGGCAGCCAGCCGAGTTTCTTCCAGAGCGCGGCGCCGAGGAAGTAGCGGTTGTAGCCGGCGAAAAGCTCGTCGCCGCCGTCGCCCGAAAGCGCCACCGTGACGTGGCGGCGCGTCATCTCCGAGACCAGGAAGGTGGGAATCTGGGAGGAATCGGCGAAGGGCTCGTCGTACCAGTCGGCAAGGCGGGGGATGGTCTCGAGGGCATGGGATGAGCTGACGTAAAGCTCGGTGTGCTCGGTGCCGAGATGGGCTGCCACCGCCTTGGCATGGGGGGCCTCGTCGTAACCCGCCTCCTCGAAGCCGATGGAAAAGCTGCGTACCCGCCCGCTGCTCTGGGCCTGCATCAGCGCCACCACGAGGGAGGAGTCGATCCCGCCCGAAAGGAAGGCGCCCAGCGGCACGTCGGCGATCATGCGCCGGCCGACGGCGTCTTTGAGCAGGGCTTCGAGCCGGTCGGTCAACTCTTCGTCGGAGGCCGCGAAGGGGGCGGCCATCCCGGCGCGGGCAATGGCGCGGGCGTCCCAGTAGCGAGTTTCCCTCGGCTCCGCTCCGGGGCGGAAGGTCAGGTAATGGCCGGGCTCCAGCTTGCGCACGCCCTTATAGATGGTGCGCGGCGCCGGCACGTAGGTGAAGCGGAGATAAGAGGCCACCGCTTGCCGATCCACCTCGGGAGTCCAGCCGCGGTCGGCCCTGAGCGCCTTCAGCTCCGAGCCGAAGAGCAGCCGCCCCCCCTCGAAGCGCCAGTAGACGGGCTTGATGCCGAGACGGTCGCGCACCAGGGTCAGCGTCTTCTCCTGCCGGTCCCAGAAGGCGATGGCGAACATGCCGATCAGGCGCTTGACCGTCGCCTCCACTCCCCAGGCGGCCATGGCCTCGAGAATGACCTCGGTGTCGGAATGGCCCCTGAAGCGGATGCCGCGGGCCGCCAGCTCCGGCCGCATCTCCTCGTGGCTGTAGACCTCGCCGTTGTAGACGATCACGTACCGCCCACAGGCCGAGATCATGGGCTGATGCCCGGCGGGAGAGAGATCGACGATGGAGAGCCGGCGCTGCCCGAGGCCCACCCCCGCCGTTTCGTCCACCCAGAGGCCGCCGTCGTCGGGGCCGCGATGGACGAGCGTATCCGACATGGCCTGCGTCACCCGCCGCAGCTCATCGGCGGACGTGGCGGCGGCGGTGTCCCAGAGTCCGGCTATTCCACACATGGGGGCGTCCGATCGGCGTCGAAGGTGGTCCCAGATGTCCGTCGCCGCCGCCGCCCGGTCAAGCCCCGAATTGCGGTTGGCCGGTGGGGGGGCGATTGCTATCATCGCCGTCATGCCCGCCGCTTCCGATCCCGGCCTGCTCTACACGGCGCTGATGCTGCGCAAGCTGCACGAGGCGCGCCCTTTCGGCCGGGTGCTCGACGCCGGGATCGAGGGCCGGCACCGCCTGCTGCTGGAAGACCATCTGCCCGGAGCCGTCTGGATCGGCCTCGCCGATCTGTGGGCGCCGGTGCTGGGAGACATCCGGCTGCGCCGCCGCCCTGACGGGCGGCTGGAGGTGGAGGATCCGCGGCTCGCCGTCGCCGGCCGCTGCGGCGGGGTGGATCTGGCGCTCCTGGAAGACCAGTTCGATGACCTGGAGCCGGATCAGGCCGCCCTCCTCGCCGGCCGCTGGCTGGAGCGGGCTTCGCTGGTGAAGGTGTCGCTGTCCGCCGTCTCGCCGGCGAGCGCGGAATTGCCGGGGCTGTGCGCCCGCTTCGCCGCCGATGGCAGAGTGGTCTGCTGCCTCTCGGCCGACGCTGTGCGGAGCCGGCAGGCGGCGCGGCTGCACGAGGTATTGCCGGCGATGGTGGCACGGCTGACGGGGGCGCCGTGAGCCGCGAGGATTTCGCCCGTGCCGCCGAATATCTGCGCCGGGGCCGGCTCGGCGCCGCCGACGGCTGGTGCCGGCGGGGGCTGGAGGCGTCGCCCGGCGATCCCGCCGGCCTCAACCTGCTGGGCTGCGTCGCCGCCCAGGCCGGACTGCATGAGCCCGCCCGCACCGTCTTCACCGCCGCCCTGCCCCTGGCCGCCGCCGTCGGCAATCTCGCTCTGCTCGAGACCGCGCCGCCGCCGGTCGGCGACGGCTCCGGCTTCGTGCTCATCAAGTCGTGGGGTTACGGCTTCTGCGCCGAGCTGGCCCATGTGCTGGGCGGGCTGCTGCTGGCCGCCATCACCGGGCGCACGCCGGTCGTCCACTGGGGCCGGCGCTGCCTGTTCGCCGGGCCGGAGGGCGGCGGCTTCACCCGCTTCTTCGCCCCCGTTTCCGGTATCGCCTTCGCCGATCTCGCGGCCCTCGAGGGCGCCACGTTCTTCCCCGCCGGCTGGAGCCGGGAGACCCTGGAGCACGACCGGCCGGTGACCCGGCCCGGCGAAGGGCCGGCGGCGCTGGAGTTTCTCGCCCGCCCCGAGACCGTCCTGGTCTGCGACACCTATCTCGGCGTCGCCGACCTCGCACCCTGGATTCCGCCCGGCCACCGGCTCGCCGGCCTGTCGCCGCCCGCTCTCTTCATGGCTCTGTTTGAAATGCATCTGAAGCCGCGGCCGGAGATCGCGGCGGCGGCGGAATCCTTTCGTGCCCGCCGGCTTGCCGGCGGCCCGGTGCTGGCGGTGCATCTGCGCGGCTCCGACAAGATACTGGAGGTGCCCGACATGCCCGGCGCCAACCGGCGCTGCCACGACCTTCTCGAGACGGTGCCGGAGAACTGGCGGCTCTTCCTGCTCACCGACGACGCCGGCCTCGCCCGCCGGCTCGGCGAGCGCTACGGCGGGCGGCTCGTCATGACCGACTGTCGCCGCACCGCCGACGCCACCGGCATCCATTACCGGGACGGCGAGGACGGCGTCGCCCTCGGCCGCGAGGTGCTGACCGACGTCCTGCTCGCTCTCGAGGCCGACCGCTTCATCGGCAACGGCCGCTCCAACGTCTCGGCCCTGATCGCCATCCTGCGCGAAGCCGCCGGCCGCGAGAGCACGCTGGTGCTGGAGAACCAGTTGCTGCACCATTCCTGCTTTCTCTGAAGACCCTGCGTCATGGTCACCGTCCCCGAAGCCTTCGCTCTCGCCCGCGGCCATCATCAGGCTGGACGGCTGGCCGAGGCGGAAAACCTCTACACCCGCATCCTGGCGGCGGCCCCCGACCATGCCGACTGCCTGCACCTGATGGGCGTGCTGGCCACCCAGACCGGACGGGCTGAATTGGCGGTACGGCTGATCGGCGAAGCCCTCGCCCGCGACGGCGCCGATGCCGCCTACCACAGCAACCTCGGCAACGCCCTGCACGCCCTCGGCCGCGACGGGGAGGCCGAAGAGAGTTACCGCCGCGCCCTCGCCCTCAAGCCCGACTATGTCGGCGCTCGCTACAATCTCGCCTCGCTGCTCCAGGCGCGGGGGCGCTGCGAGGAGGCCCTGACCCAGTTCGAGCAGACCCTCGCCCTCTGGCCCGACAATCCCGATCTCCACGCCAACTGCGGCGCCGCTCTGCTGGAACTGGGCCGTCTGACCAAAGCCGCGGTTCGCTGCGAACGGGCCCTCGCCCTCAAGCCCGACCATTTGGCAGCCCGCATCAATCTCGGAAAATGCTGCCAGGAGCTGAAACGGATGGTCGAGGCGGTGGCCCACTACCGGCAAGCCCTGGCCGTCCGCCCCGACCATGCCGAGGTCCATTCCAACCTGCTGATGACCCTCACCTATCTGCCCGACCGGCCGGCCGGCCGCCTCTTCGACGAGCACCGGGACTATGGTCGCCGTCATTGCCGCCCCGCCTCGCTCCACGCCAACGCCCGCGAGCCGGAGCGGCGGCTGCGGGTGGGCTGCGTCTCGGGAGATTTCCGCCGCCATGTGGTCGGCTTCTTCTTCGTCCCGGTGCTAGAGGCCCACGATCGCGACGCGGTCTCGGTCCATCTCTATTCCGAGACCCGCCGTCCCGACTCCCTCACCGCCCGCCTCAAGGCCCGCGCCGATGGCTGGTGCGATACCGCCGGCCTCGACGACGACGCCCTGGCCGCCCGCATCCGCGCCGACGGCATCGATGTTCTGGTCGATCTCGCCGGCCATTCCGCCTTCAACCGCCTGCCGGTTTTCGCCCGCAAGCCGGCGCCGGTGCAGGTCACTTGGCTCGGCTATCCCGGCACCACCGGTCTGACGGCGATGGATTACCGGCTGGTGGACCCGGTTTCCGATCCCGAAGGCGCCGCCGACGCCCAGGCGACGGAGAGGCTGGTGCGGCTCAAGGACGGCTTCCTCTGCTACCGGCCGGAGACAGCACCGGAGCCGGGGCGCGGAACCGGCCCCCTCACCTTCGGCAGCTTCAACAGCCTCAACAAGCTGTCGGAGCCGGTATTGGACCTGTGGGCGGCGCTGCTGAACCGGCTGCCCGAGGCCCGCCTGCTGCTCAAATGCCGCCAGCTTGCCGATCCCGCGGCGGCGGCCCTGCTGCGGGCCGCCTTCGAGAGCCGGGGCGTGGCCGGGGAACGCCTCGACCTTCGCAGCTGGACCGCCGGCCCCGAGGCTCATCTCGAGACCTACCGCGAAATCGATATCGGCCTCGATCCCTTCCCCTACGCCGGCACGACGACCACGTGTGAAGCGCTGTGGATGGGGGTGCCGGTGGTGACCCTGGCGGGAGACCGCCACGCCGCCCGGATGGGCGCGAGCCTGCTGACCCGCGTCGGTCTGCCGGAGCTGATCGCCACCACGCAGACGGCGTATCTGGAGATCGCGGTATCCCTCGCCGGCGATCCCGCCCGCCGCGACCGGCTGCGGTCGGACCTGCGCCCCCGCATGGCGGCTTCGCCGCTCTGTGACGCGTTCGGTCTCGCCCGCTGCCTGGAGACCGCCTATCGCGTCATGTGGCGCCGCTGGTGCGCCGGATCGGCGCCGGCGTCGTTCACCCTCTGATACATGCGGTAGTTCGGGGT
>SESG01011883.1_pt1 | contig 16114 bp, 13 predicted proteins | sample 3171421 | NCBI WGS metagenome assembly SESG01 (sample SAMN10866946, study PRJNA518727) | freshwater metagenome | biome: subpolar coniferous forest; feature: holomictic lake; material: water; isolation source: holomictic Lake 227, 6 m and 8 m depth | place: Canada: near Kenora, Ontario | collected... | reverse complement strand
TTAGCTCTCCTGCAGGCGGAATTTCAGTATGATTGACAACTTTCGCCAGCCAGCGGTGAAGCCTTTCACCGCGCATAATACCAGCCTTAATATAGGCAGATATAAGCGTCGGATCAATCTCTCCATACTTATCAGGTTCATCTTTATGCTTTTCGGGGACATCAAATATTGTTATGGTTTCAGCCTCTTTTATCGGGCCGGATGATGCGCAAATTTCCTTTTTAAAGCCATCAGGCGCAAATCGCGAAAATGTATTTAGCACTGCCTGATGGACAGGTTTGTATTTTTCATCCTTTTTTGTCGGCAGGAAAATCGTCAGTGTTTGTACCGCCCTTGTCGCGGCAACGTAGAAAACATTGGCCTTCTCGCGGCGCATCCGCGTCAGATTTGCTTCACGATTTCTCGCAATATCCCGGGCAATTGCGGAATTGCTGGCTTCTAGGAATTTAAATTCACTACTTGTAAATTGCACATGACATTTCTCCGCGTCCAGATAGAATGGCGATTCTTTTTCGTCTTCATTCCAGAAGACAAAAACATACTTAAACTGAAGCCCTTTCGTCCCGTGGATAGTATCAACCTTTATACTTTCTCTGTCCTCGGCCTCCGGCACTCTCACACTAAACCGCATTTTGAACATCCGCAAAAGAAAATTATCCACATCAACACCACCTTCACTGAAGTATGCCTGCGCCTCATCCTGCCAAATATTCAGCATATTTGCCGATAGCTTCCCGCGCAGAAGTTCAATTGCGTAACTTACCGCCATAATCCCGAAAGGCTGTGGGAATTTTTGGGCAAACTCAGTTTTGATGGTTTCTGTATTCCCGAATATCTCGCTCCACAGCGGTGACTTTGCCGCTATTTTAGTGAATTGTGTATTCTCATCTTGAGAAAGAACGCTGGCAATAAAAAGCATTACCGCGACACCATCACCCGTCGAAAGAATCTGTCTGCCTTTGACCTCTGAAACACCAATTTTTTCTTTTGAAAGTTCAGATGCTATCTTTTGAACATGGTTATTGGTAGCCGTCAGCACCGCCATATCACCCCACGAACAGCCATACTCCAGCTTTTTTACTTTCAGAACTTCAAGTATAGCAGGATAGAAATTCTCTTCCGAATTCCCCTCTTTTTCAAGCTCGACAAGGCTCACCTCTGTCACGCCATCAAATTCTTTAATTTTTTCCGGAGGCTTCTGTGTCTCTTTTTTTTCTTTACCGGCAAAAAGGTTTTCTACAAGTTCATTATAAAAAGAAATAAGAAGCGGTGTGCTTCGAAAGTTGTATAAAAGCGAGCTTTCAGTTATCGCGCCACTTTCTATATAGTTGCCAATCGCATCTTCCAGCGCGTCGCGGTTTGCGCCACGCCATCCGTATATCATCTGTTTCCAATCCCCCACAGCAAAGAAAGATCTTTCACCGCGTTCGCCATGACCGGATAAAATCTCGTCAATTAGTGGAAACAGGATTGCAATATCGCCCGTAGAGGTATCCTGAAACTCGTCAATCAAAAGATGCTCTGTGCGATCCAGCCCAAGGGAGAAGTAATTGCTCATCAGCTTCGGCCTTTCGCCAGGTTCGCTGCCGTCCAGAGCTAGGAGATGCTTGCGTACATCGGAGAAAAATATCAACCCCTTTTCCTTCTTCACATCATCTGCCGCTTTAAGATATATCTCGCAAAGAAACGCGACGGCAAGCTCCCGAAGCAGTGCCTTGTTTATTGACAGCTTCTCGGCAGTCTTTCTGTAATCCTTGAAAATATTGTTAAGATCAGAGTACGGGCTCTTATCCCACACTATGCTCTTACCGAGGCTCGTATAATCTCCCAGATCAGAATGGGTGGCGACTGTCTTTGAAATAAAATTATCGTAATCAGACAGTGTATTTATAACCCTGTTGCGAACATGACCGGCAGGGAACTGTTCCGACAAATTATTTGCCTTTTCGCTGAGCGCACCGAGCATCCTGGTTAATTTGACATTCTCCTTCATAATATTATCAAGGTCTTCGAGCCTGTCCATATCCTCAATACAGCGCGCGATAGTTTGTTCATCGGCAAGTGGACCCCACAAAGTATCAATGTCTGTTCTCAATAGCCTGGCTGCCACTATCAGCTTATTTCCTTTGCCGCTTTGCATTACTCTGTTCCGGAAAAGGTTTTCTATCTCACCTGCTAATTCCATCTGTACCTTTTCGTCCGCAAGCTTTGGCGCATAACCGGATGCCGCAAAAAGCCTGTAAAAAAATGAATCAATCGTTGCATAACCGACGCGACCCGCCTCCATAACAAGCCCCAATCTATCCAATAGGAGCATGTCTGTTTTTGAAGCTATATTATCCATGATACGGAAGCGCATCTCCGCAGTGGCTGCACGGGTAAATGTAAGGGCGGAGATGAATTTGCCCTTGGTAGATATCCGGTTAAACACCTCTTCGGTGAGTCTTGTTGTTTTTCCCGAACCTGCCGATGCTTTCAGAAGAATACTTTGCATTAGTTATTCCCCCTTATAGCCTTATAATAATTTTCTCTTCCGCATAAGGCCTGAAACAGGCAGTACTGGCACTCCTGACAATCCCAATCAGGAAGCAGTTCTTCGCCATCAATGATTTCATCAAGACGCTCCTTAATTGCCAGCATAAGCTCATCGCTCGTAACATCCATATCCTGTGGAAGCGCCATAACCCGGTCTTTTGATGATTCTTTCAGAAAATAAAAACAAGCGCCTTCCACTCCTTTATTAAAGTGCTGATAAATAATAAGCTGAGCTACTGGGTGCAAAACACCTTTTTCTTTAAAACGCTCAAGTAAGCGCGTTCTTCCTGAGATATTGTAGCTGCTTTTATTTTTTGAATACTTGAAATCAATAACTTCAGTGCGACCCGATATGTTTGCCAGCCTGTCTGTCCGCCCGGTTATCTTATAACACCCGGCGATCGTGCCGCTGAATTTTTCCTCGCACGATATCGCATTATCTGCAAAGACTAAGCCCTCACCTGATTCCTGCTCGTCTGCATATATTTCCTGCAATAAGATTTTTGCGTTAAGCATATAGATATTTATGCCCTCAATATCTCTAACCTCCGCGTTTTCATCACTTACCCATAGCTCATCAAAAAGTTTCTCCCATTTATCCAGCATATCTTTTCTGCCAGTCGAAAGTTGTTGAAGAAATTTGTGAACAAAACTGCCCATTTGCATATTTATTTTTTCATCATCATCCATAAACAAAGGGGGTTTAATTCGAAGTATATATTGATGGTAGAACAAAAAAGGGCACGCCAGAATCTTGACAAGACTTGAAAATGAATATGTAAAATCTTTAAGCCTGTTTCTTAGCTCATCATCTGTTTTTATCGCAGGCACTTCAGCGTCTCGCCCTTCTGGCAGCGATTCTTTAAATGATACTGACGTGATTGCTTTTCCAAATTCCTGCGAAAGAAGGCTCATATAATAGCTCGGCGTTCTTTCCCTTATGGTATCGTTCACAGCTACAATTTTGATCTTGTCGCCTTGCGCCAGAATCTGTCGGAAAAGAAGGTCCTCGTATTCAAATACACTTTTTCTTAACTGCGGAACATGCACCGGATTGATAAAAGGCCCTTCAAACGGCTGCGTCGGCATTATCCCGCCATCCAGCGGAAGTATTAAACCTCTGCTGAATCTTTCTCCCGAAATATGTCCGAACCCGACAACCTGCACCGGCGCCTCTCTGCTCCCTGTAATCCGGAATTTTTTCGAGGTGATAAGTATTTTCGCGGCATCACTAAGGTTCCGTCCCAGCCTCTCTTTCCAATAATCAAGGAGTGTGGAAAAAGATATGGCAGTCTCCAGCGCCTCACATTCCTCCCGGACATAATTTTCTCTATTGTTGGATAACTCGATTGCGCAGGCTGTAGCAAATTTCTTAAAATCGGGTATCAGACCTGAATGCCCTGCTTTTTCTATCTCATTTAAAAGCCTTCTTCCTGCCGCAGTTGTCGCAAACGGCAGCCAAACGGCAAGATTGACAACATTTCCCAGCAGACGCAGCGATCTATTCCAAAGCATTGTTGTGAGGGATTCATCGAGCAGGTAGATCATCAGCTGATCGTTTTCCGATCTTTCTTGAAGGAAACTTTCAACCTCCAGCGTGACCAGATCAACTAGAGCATGAAGCCCGTTGAGCCTAACAAGCTCAATACCCGGGCCTGCCGATGGTTCTACCCCGCCACCGAAGGACAAAACAAGATTTTTTGCCGAATCAAACGGAAGCCTGTCCGGCCCTGCTAACTGTAGCCCGAAGAGTGGCTTATCAATGAATAAGCGCTCTTTGCTTATCTTTCTGTAGAACCGCTCAGTCACTGGCGTTATCTCAGGTAGTCCGATAAATATCTCCTTTTCGCCCGGGGTAATCTCGTCGAGCCCGGCAATTTCCAGTTCCAGCAGAAAGAGATTGATTTTGGCAAGCCAAACGCGAAAATCCTGCGCGGTTTCCAGGTACTGATCAAGGCTGTTCCATTCATCATCGGTGAAACGCTCTGCGCCAAAAATAGTTCCCCTGCCGATATTATATTCCGCAAGTTTGGAAATAAGAGGCAAAAGGATTGCTGCGCGGCGCGCGGGATATGGTTCATCCGGAAATATTTCCGCGATAAACGTGATAAAGTAAAGAAGCCGCTCATCGCCAGGCAGTGGTTGAAGCTTTGATCTTTCGCTGATTTTTTTAGTTATATATGAATTGAGGTCTTCAACTTTGGGAAGAATGCCGCCAAGTTCGCTGTGAATAAGATGCTGCACAGGGTCAACAGCCCTATCGCTTGCGCAAATTATTGTCCAATTAGAAAGATCGGGGTGGTCACTGCGCAGAAACTCAATTAACTTTTCCGAATATTTAGACATACTGCCTCCCCGTGAGCATTCATGCTGTTTGCCCCCATCGCCATCTAATTCACAAAACCTGTCAGATGGAAGGAATATACTACATAGAGCTGGACATGCACAAGAAGACAATTTCGGAAATGCTCAAAGTGCTCAAATCTTTTGCTCAAATCTTCTTGACAAGCTAAATTCCTCTCCATATACTCTCATCGTGAACAAGAGAGCTCTTATCAAAGCGATATCCTGAACATAGAAGAACCAGAAGGAGATAAATCCACGCAATGACTAAACCAAATGCAGAACATTTAAAGCCCACAGCTTTTATTGATTCTGACAATCCAAAAATAATCGAATATTCACGATTGCACTCGGATAAGTTATCAGGCCACAAACAAAAGGCAGTAGGCCTTTACTATGCCGTCCGCGACGGGATTCGGTATGATCCGTATTCGCTCGACATGACCGTGGAGGGACTTCGGGCAAGCACCATATTGAGAAATGGCCGAGGCTGGTGTGTGACAAAAGCCATACTTCTTGCGGCCTGTTGCAGGGTAGCGGGAATTCCTGCCCGTCTTGGATTTGCCGATGTAAGAAATCATCTAACCACAGAGAGGCTCCGCCAGATAATGAAAACTGATATCTTCTACTGGCACGGCTATACATCTATTTATCTGGAAGGCGCATGGGTCAAGGCAACGCCAGCATTTAACATCGAGCTTTGCGAGAAGTTCATGATCAGACCGCTGGATTTCGACGGCACTGCTGATTCCATCTACCACCCCTTTGATCTCGAAGGCAAGAGACACATGGAGTATCTTAACCACCGTGGCGAGTTTGACGATGTGCCCATGGATCAGATGATCGCGACATTTCTTGCGAAATATTCAATGGACCCGGACTGGAAAAATGCCGATTTCGAGACCGATGTGGATAAGGAACTAAGCCATGGAAAATAATTTCATTTCTCTGATTGATGAATCGATCAACCTGGAATTGAATGTTTCTAATTTATACTCGCTTTTTTTTAAATTGTTCCCGGAAGACGCAGATTTCTGGTGGCAGTTGGTATTGGAAGAGAAAAATCATGCAGCCCTTATACAAAGCGGGAAGGAATACTTTGAACCATTGAACAAATTCCCGTATGATTTATTGGCAAATAGCCTGGAAGAGGTTAAGGATATGAACAGCAGCTTAAAGTCTATGATTCAAAAACTGGAAAGTGCCCCACCACCGAGGGAGGATGCATTCAATATAGCCTTCGAACTTGAAAACTCGGCAGGCGAACTGCATTTTCAAAATTTCATGAATAAAGAAGAAAACTTGAAGATAGACGATATCTTTAAGCAGTTAAATAAGGACGATAAAGATCATGCCCTGAGAATCGCTTTGTACATGGAAAAGCACGGCATTCCCTTGCAAACAGAAAAATTATAAAAAAATTAAATAACACCGCGAGTTTGCCTGATTACAGAAATTAAGGAAAAACACGATCAGCCATCACTTCCTTTCGCTTAATTCCAGAAGAATTCCGCCGGTAGATTTGGGATGGACAAAAGCAATTCTTGCACCTCCTGCGCCGTAGCGGGGTTTTTCGTCAATAAGACGAACGCCTTTTGCTTTGAGTTCCGCAAGCGCCGCATCCAGGTCATCTACGCGCAAGGCAAGATGCTGCATTCCTTCACCGTTTTTTTCTATATAGCGGGCGATCGGCCCATCCGGGGCAGTTGATTCCAATAGCTCTACTTCCGAGTCTCCCACGGGAAAGAAGGCAACTTTTACTTTCTGCTCGGCTACTTCCTCCGTCCCTGTCGACTTTATTCCCAGAAGCTCATAGAGTTTAGAACTCTCAGCCAAACTCTTCACCGCAATTCCGACATGATCAATTTTTAAAATTTTCATCCATTACTCTCCCGATATATTTTTACTCAACCCAGGCATACGAAATTGTGACATAATGTCTTTGCGAGTGAATGTAATGAGCGAAGCAATCTCGTAAGCTCTTGATAATGATTAGATTGCCACGTTCACTGTCGTGAACTAGCAATGACAAAGTAACAATACGACACAGTATAATGCGCCGGGCTTCGCTTCAGCCTTCAGCCTCTCTTTTAAAATCTCTTCCCTTTCAGGCTACCCAAAATTTTGTCGGCGGCAGTTGTCGGCGATAATGCACCTTTTTCAACTTCCTGCATCAATTCCTTCAACAGTGCTGCTGCCGGGCTTTCGTAAAACCACTGCTGCACCCCCTCGCGCACCAGAAATAATAGCCAATCCCTATCCTGCTCGTGCCGCTTTACTTGCAACTCTCCGCTCCCGGTCAGTTTATCGCGATGATCGAGAATAATTTTATGAATGTTTTCCAGGCCGGCCATCGTGATCGCGCTACATGTGACTACCGGTGGCGTCCAGTTACGGTAGCGCGAAGAAAGCAGATGAAAAGCCATTTCATACTGACGCCTCGCCAACTCCGCCCGCTCGATGTTATCGCCATCCGCCTTGTTCACCGCGATGGCATCGGCCAATTCCAAAACGCCTTTTTTTATTCCCTGGAGCTCGTCACCGCCTCCGGCAATCATCAGCACCAGAAAAAAATCAACCATAGATGCAACGGAAACTTCCGATTGTCCAACGCCAACTGTCTCCACCATCACCACATCAAACCCGGCGGCTTCACACAAAAGCAATGTTTCCCTAGTCTTGCGGGCAACGCCGCCCAATGTTTTTCCTGATGGGGAAGGACGAATAAATGCCATCTCATTTACTGCCAGTTTTTCCATGCGAGTTTTATCCGCAAGGATCGAGCCGCCTGTCTTTGGCGAGCTGGGATCAACGGCAAGAACCGCGACAGAGAAACCTTTCTGGATCAACATCATCCCGAAACTCTCAATGAATGTGCTTTTGCCCGCGCCCGGCAGACCTGTGATTCCCAAACGCAGAGCTTTTCCTGTCCGGGGCAGCAGCGCGTCGAGTATCTGCCGCGCGGATTCCTGATCGGCAGGCAATGTGCTTTCAATCAAAGTAATCGTCTTTGCCAGCATCCGCCGGTCACGATTCAAAACTCCCGAAATGTAGCTTTGGGCATCAGGCTTTTTCATCGGTTACCTTGAAGGTATTTTCCCTCGAGCAGGAGCAAAACTTTATCCGCGGACTGCGTAATGGCCGTGCCCGGCCCGAAGATGCCTTGTACGCCTTTGGCATGAAGGAAGTCATAATCGGCAGGCGGGATGACACCGCCAACGATGACTATAATTTCCTCACCACCCAGTTCTCTAAGTTTTTCAATCAGCTCCGGTACAAGGGTTTTGTGGCCAGCGGCAAGGCTAGAAACGCCCACCAAATGAACATCGTTTTCAATAGCCATCTTGGCCACTTCTTCCGGTGTCTGAAACATCGGGCTGATATCCACATCAAAACCCAGATCGGCATAGGCGGTGGCAACTACCTTGATGCCCCGGTCATGTCCATCCTGCCCCATTTTGGTCACAAGCATGCGCGGACGGCGGCCTGTTTTTTCAAAGAATATTTCCACCCGTTTGCGCAAGGCGGCAAGAATTTCACTATCGCCATATTCAGAGGCATACGCGCCGGAGATAACGCGGGTGGTTGCCACATAGCGACCGAAAACTTTTTCCACAGCGTCGGATACTTCGCCCACGGTCGCCCGCAGCCTTACCGCGTCAATTGATGCCGCAAGTAAGTTGCCACCTTCTTTGGCGACAGAGGTAATCTTTTCTAGTGCATTTCTTACAGCCTCTTTATCGCGTCCGGCTTTAATCTGTTTCAGGCGGCTGATCTGCTCGTCGCGGACGGAAGCGGGAACATCCAGAACATCAATGGGTACTTCATCATTTACTTTGTATTTGTTCACGCCGACGATTGTGTCCTTTCCGAGGTCAATCCGCGCCTGCCTGCGGGCAGCTGATTCCTCAATTCTCATTTTGGGCATTCCGGTTTCAATGGCGCTGGCCATGCCTCCCAGTTGTTCAATTTCATCGATAATTTTTTGCGCTTCTCGAATGATGGATGCGGTCAGCGACTCGATATAATAAGAGCCGCCCAGGGGATCAACCACATGACAAATCTGAGATTCTTCCTGAAGAATGATTTGCGTGTTGCGGGCAATGCGCGCCGACAGAGGCGTGGGCAAACTTACCGCCTCATCAAAAGAATTGGTGTGCAGAGATTGCGTCCCACCAAGAGCTGCCGCCAAGGCCTCCAGAGTTGTTCGAATAATATTGTTGTACGGATCCTGCTGGGTAAGGCTCCAGCCTGATGTTTGAACATGAGTGCGCAAAACAGTAGAGCGGGGATTGGTCGGGTTAAACTCACTGACAATTTTATGCCAGAGAAATCGCGCCGCCCGCAGCATGGCAATTTCCATAAAGAAGTTCATGCCCACGCCGAAAAAAAACGATAGACGGGGCGCGAAATCGTCAATCTTCAGGCCGCCGTTAATGGCTGCCCGGATATATTCCTTGCCGTCTGCCAAAGTAAAAGCCGCCTGCAATACAGAATCAGCACCTGCCTCCATTATATGGTAGCCGCTGATGGAAACTGTATTGTAACGCGGCATATTCTGAGAGCAGTAGGAAATAATATCAGAGACGATCCGCATCGAGCTGCGAGGCGGATAAATATAAGTATTGCGCGTAAGATATTCTTTGAGGATATCGTTTTGGATGGTTCCGGCTAACTGACTCTGCGCGACTCCCTGTTCCTCGGCGGCAACGATATAGCCTGCCAGAATGGGAAGTACAGCGCCGTTCATCGTCATGGATACAGTAACTTTATCCAGTGGAATCTGATTGAAGAGAATTTTCATATCCTCGACAGAATCTATGGCCACACCAGCTTTGCCTACATCACCCGCCACACGCGGATGGTCGGAATCGTATCCCCGATGGGTTGCCAGATCAAAAGCTACAGAAAGGCCCGTCTGACCGGCGGCCAGATTTTTGCGATAGAAATCGTTTGATTCCCTGGCGGTGGCAAATCCCGCGTATTGACGAATAGTCCATGGTTGATTGGTGTACATTGTCGCCGTGGGGCCTCGCATATAAGGGGCCATGCCGGAGAGAGTATTTACAGAATCGAGCCCCTCCAAATCTTCGGTAGTGTAAATCGGTTTTACAGGGATTCCTTCCGGCGTCTCCCAGTTCAGGGAATCCGGGTGCTTTCCTTTTAATTCTTTTGCGGCAAGTTCCTGCCATTTTTCTTTTGGAGACTGCTGGGACATCATGAACTCCTTTGCTGAAAATCTTCACTTCCTTATCTTGGAGTGTTCATAAAATCAAGCCGAAAAATGCCGCGTTGAAGTGAGAACAAAAAACTCTCGACAGTGTTTATAAAGGTATACTTGATCAAATAACTTGCTTTTTAAGTTACACATTATATGATTACAATATGAATGATGAAAAACTCTACATTGTGATGATGGGATTGCCTGCAAGAGGAAAATCCACTCTGGCTGTGCGTCTACGGGACGCCTTTCGAAGGGATAGAATTCCCACAAAAATATTTAATAATGGCAACCTGCGGAGGATATACAGGCCGCTTCAGGAGACATCCCTGTCGGAATTTTATTCTCCCGAAAACACATCCGCCGCAAAAACGAGAAAAAAAATTGCCCAAATCAACATGAAGAGAGCCAAATCATATCTTCGGGGCGCGGGGCAGATTGCTATCCTTGATGCAACCAACGCCAGCAGAGAGCGCAGGAAAATGATTGAGGATTTTCTTAATGATTATCCGATTCTTTTTATTGAATGCGTAAATGATGATGAAGAAATCCTTGGCCTTAATATTATGGAAAAGACTAAGCTGCCTGATTTTGCTCATCTCGACCGCCGGACGGCGAAAGCGGAATTTATAAAACGGATTGCTTACTATCGCCTGGTGTATTCGCCGCTTGCGGGAGAAAGAAACTATGTGCGGCTCGATTCTCTGCACAATAAGATTCTGGAGGAAAAGCACAGCGACACAATTAGTCTCTATCCACGCATTCGTGATTATCTGGTCACGGATGTGGTCAAGAATCTCTTTTTGATCCGTCATACAGAAACAGGATATAATATTGCCAACCGTATCGGAGGTAATCCGTCACTCACACAGAAGGGAATAGCGCAGGCACAGTCTTTGGGGAGGTTTTTCCAGAAGCTAAGTCTGCCCTATATTTTTACCAGCAGCAAAAAAAGGACGATGCAAACGGCTCAATTAATCGCTTCCGGGCAGGAAAATTGCACAATTATTCCGATTAAGGAATTTGATGAAATTCATGCCGGTATTTGTGAAGGGATGACATATAAGAGCATTGAAAAGAAAATGCCGCAAATATATCAGGGAAGAGAGGCGGATAAATACTCCTATGTATATCCGGGTGGTGAAAGTTATGAACTAATGAAACTGCGCATCGAAGTGGGGATCAAGAAGACTTTTCATTTAAACCGGCATTCCGGCAACATTATGATTATCGGCCATCAGGCTGTCAACAGGATGATTCTTTCTCATTTTCTTTACCGGCGTGAAGAAGATGTTCCCTACATATATATTCCGCAGGACAGATTTTACCACATCATATCCATTCAAGATAAAAAGCTATTTGAAATGAAAAGATACGATTAACGGCAATTTTTTAAGCAAAAAAAATGCCGGCAAGATCAAACTATCCCTTGACAAGCAAAAACAGACCCCATATACTTCGTGCCATTGAAAAATATTTCAAAATAAAAAGGGGGATTTAATTATGAGTGGATCGTTTTTAAGGAAAAGTTTGGTTGTGTTTTTTGGATGCGCAATTATCGCCTTTACTGCCGGTGCCGGATATGTAAACGCAGCTGCCGTGGGTGATTTGGTATCTAACCCTCAAATAAAGGATGCAGAAGATAATCCGGCAGTTGTTCCTGATTTTGGTACTAAAGTGCTTGGGATAACCTATGCCAACACGGGTGCATCTGATTTAGGTGATCCGATAGCCGATGCGACTAAAGCAAAAAAATATGACAAGGCTCTTTACACAGGATTAGGTGTTGCCAATCTGAAGGACTCACCTGTTCCCAACTTCATTATTCGAAAAATTATCAAGGGGAAGATCGAGAAATATCAAGCCACAATCCTGACCGATGCTGATCTTACACTTCCCAAGACTTGGGGTTTGGGCGATGTCAACGATAAGTCGGTGTTTATGGTGATTGGTAAAGACAAAAAAATCAAATTCATAAAGTTTGCCGATAAAAAGAATCCGTGGACTCCTGCGGAAGTCAGCGCTGCTATTAAAGTAATTGATGATCTGGTAAAGAAATAGTAGCAGTAAAATTCAGTTGTAAACGACAAAAACCCCCACCTTTTTTACATAAAGGCTGGGGGTTTTATTTTGCAATGTTTTTACCCTATCAATAAATTCGCATCATTATCGCATTATTATTTCTTGACACGTCTGCAACAATAATATAGTTATTTACGTGACCGAAGGTCAGAACAAGTGAATATTGGCAATAATTTTATTAATTTGTCGTAGTTTTCAAAATTTTTTATATTGAGGTATCCATTTGAGCTCGCAGGATAGAAGAGAAAAGGAACGGGAAAGTCGAAGAAGCGCGATTTTAAAAGCCGCGCGGAAACTTTTTTTTGATCGAGGTTTCAAAAATGTAACCGTTGATAACATTGCCGCTAAAGCTGAAGTCAGCAAAGGGTCTGTCTATCTTTATTTTAAAAGTAAAGAGGAAATATACACCCAAATATTGATTAACGATAGTATTACCTCTTTTCGAGATCTGGAGAATAAGTTTTCGGCAAAGGATGCACCAGCGGCAGAACTTCTGTTGGCATTTGCGGACAGTTATATTGATTATTTTCTGAATGAAAATGAGCTTTTTAGAATCCTGATGACATTCATGCTGCATGCGGATGACATGATTCTTACAGATGAACAAAATGCTCAACTCTTACAGAGTACAAATGACAACATTAAGTTTGTTTCTGAAATACTGCAAAAAGGTGTTGATGCCGGAGAATTTTCACCAATTCTCAATATTAAGCAGGCGCAAAATGCGATTTGGGGTCTACTCAACGGTATTATTTCCCTTTTTCTGTTTATGGGCAAACCGGAAAGGCGCGCGGAAAGAATCCATTCTACGGCCAAAGACAGTTTAAAAATTTTAATTAAAGGTTTGAAGGCGTAAAACGCATGCGCCTAATCCCTGATCAATCTATCTCGAGATTAAAAATGGCGCGAAGATTATCATGATTGGTTTGTTTGCGCATTTGGTTGCCCGCATCCGAGCCACCGGAGCAGAATTGACGATCATTGAGCTCGATCCGCGACAAGCCGAAATCCCAGGTAGTTGTAGCGATAGTCCGGCTCGATTGCGCTGCGGTAAGAAGTGCGCGCGTAAAAGGAATTGAAGTACCAGCTACCGCCGCGTAGCACGCGTTCGGAACCGGAGGACGGTCCCCCAGGATTGTCTAGTGGACTTTCGCCGTAATACTCATCCCCATACCAATCGGAACACCATTCCCAGACATTCCCGGTCATGTCATATATGCCCAGGCTGTTGGGCTTCTTCTTGCCCACTGGGTGTGTTTTATTGCCTGAATTGTCGCTACACCAGGCATAGTCACCAAGCGATAATTCATTGCTTGTCCCAGCCCATTTCTCCGCTTTGCCGCCGCTTCTTGCGGCGTATTCCCATTCGGCCTCCGTGGGCAGACGATAATATTTGCCACTTTGGGCATTGAGCGTGCGAATAAATTCCTGAACATCATTCCAGGATACCTGCTCCACCGGGCAATTATCGCCGCGATTGTTGAAATTGGACGGGTTTTCGCCCATTACTTTCTTCCACTGCCCCTGAGTTACCTGATACTTCCCTATATAGAAATCGCTTAAGCAAACCTCATGGGCAGGCTTCTCGTCCGGCCTGCCGTCGCCAAAGATATCCCCCATCTCAAAGTAGCCGCCAGCGACATAGATTAATTCCATGTCGGTTGTGGAGTCAATGTGGGCAACCTCCATCTCTGAGTTTGTTTGGGAAATTGGATGAGGATTCTTGTCTTTCATTTTGTTCTCCCATGTTTTCTGCTTTTCTACTAATAGCAATCAGGGAGTTAGTTTCCCCGGACAGCTATAGATATATCCACCGGTCTTGCTTACATATCCCAGTAAAGTTACGTTGTGCTGCTGAGCGAGCTTTACGGCGGCGGTGGTCGGTGTGGATTTGGAAACCAGTACCGGGACGCCCATTCGGATAATTTTTGTCATGATTTCCGAAGATATTCTTCCGGATACAAAAACCAAAGACTTGCCGAACAAATCCAGCTTGCTTTGCTTCAGCATGAGTCCGGTTATCTTATCAAAGCAGTTATGCCTGCCGATGTCTTCAATCAGTATTTCATAATCGGGAGTATGCAATAGCACACTGTGCACTCCTCCGACATCGATATATATTTTCGACCTGGAGACAAAATTATTCATCGAATTCAGGATTGAATTTATCGAATAGGTCGCATCGCTCTCGACTTCTTTGTATTGGCTCTTTTTAAGGGGATTAATGTAGGTATAGCATTTACCACAACCGGAAGTGAGGCTTCTTAAGCTCTCCTGCCTGTCAATAATGACGCCTTCTTTCAGGTTGATGATCACCGCCAGCATCTTGTCATTAAAATAAATATTTTCGACATCTGAATATGAATTAATGACTCCTTCGTTATAAAGGAAACCCAGTGCCAGCTCCTCCTGGTACTGATTCAGGCAAAGCACGGAGACAAGTTCCGTTCCGTTGACGATTACTTTCAGTGATATTTCAGCAATGACTTTTTTAGTGATGTCTTTAATATCGCAACCATCTTTGCCCCTGCTGATCTCACCGACAGTCATCTCTTCATAAATTGTATCTTCCATAAAACCTTTTTTTAATTATTTACGCTTTGATTCATAGCTTTCCCGATCGATAAGGTTGCATTCTCATGGACTGAATATAGGAAAAATATAATTTTGTGTCAAGGAAAACAAGAATTTATATTTTCATTCGTAATGGACAGCAAGCCAGATGGTCTCCTGCTCCGGATCTGTCCACTCCACCCGATGCCGGACATGTTTCTCAATATGCATGTAATCACCGGGATTTATAATGATTAGTTGAGATTGATTTTCAAAACGAATAGTAGCGCTGCCTTTTAAAAGAATAAGCCATTCATTTTCAGATTGATCGTACCAGAAACCTTCTTTAGAACGATGCCCTTGGGAAACAATTCTTTCGATACGAAAACCGGAGGCTTGGAGAATGGTTTCAATAAGCTCGTCTTTTAAATCAGCGGGTATATCGGCAAAGAATCCCTTTTTAGTTATCGTCATGATTATTAACTATCCCATTATCCCTTCGTCCGCAAAGCTAAAGTAGTTGCCATCACCGATGATGATGTGATCGAGTACTTTGATTCCTATGAGTTTTCCGGCAGCGGATAATTCCTGCGTGAACTTTTTATCTTCAGGGCTGGGCAATATGTTGGCGCTGGGATGATTGTGAACGCAAATAATTGCCGCCGCGAATTTTTGGAGTGCCGTATGAATAATTTCCCGCACAATCGGCATGGCCTGATTAACCGTACCTGTAGCTGCGTCGTTTGTAACAATGATTCGATTGTTGCTGGTGAGATAGACAACTTTAAAGACTTCTGTCTTGAGGTCGCGCATCTGCGGCATGAGAATATCGAAAACATCCTTTGCGACGGCGATCTTAGGCTTTGGACCGCTGACTTCCACTTCACGGAAACGCCGCCCGATTTCGAGTGCGGCTTGAATTTGCGCGATTTTGGCCGGCCCAAGCCTTTGAATTCTTTCCACTCGCGCATATCGGTTTGGATCATATTGCGAAAGGTGCCGAACTTATCCAGTATCTGACGCGCCAGATCAATGGCGCTGTTTCCTTTTACACCTGTGCGCAGTAGGATTGCCAAAAGCTCGGAAGGGCTCAGCGCTCCCGCGCCTTTTTTCAGCAATTTTTCCCTTGGCCGGTCATCTTCCGGCCAGCTTTTGATTCCGATTGATTTAGTCTTTTCCGTCACGTCGTTTTATACTCCAACCCCCTACGTCGTAGATGACCTTTAGGCTATTCACTGCGTTCCTTGAATTTGAGTCTCTATCCCACTACACTTCGTTTCGGGGATAGTTCGACTTACAACTTTCAGTTCGCTATGCTTCTGAAAGTTGAGTCTCTATCCCACTACGCTTTGCTTCGGGGATAATTCGACTTACAACTTT
>SESG01023007.1_pt1 | contig 16130 bp, 15 predicted proteins | sample 3171421 | NCBI WGS metagenome assembly SESG01 (sample SAMN10866946, study PRJNA518727) | freshwater metagenome | biome: subpolar coniferous forest; feature: holomictic lake; material: water; isolation source: holomictic Lake 227, 6 m and 8 m depth | place: Canada: near Kenora, Ontario | collected... | reverse complement strand
AACCTTGCCAGCTGCCAATTGGTCGAGGATCGCGGACTTGGCCAGCGTCGGTGTAGATCGGGATGCCAACATGTAAATTGCTTTGGGGGGCAACTTTCCAACGGTTAGAATTTTATCGCCGAACTCTTTATATGCGGACAAGTAGTTGTAGGCAGATGAAACGCTCATCGAGAATTCAGCATCCAGCCACGCGACGAACTGTCCATGATCAAGATGTTCTTGTACGAAAGAGAGTTGTTCTCCGATCTCGAAGATACTGTCTCGAAACCGGGTACGAATGTTCGAGGCCGCAGCCCGGATGTCTTCGGCGAGGTCGAGGGGTAGCGCGGCGTAAGTGAAATTAGTGGTGACGGCGTTCATGACCGCACCTCCGCACTCGGCGCGTAGGCGAGACGGCCAACTTCTTGACCGAGCAACCGCAGGTCTCGCAAGGTCAGGTGGCAACTAATTGAGGCTTCCGGGCTTTGTCCGTAGATTTCGGCAAGGCTTACGGCGATTGCACGACGGTCTTTCTCAATCCTCGCAGTGAGATCGACGAGTATTTCCCTTTCAGTTTCGGGTGTGGTAGTGTGTTCGCGGTTGATGCTGGTGTCAGGCGTCGCTCCCTGGCCGAACTGGGGGGCGGCGCCAACATCTTTTTCGGGGGTCTCGATGGTCATGATCGATCTCCTCACGCTGCGAGGCGATAGGAGTCGATCCAGGCAACCAGATCGGCGGCGGCGATCAAGGTGCGACGTCCAACGTGAAAGACCTTTAGGCGACCATCGCGGATGTCGAGATAGACTTTGGAGCGGCTAACGCCGCTGATGTGGCAGACCTCACGGATTGTGAAGTTGACCTTCTCAGGAACGGGAAACCCCGAAGCGGCAGCGCGCCGTCCCTGACGATTATTTACTACGGTGGCTGATAGCATCATTCTGTCCCTTTATTTCCGGGGACAGTCCTTGATTTATGGGACTGTCCCGAGTGGCGGGTTACAGTCCAGAAGGTGCCGAAATTGTGCTTCGCTGCCCTTTAGCTGAAATTCATTGACAGGGCATTTTCTGGTGCTTTGGGATTTTCATAGCATTACGTCGTGACTCTTGAAGTCGTCTAATGGCCTTTTTGGTATTCGCACCCTTGGAATATGGTGTGTCGATGCGAACCAGAACCGAAGCGGCAAACAACTCGAAAGGTGTCGTCATTATTGGATTTGCACTCAATCCAGGCATAGTACCAGACGCATCGTTGTATGCCACTTGCAACCACATGATTAGCATCTGCTCTTGCACTTTTGCAGGCGCTCCACGGCGTACCATTGGGGATATTAACACTGGTTCGAGTTTAGGCGCCGAACGCCTCCCAGATGGCCTATTGCGACCCTCAACATTCTTCCCCCCGGACGATAGACACCAAGAGAGATGTCTCAGGGCAGCATCCCTGTTGGTGGGATCAGCCACCGATTCAACGCTGATGTCGATTGCGCGCCCGGTGCTCCGCAGATACTGTGCCTGCTGGTCGATCCAGTCTCTGCTGATTGGCGCCAACTCGCCTATGGCGCTAATCACGTCTCTGGCGTCACCGCTATCCTGCGCCCTGCGAACAGCCTTGAGCAGATTCTTGATCTCCACCTGGACCTGTCCAGCCGATGGCTCAGCGCGCTCTTCAAGATACAGGCTTACAGCGAATACGATGCCCGCCTGAAATGCGGCCAAATTGGAGCCTGCCGGGAGCTTGGCGATCTTGGCCAGCCGGGCGACCTCGGCGGTGTCGAAGCGCGCGATGATGGCGGCGTGGAGGGAGTTTGCCATGGCGCATTAAGCCTGGTCGCGCCGAGTTCAGCTGTCAAGCGTGACAGCGTCCAAGGTTATCCCTCCCAGTCCAGGGCTGGATTTTGGACTCCTATTAGACTCGGGGCCTAATTCGTGGATGTTGCCGCAAGCCAACCCCTTGAAAAGATTGGCGTCCCCAAGGGGATTCGAACCCCTGTTACCGCCGTGAAAGGGCACCGCCAACCTCAATGGCATCAGGCACTTACAGTTTAACCCACTGAAATTTCAGCAAAATCCTGTCATTGGGTATAACTGAGAATCACCCCTTGTCACTAATTCATTGGACCAGAATTGGACCAAGATTGGCCTTGCTGACTTGGCCCAATCGACCGTTTTCAGGTCAGTATCTGCACACCATACCAGGATTCGGCTTCCGAGTCGATCCACACTTTACGGGTCCTTGGTAGAGGGTTTCACCCCTCAACAGAGTCCCACCTGACCCGTCAGTGTGGTCGGCTTGATGGACCACTCGCTCCTCCCTGGATGGAACAACCCGCCGACCAGGGGGAAGTGAGCATGTATCTGCAGATAGTCATCGACATTGAACGAAACGATGGCGGCCTGGCTCGTGATAGCCATCGCCGCAATGATGACGTCACCCCCAAATTTCGGCTTCACAGATCGTGGCCCAGGTAGCAAGAAATTCCGCAGAGCGGGCGCGGAGAACATCTTGGCCTGCAGGCGAGCATCGTCGACACCAGGGCTGATCACGCCATCCGCTCCCGAGGTGTCGAGGAGGCGTTCGAGCCAGGCTTCAATATCGTCCGCCAGACTCTGCTTGCCGTCCTGGCGGAGCGTTTCGATCCCGCGCTGAATCTCAAAAATGACAACCACCGGAATACGGAGCTGATCATGTGGCGTGACGTTCAGCCAGGAAAGCAGCTCCTGGCTTGGATTCCGTTTCCGCAGATTGCTGACCACGTCGGTGTCCAGGAGATACAGCATTATTCAACGCGCCCGAACATGGTGACGCCCTCAGCGCGGATTCTTGCGATGGCCTGCTCCAGCTCATCGTCGTCGCTGCAGCTTCCACCACCAATCAGGAAATCCCGCAGCGTCGGCTGCCAAGCATCAAAATCGGCTCGCGACAGAACGACGACCTCCTCGCCGTTGCGATGTCGGATAGCCTGCGGTTGTCCGGCCAGGGCCGACCTCATAACCTCTGGCAAATTATTCCGAGCGTCCGACGCTTGCCAGACGTGGGCAATCCTCGACATCAGCGTCCTCCATACATCCAAGCTGAGCAGCTTACGCCAGAGCGCTGACGGCGTCAACTCGGCTGTACAAGTGAACCGTACAGTTGGGAGAAGGCAGAAGCACCGAGTTTGGTGCGGTCTGCGCACTGGACGACCTCGGTCGGCCAAAGCTCAGCCACTTGAAGCACGTCGTCGCCTTGGCAGCAGCGTGATGAGCATTCACCACGGTCATGCCCAAGTTGATGTGATGCTGTAGAGCAGCGGTATAGCCACGAACACATTGATGAAGTGATTTATGAAAAAGCAGCGAGACGCAAATTATTATGTTGACTTCTAGTGATTTTAGGTTACGGTAAATGAGGCTCCGCACTGGAGAGTAATGCCTTCAGTGTTGATCGTCATACCGCTAAAAAAAGTTACGTTAGTCCAAACCGGCAAGTAAGAATCGGTTGATCAGTGCCCGCCATCGAGCGGTATGCAAGGTGTCGTCAAATTCTTTTGGCGGCAAACCGCACTAAGGATTGCAGCGGTTCAGGCAATTTCATTGCCTGCTAATGCGGCCGGCAGCGGTGCTGCCAGGGGGTGACGCCCCGCAAAGCCGTAATGACTGACGTATCGCGCCGCCTATTGAGTCCGCCCACGCTGGAGAGGGGTGGCTCCGATAGACTCGGAGTCCACCATTATGAATCCGCCACTGGTCGGCGCCCTCAATTATGAGCAGGCCGCTACATATCTAGGAATCTCAGCCGGAACCCTGCGAAATTGGATCAGCGCAGGAAAAGGGCCAAGATCAGTAAAGCTAGAAAGCGCCAGACGCTTCCGTCCCATCGATCTAGAAAACTATCTGGCGTGCAGGGTCCAGGATAATGCTCCAGCACCTGCTCCAGTGCGTCGGGGGCGGCCAACCAAAGTGGAGCAAATCCGCCGCCGTCAAGCCAGAGAACGGGAAAGAAATGCTGCGTAACTTTGGTCGCAAGTGATGGCGGCCTGAGAGCAGTTGTTGGTGCCACAATAAATAAGTGGGAAGCTTTATGGAAGCAATATTTTAACATGATCAGTACAAATCTGGCCATAACTTGTATAGAACCCAGACTTTAATGTTGATGTTGCTATTGCGCATCTATAAACTTAGCGTACTATATGAATTTGAATTGACACGCATAGGGGAGAACCACCGTGACATCTGATAACGAGTATCTAGAGATTTGCCAGCGAAAAGCAATGATTCCAACCGCCATAAATTCCGATACAAATAAACAGGGTCTGCCGCGCTATCCACGGCGTCCATATCATAGACCTCCAACGGCTAAACCATCCACTATACCCCTACAAAAACCTGCATCAAAGTTTGCTCCAACCGGCGAGCAAATTGCTGCAGATAATGCTGCAGCCCGATTGCGTGATGGATTAACTTCAGGCCTGAAAATGCTTGCAGCTGCGGGAGCCGGAAAAAGTTCAACGCTTAAATATATTTCGACATCGGCGTACGCCACCATGCCAATCTATTACGTTGTTTTTGCTAAGAGAAATGCCGAAGAGGCAAAAGAAAAGATGCCTCAAAACGTCGAATCATCGACTCTCCATTCGGTAGCATGGCGGGCGCTTGGTTTGAAGCCAGAAAAAAATAAATCTCCATCTATGTATCGGTTCATTTTCTCACACCTAAAAGACATCAGTTGGCGTTTCATACCAGAAAAGCAGGCTTGCGGAAAAAATAAACTTCGCCAATCAGTTTTGGTAGCGAGGGTTATACAAACGTTCTGCATGTCCGATGATATCGTTGTCGACGATAAGCACGTGGTAGCAGTTTTAGACGAGGAAATAGGCAATGCGATTTCGGCCATCCGTCGGACGGCTAAAAATCTGAATCAAAATGACAAAAAGCTGGCTAGCGCGAAGGAACTCACATGTCAGATTGCCAATCTGGATAGAGCGTACGAAGCACTAAGGCCAATGCTCCTGAATGCAGCTATTAAGATTTGGCCGCTTCTTAAAACAAACCTATCCAGCTATCATGATGTATATCTAAAAGCATTTGAACTTAATGGCGAGATAATTCGAGCATACTTTGCAGAATATGCTGTTGTATTTTTGGACGAGGCGCAGGATGTTAATGGCGTTCAGCTTTCAATTCTTTCAAAAAGTGGCAGGCCAATCCTGGCCGTGGGCGATAGCTATCAACAATTATACGCTTTTCGAGGGGCGCTGGACAGCCTTAAGTTGATTCACGGTGACGCGGTGACTCTGAGTATGAGCTTCAGATTCGGACCGGCAATTGCTGAAGTCGCGAATCGAATCCTCAGAACTCATCCCGAAGGGCGACCGAGAATTGCAGTCAGAGGAACACCAATGATTTCAAGCAAGGTGAAGCTACTTGGTCAGCATGATGATATTCCGTATGAGCCTGGGAACCCAATAGCAACCCTTTGCAGGTCGAATAATGGCGTTTTGCGTGAGGCGATAGCTGTCGCGTCACGGGGGATGCGTGTCCATATCATTGGGGGCATTTCCGAATCAGCTGCCGACATTGAAGATGCGCTCGCTCTGAAAGAATGTCGACTCAGTGATATTAAGCCATCAAGTCGTTTCGCACGTTATCGCGATTGGAATGAGTTTCTCATTGAGGCAGATGGAGACGAAGAGCTTACTGAAATTATTGAAGCGCTGAATGATGGTTTTTCTGATAAAATTTCACGTTTGAGAATAATGCATGATGCACAGCCAGGACCACAAACAGCATGTATCGTCAGCACGACACACAAAGCAAAAGGGTTGGAATGGAGCCGCGTCGCGATCGGATCCGATTTTCCAACAATTTCCGGCCTGCAGTGGCGATATGATGAATCAGTAGAAGCAGAAGCGAATGGGAGCAAAAATGTCGTGAGGCAGGCTATTGAAGGTTGGCACACATTATACGTTGCAGCCACAAGAGCCATGCATGTCCTGATTTTGCCGTGGAAACAAAGAGAAATTGCATCATAGCCATCACAATAAAGAAAGCGACATCTTGTGATGTCGCTTTCTTTATATGTTCCGTTGCCCTCAACACTTAATGTCTGATCAGCCGATTTTGGCAACGTTTGTGTAGGTGCGTCGGGTTGACGGGGACTTTCCCACAGGTTTTTTGTATGCAGGGGCGTCGCGCGAAGGGTGCTGTGGGGCGCCTTCCGAAAGTTGGGATCAGTAAAGTACATGCCTTCTGCCTTCCAGCAACAGCAGTATCATAATAAGAACAGGACCCACTAAAGCGGTCTACTTGCTCGGACTGGAGCCGCGCTCCCATTTAATGGGGAGTGCCTATCGCGAAAGCAAAAAATTCTTCTTAACAAACGCAACAATTGTTTATTATCCATTTGACAATAACAAAACATGTGGTCTTATAAACATCAACACGAACATATTGTCTAAATATTGAACCAAGGATACAACCGATGAGAATAGACACATTCAAGACACCCACTCGCTCTTTGACTATTAAGCAGCGATTTAGCATGGCCTACGAAATTATCAAGGTGGGCATATCTGCAGCGGAGATCAAACGGGTGCTAAAACGGCATGGCTTTGTTGTTTCACCGAACGTTCAGGTTATTGAGAGCGCGATTGCCATGATTAAAAACGGCCGGCACGCTCGCATTCGCCGTCGTCTGGAAAGTCGGTTTGACGATAAAGCGCTGATCCAGAAACTCGCGCAGACTCAGATTGCTCAACAGAATGTCCAGGGCCATCAAAGAGCTACTCCCAAAACGGATGACGAAATTCTCAAAGAGCGGCTTGCCCGTCTGGATGCGAGCAAGAAGCAGCGCATCATCAAATACGCCAAAGATGCTTTACGCTATGGTGCCGCTGGTGGGACATCTTTTGCAGTTACATTGACGACAGATCAATCAGATGCTTCTTATCAAGTTGTCATATACAAAAATTGGAACACATACAAAGGAGCTTACAAAGGCTGGGCAGCAAAAGAGGACCACCACAAAATATGTGCGCCCGCAGATTGGAAAACCCGAGTTGAAAGTCGTGGCCTTGCCATGGTTGATGGTAAGCTTACGCTTAACCTCGACCCCATTGGATGTGATCGCGTTGGCGTTGAGATGTTTCGGGCCTGCTACGTTCAGCAGGGCCGTGGTTATAACGCCCTTTCGGTCAAGGGATTCATCGCCAGGGTGATTCCTGATGGCGAAACCTACGCGGTGCATGGCGATACTGAGGCCCAGGCTATCAGCAAGCTGCGCCGTCAGGGCGTCCTTCCTGCACCAGTAAAACAGAAGAGGGTACAGGACAATAATAGAATATCGGTAGCAATTGCCGCTTGAGGACATTCCCAGAGCGCCATAGTATAGAGGGCCACAATAGGAAACGTGGCCCCTATCTCCTAATCCTTACGAGTCCTTTTTACTGATCATAAAATTCGCGACAGGTTTACACAATGAGAACATCAACAGCGATCACAAGTTTCAAGATATCTGGACATCCAAGTTCCTGCAGACAAAATACCCCTCGGCGTTCAGGCGTTTCCGAATTTCCGAGGCCATGGTGTCAGCCTCGCCTCATCGCAAGCATCCCCCTGGCCGAAGCCAAGCCCAAGCATGGCCGACCATGCCAGATCGAATGCTGAGCCATCGGCGACCTCTATGACCTCGTCCACAGTCAGTGCGACGACAAATTTGGCTACCGCTAGCCACTGGACGGCGTAATTGGTTCGAGCGGTCGTCACCGACGTCAAGGCCAACGTTGCGACACGGGCAGCGCGTCTAGCCAGCTTGTCATGCTTACCAGGTGCGCATTCGTTGAGCGGTTCCCTCAGTGCGTCACCGAGCAATTCTACAATTGGTCCAAGCTCAGCGCCGCCTTCCCCTATCCCCTCCTGAATGCCGCGCAAAATCGCCTGCATCATGCCTGGCAGGACGAGGCGCTCGACGAGCTGGCGGTCAGTTGACATATGGCCGTCCCAACGGAATCATGTGCAGCATATTTGGTCTCAATACACTGCTACGCGGGCGGAGACGAGATAAGACCGACAGAGTGCCGGTCGGATTCGGCCAATCACCGTCCCAACTCCAGCCAGCTGCAACTGCTAACATATGGCCGACCACACACAACCATTAAATTTGAGCTGAAGATACCAAATAGGTTGGACCTTGGTAGCTAGCTGCGCCAATAGTGCGAAAGCGGCCATTATAAAAATAATATTCAATAGACTTAATTAAGGTTCCAATCCTACAATAGTTTAGGTGTGCGGTATAATGCCCCCTAGCAGCGAGTCAATTCAGAGCGCTGTTGGGTGTCGTTTGATTATAGGAAAAATGGGCTATTAATGTCGAATTCTATATTTAGATTTAGTCCGGTGTCGATCAGCTTGTTTGTAAGAAGGTGCCTCCAGTCTCAGACCGAAGGCCGTCAGGGATGGGCATCTCAATTTGAAACTAACTATGACGCTCATGCAGCAGCTAATCGCGATATGCGTGACAATCGACGCCAACGCGACTCACAAAGGCGAATCAAACGAGCCATCGAATTAGACAGTGCCTGTGGTACCAGCCCGAATAATCCGCAATGCTCATATGATGATACTAGATTTAGAGCCGATGCCAATTTCATTAATGAAATGATTAAGAAGCGAGTTACCGAGGGCTGGACGTTTCATCCAGGCTACGTCGGCGGTCGGAAGCCGTATTGGCGCGACAAAATTAAGGTTGATGGTCATCTTTATTCAGAAAATAGCCCAATCAGAAAACTATTTGTCGCATCATTGCCCAAGAAAGTTTGCAGCGGACATTCAAAAAGTTCAGTTATTGAATCGCCACGGCATCAGAAAGTGCTAGCTCTTGATGACGAGTATGTCGAATGCAACAAACTGATTAGAAGCGTTTTGCGCGTCGAGGTCGATGCAGTGTTCACGAGTGTAAACGAGATTAACGAAAATCTTCGCACCAGAAACGTTAAGCCGCCAAACTTTGTTGTTGGGTGGGTCGACAAGAGTGGAAAGTTTCATAACCCTCACTTAATATGGTTATTGCGTAACGGCGTTAATTTCTGCCCAGGTGGAATGCGGAAATTTCAAAGCAAGTTTAATCATGTTTTGCGCAGTTTAACCGAGGCGCTACAAGACATTGGAGCTGACCCTGGCGGATTATCAAATTCGTTTCGCATGAAAAATCCTCTGTGCCCACGTTGGGACACGTTTTGCCTGAATGAAACTGGATATAGCCTCAACGAGTTAGCCGACGGCCTACCAACGACCGCTTCAGCCAGAAGGCAAGATATTGATGATTTTGCATACGTTGGCGACAGCAATTCGTTTTTCCATGCGTTGCGTCTGTCAGCATGGGGGAAATGCAGAAAATTCAAAGAATGTAACGACCTTTCAGGATTCATCAAATTAGTTGAGGGCCTTGCACTCGAACTCTCTGATCTGTCAGGGAAGTCAGCTGAAAGCGCCTTAGCGATGTCAGCTCGTATTATCGATTACACCTGGGCAAAGTTCGATGTAAGAAAATGCTCAAACGTAGAACGCACGGACACTCACAGGCCATGTGCCGCCGAGACTGCAGGCAAGTCGCTCAGAGAGTCTAAGCAAATCGGTGGCCGGTATGCCGCCAGGCAGAGGACCGTGAACTGCATGCGAAAATTAACAGATGCTTACTACACTCTCGTTGAAAGTGGAGTAACAAGTCCATCTTGCAAGCTCTTATCGGAAGTGGCTGGAGTTGCAACCAGTTCAGCAGAAAAGTACAGAAAGCAAATAATAGCCAATATAGACCCCGCCATGCTCTCTGTTAAAAAGGTAAGTTCTTGCAGGCACGGGGAGAAAAAGAAAACTATTGAAGATAGTCAAGCATGCATCTCGGGCCATCTAACCACTAACCCTGATAAAATTAACAGTAACCTTGGAACAGCCGATAATTATAATTCTGAAACACAGTCATGTCCCCATAACATGAGTTCGGATATTGAGACCCTTGATGTATTTCGATCTGACACAAACGATCAAGGTACACTCATTGAATCGACAGGCCTGAATGAAAATTCCCATATCACAAAATCATTCACTGAATCTAGAATCCGTTGCAATACAGAATGTCCCGAGATCGATCGCGAGGCAACGAATGGAATGACATGCAAGACGCACCGTGAGCGTGATGAATCGTGGCCGAATGACCAACTTTCAATAGATACCGATGAATCGCAAATTGATGAGAAATGCATTATCCATGAAGGAGAACGTCCCGCCACATCACAGCTATGGATTCTCCGCAGGATGGAAATAGACGAAGCTAAATTCATTGTGGATAATGCATTCAAAATCAGCAACCTCGCAATCCCAAACAGACATTTCCATGACCTGATCAACGATCTGGAATATGCACTCGTTGACGAGTCGCCACTCAGTGACATCGCACTCCTGATTTCGAGCGATTTGCGTATCCATCCGTGGACCGAGTGCCCGTGGTAAACTCAGGTGCTGTTGGTAAGCAAACGATAAAGATGAAGTTGATTGCCATCGCGAATCAGGAATTGTCTAAAAAGATAGGTTAAAAGGTACATATCAGCGGTTAGGCCGCACCTTGCACAGGTGGGCACACAGGCCACCACCCATACTCTTTCTTCGCTAGCTCTCGGTGGAGCGCTACGCAAGAGCATGGATACCCCCTATGCGCTACCTGTACAAGCTCCTTGTTGTTGTGCCTTAATGCCATATCTATAACAGTACTCCTTCTCTTGAAATGGTTACGAGCGCGCTGGTTTGACGTTGAGAGCGCCTGCAGTATGCCCAAATAGTGTGGCACAAAATCCGTTTTTCCCGAGAGAGTATTGAAATGGCGACCACCCCTGGCATAGCTGCCTGACTATGGCGCCCTGAAATACCCAAGGGCAGCAAACCTCTCACGGAGGTTCTTGGCTTCAATGGTCGCAATAGCGTCCATCTGCGGAAGTTTGTCCGATACGCATTCCATTACCTCTGTCATAATATCCCAAGCCTCAGAAAATGGTGATTGGGCACCAACACAGATCACGTCCTCTTGCGAAAGCTCAGCGACGAGGTAGGCCATCGTCAGATATTGTGTGGCGAGCGGGTGTTTCTCGAACAGTAGCGCTAACGCATCGATTGTCGTCCGTTTCGACCGCCTCACGATCTTCGCTACGCGATCCGGAGAGAGGTTTTCAACGGGTTCCTTCAGCGCTTTGTCGAGCAGACTTTGAACTCTATCAAGTTCTGGCGATGAGCTATCATCTCCAGCAAGTTGTTTGCGCATTACAGATACAATGGCGTTGAGAGCAGCGGGTAGAACCATTTCCTCAACAATTTGGCGATCGCTGCGATGGATATTCATAAGTCTACCAATAAGAATTAGGTTATAATTTCTATTTACGTCAAATACTCTGTTAGTCCTGTGATATCTCTACCCACTGCCGTACGTCCCTAAGAACATCCACGCCGATCGTAATGGTTCGCCGATCAGCATTTTCGGACATGAGTTTGGCATGGGGCGGATGGCCCATGAACTCAATCTTCTCGATCACTCGATATGACGGCTTGCTTCCGCCTGGGCGCTGGTATCGATTGCCAATGTTGACGGTGGTCGGCATGGTTTTGTTGTCCTTCATCATGGACATGACCTTATCACGGCGACACGGGGCCTGGAGGCTGAATTGAGAGCGCCCCAGCCGCCGGATGCTCAGGAAGGCGGGCTGTTACACTCTGTTCTTGCCCAAGGCAATGCTATAAATATAGCCATTGTATGGTAGAATACCCTTATGTGGGGAGTGCTGATGTCATCTATTCTCTCATGCCTTCGGTGACCAAGAGTCATAACCCCGCCTTTTTTGATACCAGCCGCAATGAGGTTGTGTGATCTAATTTATAGGTCAAACTATAAGTTGTGCAGATGTTTTGCAAGCTATTAAATCCCATCGCTTTGGGAGCGGTCATTCTGAAGTGAAGCCATCATCCGCTCACGTTCTCGAAGCAGCATCGCCGGATTATGTTGCCCGAACCGCAACCAGTCCGTTATGGCAGCGCGCGACCAATCATGGTCGAGGCTAATCCAAGGTTCTAGGTTAGTGGCACGTCTGCATGGATGAAGAGATGAAATAAAAGTAATGACCAATAACATCTCCTAGAACATGAACCAATCGTCAGCATAATGTGGGGCTGGCAATTGTGGAGATGGCGCGTCAGTCACAGAGAGTATCGGATCGGGATGAACATCGCGTATTGGGCTACCTGATAGTCTTCCGCTTTCAGGAAAATCTTTCAGTTTCGAGCGTCCACCCAAGGGCTTATGACCAGCTGCTTGCGCAGGCGGACACACAGTAATTTTGACTTCGGTCGGAACAGGCTTAGCCTTAGGCGGAGGGGCCAGAATGCTTGGTACATCGCCTCGACACTTGCGAGCCTTAATCAGGCTGACTGCGGAAGCAGTGAGGCCGTAAGCATCGGCAATCTCGCGCTGGAGGCGTTCGTCACCTCGGATTGCTCGAACTTCATCGGCGGTCAGTTCGCTTGGGATGCGACTGCGAATAACGTTAGCGTTCAATTGGGACTTCTCTCTGAATCACGGCCCGCTATGGTGGCTGGGCGGGTGGCTAGTCGACTTTGTGAAGTAAGGAATACATGCTTCGGCATGTTGAGGCAAGTTGTTGATGTGCCACAGTATCTTTTCCTCCCCTGCGACATTGTCAGAGTTATGATTGGCCGTCTGTTGATGAACACTGGTGTGCGGTGTCCCCCATTATCTGAGTCAGAGAGCCATCCCAGCGGCTCTCTTTGCTCTCAGTCCTGGCGAGCGCGCCGTCACAGCCCCCATATCAGTGGTCGCCACATCGTTGCGAGCCACAGACGCAGATGCCGTGTCGACCTCGCTGACCTCCTCTAGAATTGGCCCTATCTCGCGCTCCGGAGAAGGCGACCGTAACAGGGCCTCAATCTCGCCCTGGCGTTTGAGGGCGGCATCGAGTTTGGGTTGCCCCTCCCACTCGGCGCCGATCTGCTGCTCGGCCTTCTCGACTTCGGCAGACAGGTAGATGATCCGGTCTGCGACCTGGGCTTTGATGGCATCGAAAGATCGCAGCTTGTGCTCAAGCGATCGCACAATCCCAAGGGGGTCAGGTTCGTCCGCCAGCGTTACCATGCCGACGCTCAGGGCGAAGGGAGCTGCCAGGATTAGCTCTGCTGCAGCTTGCGGCACCCTGCCGCCGACCGCGCAGCGTATCGGGAAGCCGCCCATAAATCCCAGGACAGCGCTGTTAGCTCCCCTGGCGTCCAGAGACAGAGATTTTGTCGCCTCCGCCCGCGCGGCGGTAATGAGCGCGAGGCCTGCTGCCTTTCGTTCACTGTAAACGGCCGATCCGATGCGAGCGGCGAAGGTGTCTCCTGCTGTCTCGCGGCGTTGACGGATTGATCTGTCGAGATTGGCGCCATCGTCTGTTAGGCGCTCAATCTCTTTGGCCGACGAAAGACGAATCCCGCGCAGCCTCCACTGCTGCTCGTCATGAGATTGCCTCAACCTCAACAGCTTACCAACCTCGGCGTCGACGCCAGCCTTTTCCATCAGCATGGGATTGCCCGTGGCCAAGGCTTTGACTTCGGCAAAAGACATTGCCATATCAACATCCTCAACGATTCTCGACTGCAAGGTTCCTTTCATAACCTGACTGATAAACCCCTGCTTTCGTTCAAGCATCTGCCACATATATGAATCGAAAGATTGCTCGGTGACAATGCGGATGATTTCAACTTCACTGTTCTGATTGAATTGGCGGATGGATCTGCCACTGCGCTGTTCCACCTGATCCGGCCGGTATGGCGCGTCCAGCGCAATTTCAGCGATGAGACGGTCCTGGATATTTGTGCCGCATCCAAGTTTTTCAGTGCTTCCAACAATCACTGAGACTCGGCCTTCACGACAATCTCGAAACAATCTGGCCTTTTTTTCGTCCGAGCCATCAGCCTCATGAATGAAACGAATCTTGTTCGCTGGCATTCCAGCGGCAATCAATGATGATTTAAGTGCATCATAAGCGTTCCAGCTTCCATCATTCTTTGCTGGAGTGCTGGTATCACAAAAGACGATTTGACAGGCCCCGCGAACCGATGAAACTGATCCATCTTTGTTTCGATATTCATTATTTTTCGAAGATTCATAAATTCGCATGATTTCGCGTGATGCGGCATCAATCTTTGTTGTTCCGTCACTTTTGATTCCGAGCAGACGCAGGTCAAGGCTGGCTCTGCGACCATCTGTGCAGACCTGCAGCATATTATCTTGATCAGCCGTAACGGATCGACAGCGGATGGCCTCAGCTCGTTCGGCAAGTGTTGAAATATAATCCGTCAGTTCCGAACTTGGTGTGACGGTAACCACGCGGGGTTTGCCACCTTTTATCGCTGGAACTGGGAGGTTGAGCATATCTTTTGTGATAACATCGGCAAACTCACGAAACATCGTCGTCAGTTCGGGAACGTTTGCAAACTTTGCAATTCGTGTTTTTACGCGAAATCCACCTGTTGTGTCTAATTCTAGGCTCGTTACAGGCCGAGCATAATTCGCTGACCACGAATCATAATGTGCAATTCCCTTGGCTTTCAATGAAGCAAGTTGCAGATATCTCTGGTTCGTGAATGTCTCAGCAATGCTATTTGCAATAGGTGTTGCAGACATAAACGTTACACAGTTGCCTGGATGAACCGATTCTAAATAACGAATTTTCATAAACAGGTCCATTGCTCGCTGCGATCCGGTTGCATTAACACCCTGCTGGCGCGTGGCAAAACTTAGGTTCTTGAACAGATGGCTCTCGTCGACAATAAGCTTGTCAATACCAAGTTCCTCAAACCAAACCATTTTGTCCTTAGACGCAGTGTTTAATTTTTCCTCGAGCTTCTCTTCAAGACGACGAATACTTTTCTCGATAGATTTAATAGTCAGTGAACTATCACGCTCACGTTTAGCTTCATCCAATGATTTCCTCAGCTCGTCGCATTCCTCGCTGATGAACTTCCGCTCGGTCTCTGGCGACACTGCGATGTGCCCCAGCCCATTATGCGTCATCACCACGCCATCATAATTCCCGCAGGCAATTTTGGCCTGCAGCCGCAACCGCCCCGTCTCGGCTAGGTCCTCAGCTGTGGCGGCCAGAATGTTGGCGTTGGGGTAGAGTTGCTGCCACTCCCGACTGGCTTGCTCCAACATGTGGTTCGGAACCGCCAGAACGGGCAAATTACAGAGGCCAACGCGACGGGATTCCATGGCGATAGCGATTCCAACGAACGTTTTCCCGCTCCCGACGGCATGGGCCAGCAGGGTATTTGACTGCATTCCTCGCCAAACTGCATCCAGCTGGTGCCGATTGAGCTTGATGGCGCTCGATGAGCCTTGCAACGTTAAATGTGAACCATCATAAACACGAAGTCTTACTCCATTAAACAAAACGTTATATTTCTTGGCAAGTCGCAGCGCACGATCATCGTCTTCGAATACCCATTTCGAAAACCGATCATTCAGTTTCTGCATCTTTTCCTGGGCACTCAGTGTTTCAGTGAGATTCTTGATCCTTCTGTCGTTTTCATCGGTGTCAAAAACCTCGGGAACCCGCTGGTTTAAGCCCGCTCCAATCAGAGATAGGGCATCCATTCGCTTGGTGCCCCACTCGACGGTTGATTTGACGGACCCTCGGCCAAAGCGCCCGCCGGTGACGGACCAAGAGCCATCGGCGGCGTTGTAGCCAACCTCAACGTCGTGCAGATCAAGGATATCACGGCAAAAATCGCGCACGTCAGTCGGCGGAATCCAGCTGGCACCCAAGGCCACATCAATCGATGACGGCGGGATATCAGGTGGCTGCACGGCCTTCAAAGCGTCGACGTTGTCCTGCCACCGCTCGGGATATTTTCGCGCTGCAGCCTCGGCCTGCGCAAGCTTCCGGCGCACGTCACCGCTAAGATACTGGTCGGCCGTTTCGTACCTAATTGCTGACGGGTCGGCCTTGGTGCGGGGGACACGATAGATCAGCTTCGCGGCCAGGAGTTCGGTGGCGGCCAGATCAGGAGTCGTTTTGACCAACTCAGAAATCCGACCCATGTCGATCCTGCCCAGTTCGTCCAGGCTCACCAGCAAGGCAT
>SESG01007561.1_pt1 | contig 16130 bp, 14 predicted proteins | sample 3171421 | NCBI WGS metagenome assembly SESG01 (sample SAMN10866946, study PRJNA518727) | freshwater metagenome | biome: subpolar coniferous forest; feature: holomictic lake; material: water; isolation source: holomictic Lake 227, 6 m and 8 m depth | place: Canada: near Kenora, Ontario | collected... | reverse complement strand
ATTAACGCCATCTCTTCCCGATCACCGTCTCCTTGGTTTTACGATGCAGTCAAAATTGCATGATCATCTCTTCAGGTTGAATATCTCTCGGAATGGCTCCCAGCTCCCGCTGAATCCGGATACAGTTTTCAAGCCCTTCCAGATCGATGGCGGCATTCGGCTCCAGGTTGGGTAAATGCCGGTTCAGGGCGCTCCGAAACACCGCTGGCTCCACGCCAAACATTTTGCTTCCCAGAGGAATGCAGGCTTCCGGATCCGCTGCCATTTGCCGAACAGTCTGCCGGTAGCCGGCCATCAGGGCTGTCAGTAGGTTGCGATTGTCCTGAATCCAGGAATCGGCGGCAAAGATGCCGCCCCACTGGTAGCGCGGAAAGAAATCCCCGACTCTTGCCAGCACATTAAAAAACCCCTTGCTTTCACCCAAACTCAAGGCTGGTTCCACCATGAAGCCGACATCGATCCGGGCGCTGGTAAAACAGGCCGAATCGCCGTAGGCGCTGCCAAGTGGGACCAGCGTGGCTTCAAGGTCGGGATCAATTCCCTGGGTTTGCAGCAGACACCGGATAAAATATTCATCACAGCTTCCCCTGGACAGAATGCCGATTCTCCGGCCTCTTAGCTCTGCCAGCAAATGGATACCGGGTCTGGCTACCAGAAAATGATCCAGGCTTTGAATAAAAGTGCTGCCGATAATGCGGGCCGCAAGGCCCTGGGAAAAGGCTGTCAAAAACGGGGGAAGGCCGATCTCGCCCACATGAACCCGGTTGTCCCGTACGGCCTGAAGCAGTTCCGGTCCCCCGTGATGTACTTTGACTTCCGGGCACACCCCCAGGCATTGAAAAATACGTTTTTCCACGCCGTAAACCAGCGGAAAGCGTTCGATCCAGAATGAGGGCGCTCCCCAGAGAACGGGAGATACTTTCATTTATCAGTCCGATGTGGATTATTTTGTATCGCGAGTTTTTAATACAGAAAGTTAACGCCCATAGCTGCAATTTCATCTTTGATTTTGCGGAACATATCCAGATGTTCCTGGGTCGGAAGCGCTTTGGCCACATCGTAACACTCGTGGTATTCGCAGCCCATGGGCGCATCTGCGGCAAGGTCCTCGTAGGTTGCCAGTAGCCGGTTGGCGATTTCGTTGATTTCGGCGCGGCTCATGCCCTGATTGGCCACGGCATGGCCGGCTTCGATCCCCAGTCGCGCTTCCAGGGGGGTGGCCCGGTTGCGGTATTTGTTGCGGGTGGAGGCCATCTCCCAGAGATGCCAGCCTGAAACCGTGGAGACCATCGCATGGACCGCCGTTTCCCGGAAGAGCATCTCGGTCATGGGGCCGGCATTGGCGAATCCGTTTGAGGTGTACAGGAGTTTGCTGTTTCGGGACAAGGCCTGGCCCGCCATGGAAATCGACCAGAGCAGCTCCCGTGTGGTATTGGAACAAGTGTTCAGGTGAAAGGGAAAATGCTGGTTGAAAATAGCGCCGTGAATTAGCAGACCGATCAGGCTGTAGGCAACAGTGGTAACAGCCGTCCCTTCCGATCCGCCGCACCAGCCGCCGTAAATTGCGCCAGTCAGGTTGCCGGTAAAACATCCGTACTGGGCATAGTGCAGGGCGCGGTTAAGAAGGGTGTCGGCTGTCTTGAATTCGGTCAGGGACCCGACAAGCCGGGAATCGGTCTTTTGAACGCCCCAGTTGTCGTCGGATACCGCGATCTGGCCGCTGTCGTGTTCAGCCGTCCCAACAGCCACCATGAAGGTGCCTGGGCGCCCCAGAAGCCGAGCCGCCATTTTCTGGTTGTAAATATGCTGAATGCAGCCGCTGATCTCGGTGGGTCCTCCGGATTCGATCAAATGGCCGAAGGTCTCTTCCAGAATCGGGCCGCAGAAACCGTCCAGAAGAGGCTCTTTTAAATAGGCCATGCACATGGACTGGTGGTATTTTTCATCCACGGTGATATCCGGGCTCATGATGCAGAAAGGCGGGGTTTTGTCTTCAACCTGGCGGTGCTTCCACAGGCGGGCATCTTTTCCGCCGCCGACCCAGTACTGGTCATTGGCCATGTAAAGCGCTTCCTTGATTTCCTCATCGCTAACTTCGATGATGCGGTGCGAATCCGTGTTGTAGTAACCCACTTCCCGAAACAGGTCCCAGGCTGCCTGCCAGATACGGTCCGCCATGGCGTCGTCGCTGGGACAGGGGGTTTTGGGGTCGTATTTAATTTCGTATTTTTTGATCAGTTTTTTAAGCGTCGGCGTAAAGCGCCTAGGCAGAAAGTCGTCCTCATCCATGAATCTGCCGGTCCTGGCGCGATCCAGCATCTCCCAGAGTCGATAAGCGGTTGCCATTGGGTTTTTCCTCGATTTGCACGCATAACAAACTGCGCTGTTTCAATAATAATTCAGGCGTTGACGATTTATGGTTTCATCTTGTGGTTTCATCTTGTGGTTTCATTAAGGATGCCATGAGCTCTGGAGCGGATTTGGCATCGTAACAATAAAGATCCGCGCAGATTTTATCGGCCCACATCTGGGATGTTGGCGCGCCTCCGATGACGACCTTGTATTTGTCCCGGATTCCTTTGTCCTTTAGTATCTCGATGATTTCCTTCTGGCGCGGCATGGTGGTGGTCATCAGCGATGATGATGCGATGAAATCGGCGCCCATGGCCTCAGCTTCCTTGACAAAAGTTAGGGAATCCACGTTGTAGCCCAGATCCTTGACATCGAAGCCGTTGGTTTCCAGAATCAGTTTGACGATATTCTTGCCGATTTCATGCAGATCGCCTTTTACCACGCCGATGACAACTTTTCCCTTACACTTTTGCCCGCCGACCTTATCAAGATAAGGCCCAAGGACTTTCACGACCGCGCTCAGGGCATCACCGGCCATCATGATTTCCGGCAGAAATATATCCAGTTTGGCGAATAGCTCCCCGACGTGCGCCATGGTCCGGGTGAGCATTTCGATCATTTCGATGGGATCTGAGCCGTTTTCAAGCAGGTTTGCAGCCAAATCCTGGGCTATTTCAGCTTCACCGTCTTCTACGAGTTTGCTTAATTGTTCCAAGGACATCATTGTCTCCCCATGGATCAGTAATAATTAGGTTTTATACACGGCTTGATTTTTAAATGAATTGATGGCGGATTGTCAAGTCATTTTGATGGGTATTTCAAACAAAGGTTCCCTTGCCGGAAAGCGCTCGACGGCGCCGTCTCTGGTCAATTTTCCTTGTCAGTCCAAATGTGCTGGATTTAAATGCGGTAAGTGTTGTATATAAAGCTTGAATGTATCATTCTTAAATTTCATCGAACGCTCTTGTGCCCGCTAATCACAACTAAAATCGAAAAGATTCCCCCCTTTTCTAAAGGGGGAAGTATCATTTTCATATGTGGGGGGATCGAATTTAAGAAAGATACGCTGCTTGAACGGCAAAAGGAATGTGAAAGGGGATTAGTATGATCAGCAATGACGATATCTTCGATTCAATGACGATTAAATTGGATCCACAACTGCCTGAAATGCCGGAGTTTGCCAAGGGCATCCGGCGGGCGCCGGATCGGGGTTTCAGTCTCACAAAAGAGCAGACCAGGGTGGCTTTGAAAAATGCGCTTCGCTATGTTCCGGAAATTCATCACGAGGTTCTGGCTCCGGAATTTTTAAACGAGCTAATAACCCGTGGACGGATTTACGGCTACCGCTTCCGTCCGCCCGGAGCCATCCAAGCAAGGCCAGTGGATACCTACAATGGCCGGTGTCTGGCAGGCAAGGCGTTTCAGGTCATGATCGACAACAACCTGGATTTTGATGTGGCGCTCTACCCGTATGAACTGGTGACCTACGGGGAAACCGGGAGCGTCTGCCAGAACTGGATGCAGTACCGGCTGATCAAAAAATATCTGGAGATTCTCACTGAAGACCAGACCCTGGTCATGGCCTCCGGCCATCCGCTGGGGTTGTTCCGCTCGCAGTCTGACAATCCGAGGGTCATCATCACCAACGGCCTACTGGTGGGGGTGTATGACAATGAGAATGACTGGGAGGTGGCGGTCCAGATGGGGGTGTCCAGCTATGGTCAGATGACGGCTGGCGGATGGATGTACATCGGCCCGCAGGGCATCGTACACGGCACCTACAATACGCTGCTAAACGCCGGTCGCCTGAAATGCCATGTGTCAAAAGACGGGGATCTGAAAGGAATCCTTTTCGTCTCATCTGGCCTTGGCGGCATGAGCGGTGCACAGCCAAAAGCTGCGGAGATCGCCGGTGCGGTTTCGATCGTGGCCGAGGTTGATACCTCACGGATTCAGACCCGGATGGATCAGGGCTGGGTCCAAAAAACATCATCCGACCTGAAGGAAGTCTTTGAGTGGGCTCTTGCAGCCAGAAAAGCAAAAAAGCCGCTATCAATCGCTTTCATCGGAAATGTGGTGGATCTTCTGGAATATGCTGTGGCGGAAAATATCGCGATTGATCTGTTGTCCGACCAGACCTCCTGTCATGTGGCCCACAGCGGCGGATACTGTCCCCAGGGGCTGACATTCGCGGAGCGGACAGCTCTTCTGGCAAGCGACCGGAAAAAATTCTGTGCGCTGGTGGACAAAAGCCTTCGCCGCCATTATGAACTCATCAAGATTCTGGTGGAACGCGGCGTTTATTTCTTTGACTACGGCAATGCCTTTCTGAAGGCGGTTTACGATGCCGGGGTTACGGAAATCGCCCGGAACAAAAAGGACACCAAGGACGGGTTCATTTTCCCCTCATATTTTGAGGACATCATGGGACCCATTTTCGACTATGGATACGGCCCGTTTCGCTGGGTGTGTCTCAGCGGAAAGCCGCAGGATCTGGTCAATACGGACAGGGCGGCCATGTCCTGCATCAATCCGGACCGTCGCAGCGAGGATCGCGACAATTACAACTGGATCCGGGATGCCGGAAAAAATCAACTGGTGGTAGGAACCCAGGCCAGAATTCTCTATCAGGATGCCAGGGGCCGGGTGGATATCGCCCTTGCCTTCAACCAGATGGTCCGAAGTGGCGAAGTCGGGCCCATTATGATCGGCCGCGATCACCATGATCCGGGCGGAACGGATTCGCCTTTCCGGGAAACCGCCAATATCAGGGACGGCAGCAACGTGGCGGCGGATATGGCAACCCACTGTTTTGCCGGCAACTGCGCCCGGGGCATGTCTCTGGTGGCGCTTCATAACGGCGGCGGTACAGGCATCGGCAAGGCCATCAACGGCGGATTCGGGCTGGTTCTGGACGGTAGCCTGCGGGTGGACGAGATCATCCGATCGGCCCTATCCTGGGATGTGATGGGGGGAGTCGCCCGCCGTAACTGGGCCCGGAATCCCAATGCCATGTCGGTTGCCATGGAATACAATGCGAATAACCCGACCGGCGACCATATTACGATTCCCTATGTGCCGGACGAGGATTTGATTTGTTCGCTTGTGGACTCACAGTTTCAAGATAAAGGATGACAAGAGATGTCCAAGTCATTGATTGAGTGCGTTCCCAATTTCAGTGAAGGCCGGCGGCCGGAGGTGATCGATGCCATTGTGGGCTGTTTCCGGAACAAAAAGGGCTGTTATCTGTTCGATGACCGCGCGGACAAGGATCATAACCGCCTGGTCATCAGCCTGGTCGGGGAGCCCGATCCGATTCAGGATGCCATGATTGAGGCTGCCAAGGTGGCTATCCGCCAGATTGATATGGAAAAGCACCAGGGCGGGCATCCGCGAATCGGGGCTGTGGATGTGATTCCGTTTACGCCCATCAAAGCCATCACCATGGCCGAATGCGTGGATCTGGCCCATGCGTTCGGGAACCGCTTTCATGCGGAAACCGGTGTCCCTGTCTATTATTACGAAGCGGCGGCCCGAAATCCGGAGCGAAAAAAACTGGAAGTGATTCGAAAAGGCCAGTACGAAGTTCTGAAGACTGAGGTTGTCCTGTCGGAGAGGTGTCCGGATGTGGGTCGGCCGGCTCTTCATCCCAGCGCAGGGGCCACGGTTATTGGCGCCCGCCCTTTTCTGGTGGCCTTTAATGTCAACCTGAACACCAATGATCTCAAAGTGGCAAAGGCCATTGCCCATGCGGCCCGCGCATCCGGCGGCGGTTTCAGCCATGTCAAGGGCATTGGACTGCCGCTTGCGGATCGGGGCATGGTGCAGGTCAGCCTGAATATCGTGGATTACGAGAAGAATCCGCTTTACCGGGTTCAGGAGTTTGTGCGCATGGAGGCCCGGCGCTGGGGGGTGGAGATCGTTGAAACCGAGGTGTACGGCATGGCGCCGGCGGCGGCGTTGCTCAGCAGCACCGAGTATTACATGCAGCTCGCCGGCTTTGACAACCGCCAGGTGATAGAGCTGCGCCTGCTGGAGATGATGGGAGACAGCGATGATTCGTAAACTCATCCGGAATGCGCATATTTATTCGCCCGTGGACAATGGCGCGCCTCTGGCCGGCGCTTCCCAGGGGCGTGTGGCCTGCTTTGAGCAGGGAGCCATGTTGGTTTGTGACGGGTTGATCGAACGTATCGGAACCGAGATGGAGGTGCTTACGGATATCGATACTCTGCATGTTGATGAGGAAGTTGACTGCATGGGCGGATGCGTCATTCCGGGGTTTGTGGATCCCCATACCCACATGTGCTTTGCCGTCAGACGAGAAGCGGAATTCGGGCTTCGCTTGAAGGGTTCGTCGTATCTGGATATCTTGATGGCTGGTGGCGGCATCCTCTCGTCGGTGAATGCGGTCCGGAAAACATCCGAGGACGACCTTCTGACGGCAACGCTGGAAAGCGCATTGTCCGCCCTGCGGTTCGGGACCACCACCCTTGAAATCAAGAGCGGTTACGGACTGAATACCGAGACCGAGCTCAAAATGCTTTCGGCCATTGACCGGGTAAGCCGCATGACCCCGCTGGATGTGGTGGCCACGTTCATGGGGGCGCATGCGATTCCGGAAGAATACCGAAAAGCACCGGAGGATTATGTCGATCTGCTGATCGCCGAGATGATTCCGGCAATCCGTCGCCAGGGTATTGCCAAATATTGCGACGTGTTCTGCGAATCGGGCGTTTTTTCAGTGGATCAGAGTCGCAGGATTCTATCAGCCGCAAGCTATGCCGGACTCGGGCTTAAAATTCACGCCGATGAGGTTCACGACATGGGCGGTGCTGGTCTTGCCGCCGAGCTGCGGGCTGTTTCCGCCGAGCATCTGCTGGCCGCAAGCGATGCCAACATCGCTGGTCTGGCGACATCGGGAACCATAGCCGTTCTATTGCCCGGAACAGCCTACAGCCTGCAAAAACCCTATGCCAGGGCAAGGGACATGATCGCGGCCGGCGTTCCGGTGGCAATTGCCACGGACTGCAATCCCGGGTCCTGTTTTACGGAATCCATGCCTTTTGTTTTTGGCTTAACGGTGATGAACATGGGACTGACACCGGAAGAGGCTCTGACGGCCGCCACATTGAATGCCGCATATAGCATCGGCATGGCCGGTCGGGTCGGCAGTCTGGATCAAGGCAAGCAAGCGGATTTTCTGATTCTGGACGGCCAGTCTCCAGCCATTATGGCTTATCATGCCGGGGTGTCGCCGGTTATGGCGGTGTTTAAAAAAGGGGAGAGGATCAATACAGGAAGGAATACCCGATGAAACTTGCGGATATGACCGTGTCTGGATTTGTCAGGGAACTAGCGTCGGTTTCTCCGGCGCCAGGCGGTGGCAGTGTGGCCGCCCTTTGCGCCGGGCTTAGCGCAGCCCTTTGCGCGATGGTGGCCAGACTGACCCATGGCAAGGAGAAATATCGCGCTGATCGGGAGGCCATGGAAAGCCTGATTCAACATGCGGATACCCTGACCGATCGCTTCATTGCGCTGATGGAAGCGGATACCCAAGCTTATAATCAGGTGGTGGCTGCTATGCGGCTGCCCAGGGAAACAGCGGAAGAAAAGGCGGTTCGAAAAACTGCGATTGAACAGGCCAACCGAAAGGCGGCCGAGGTTCCCATGGAAACATTAAGGGATACGTTGAAACTGGCCGATATCGTGAAGGAGACGGTTGAAAAAGGAAACGTCAACTGCATTACCGATGCCGGAACAGCCGCCCAACTGGTCCGAACGGCTGCCTACAGTGCAGCCTACAACGTTCGCATCAACCTGGCAGGGATTGCTGATCCGGTTTTTGTGGAAAACTGCCGTGCGGAAGTGCGTCAGATATTATCTGGCATCAATACATCCATTGATGCGGTCGAGCAAAAGGTGGATTCAGTCCTGGGATAGGCTGAAGGATTAAGACTGGCAAGGAAAAGGCGCTGAAAAATGCAGTTTGTTGTAATTGATAAAGAAAGAATCACTATTGATGATGTGGTGGCCGTTTCCCGTGATAGGGTTCCGGTCAGCGTCTCCCCGGAAGGCTATGAGCGCGTTGAGAAAGCAGCGCGTCTCGTTGCCAGGTGGGTAAGGGAAGAGAAGGTTATCTATGGTGTCACCACGGGCTTTGGCGCCATGTGCAATGTCACGATATCTGCGGCGGACACCCGCGCCCTGCAGAAAAAAATTCTCATGAGCCACGCCGTGGGTGTCGGGGAACCCTTGCCTGAAGATGTGGTCCGAGCGATCATGGCCATTCGGCTCCACGATCTTTTCATGGGATACTCCGCCTGCACCAACCAGACGCTCAGCCATCTGGTGACGTTTCTGAACCGTGGCGTAACGCCGGTGATTCCGGCGAAAGGATCTGTGGGCGCCAGCGGCGATCTGGCTCCGACAGCGCATCTGGGCCTGGTTCTGATCGGCCTGGGAGAGGCGTATTATCGTGGAGAGCGCATGAACGGGGCTCGGGCGCAGAAGAAGGTCGGCCTTGCGCCACTGATTCTTGAGGCAGGCGAAGGGCTGGCCCTGATTAACGGCACCCAGGTGATGACAGGGATTGCGGCCCTGGTGGTTCACGATGCCGTCCGCCTGGCGAAGCTGGCGGACGTTGCCTGCGCCATGAGCCTTGAGGTGCTCATGGGAAGCAGTTCCGAGTTTGACCCCCGGATTCATCAGGTCCGGCCCCATCCCGGACAGATTGCTTCCGCCCGGAACATGCTGCGGCTGACCCATAACAGCCAGATCATTCTTTCCCATCAAGGCTGCGCCCGCGTGCAGGATGCTTATACGCTGAGATGCTCTCCCCAGATTCACGGGGCCAGCAAAGACGCTGTGATTCATGCCGGAAAAGTCGTTGACATCGAAATCAATTCTACTACCACCAACCCCCTGATTTTTACGGACACCGAAGAGATTCGTCTGGGCGGAAACTTCCACGGTCAGCCCATTGCCATGGCGGCCGACTACCTGTCCATGGGGATTGCCGAGCTGGGAAATGTCTCTGAAAGGCGGATTGAGCGGCTGGTCAATCCGCAGCTCAGCGGGCTGCCGGCTTTTCTGGTAAAGAACGGCGGGCTGAACTCCGGATTCATGATCGCCCAGTACATGGCCGCGGCCCTGGTTTCAGAAAACAAAGTCCTGGCGCATCCGGCCTGCGTGGATTCAATCCCCACATCCGCCAACAAGGAGGATCATGTCTCCATGGGCACAATCGCCATCCGCCAGTGCCGTGAGATACTGGATAATGTGGAGCATGTCCTGGCTGTGGAAATGCTGTGCGCGGCCCAGGCGTATGATCTGTTGGCTGAAAACCAGCGTCTTGAGGCGGGCGATGGGACCCGCGCGGCGTACAAGATGATCCGCGAAAAAATTCAGTTTCTGGATGAGGACCGGGTGCTGGCGATTGATATTGCCGCAATGGTGGCGCTGATCCGCTCCGGAACCTTGCTTTCGGCAATCGAAAACGCCGTCGGAGTTCTGAATTTGACATCCCCCTGTCCCATAAAGGAAACGGCATGAACGTGGTGTATATTGAAATCGACCGTTGCATTGCATGTCTAAGCTGTGAGCGGGTCTGTTTTTTTCAGCAGGCGGATGTCCACCAGGGTCATGCCGCTAACATCTTCGTCCATGTGGACCTGGACCAGAGGCGCATTTTTACGGTGACATGCCGGCAGTGTGAAGTGGCCAAGTGCATGAAGGTGTGCCCCTCCGGAGCCCTCAGCCGGGATGCAAAGACCCATGCCGTGGTGGTGGACAAAGGCCGGTGTATGGGCTGCGGTATGTGCGTGGCGGCCTGTCCCTTTGGCGGCGTTCAGCTCGATGGCATGCTTCGCGTGGCGACCAAATGTGATTTGTGCGGGGGACGCCCCCGGTGCGTGGATGTCTGCATGGCCAAGGCCCTTCATTTCGGCGGCAGTAATGAACTGGCGGAGCTGAAGCGGAAACGGACGGATTCAAGATTTGCCATCCGGGCGGTTCCATGGGGCAAGGACGGTTCAGATGAAAGTTAAAACAGCTTGTGAAAACGGCCTCGTAAGAACTCTGTGCCGAATGTGCGACACCCGCTGCAGCATTGATGTTCACATCCGGGACGGGGTAATGACGGACATCACGCCGGCGGAAGGAAATCCCGTGAACCAGGGCCGGATGTGCCCCCGCTGCAGTGCCGGCCTGGATGTGTTTTATCATCCCGACCGGATTCTAAAGCCGTTAAAACGGCAGGAAAACGGGGAATTTATTGAAATCACCAGGGATCAGGCCCTTGATGAAATCGCCGAAAAATTGCTGCGCATCAAGGACGGATTCGGCGCCCGTTCTGTCGGCATGTGGAAGGGAGAGGCCGTCGGTTTTTTGCAGCAGGAGGAATATGTACGCCGTTTTGCGCACGCTTTTGGCACACCAAATTATTTTTCCAATGATTCTGCGTGCTTCAACAGCCGGTATCTGGGGCATTATCTGGTTGCCGGTTTCTGGAATCCGTTTCCGGACTATTCCAGTGCAGGGCTGATCCTTCTCTTTGGCACTAATCCTCCGGTATGTCATCCGCCGTTCATGGCCGAATTTGCGGATGCCAGAGCCAGAGGGGCCAAACTGGTGGTGGTGGACCCGCGCCTGAATCCCATTGCCTGCTATGCGGATATTTTCGCGCAGCCCATCCCCGGAACCGATGGCGCCCTGGCCTGGGGTTTGATTCGCCAACTGATTTGCACACATGGCTATGATAAGACTTTTGTGGAGAGCTACTGTATCGGCATGGAAAAAATCGCCGCTTATGCTGAAGCCTTTACCCCGCAGGCCGTGGAAGAAATGACCGGCGTATATGCGGACGTAGTGATTCAAATGGCCGAACTGATATGTATAAACCGGCCGAAGGTCAGCCTTTATGTCGGCGCCGGTTTGGAGCACCATGAAAACGGGGTGAACAACATTCGCGCTCTGGCCATCCTGTCCTGTCTCTGCGGGGCGCTGGACATCGAATGCGGGTTCAGTTGGCCGGAAACCTTGGAACGGCGCGATTTAACTCTTTATAAAGAAATTCCGCTTGAAAACGAAAAGCCAATCGGCGCGGATCTCTTTCCCGTGATGTATGACATTCGCAAGGAATGTCATACCATGACGGCCATGGACTATATGCTGGGCCACGGCGAATACCCCCTGAAAGGACTTGTCATCACCGGCGCCAACCCCGCAGTGACCAATCCCAACACGCGTAAAGTTGAAGAGGCCTTTGCCTGCCTGGATATTCTGGTGGTCAACGATCTGTTCATGACCCGGACTGCCAGGCTCGCCCACTACATTCTGCCGGCAGCCTCCTATCTGGAGCGCTCGGAGGTCCATATCAACCACAAGCATCAGCGTGTTTACCTGACGGCCCGTGTTGCCGAAATACCCGGGGTGTGTGATGAGTACATGCTCTGGAAAGATCTGGCTCGGCGGTTAGGATTTGGGGAACGCTTCTTTCCGTGGGAAAACGAAACCGAGGTGAACCGCTATATTTTGGAGCCGTCCGGAATTGGACTGGAAGCGCTGCGGGCCAACCCCGAAGGAATCGCGTACAAACCCCTGCGATATCGGAAATACCTGATTCAGCCTTTGCCCACGCCATCCGGAAAGGTGGAGTTCGCCTCCGCCTATCTGAAAAACCTGGGGCTATCCGAGATACCAGAGTATGCGCCGCCCTATCACCTGCGCCATAAAAACAAGGAATACCCGCTGCTGCTGACGACCGGAGCCAGAAAAACGCTTTTTTACCATTCCCGCCATCAGAACATCGAGCGGTTCCGTCTTGTACACCCCAAGGCAGAGGCGGAAATTCATCCGGATGATGCGGCGGAGCTCGGGATTGCGGACAGGGAACAGGTCCGGATTGTATCGGAAACCGGTTCCCTGGTGATCGAAGTCAGGATAGTCCACAAGGTTGAACTGCGCCGCGGGGTCATCGAAGTCTATCACGGCTGGGAAAACTGGCGGATCAACTTTGTCACCTTTGATCACATCAATGATCCCATCAGCGGATTTCCCCTGCTGAAAGCCGTGCCGGTGCGCATCGAAAAGCTGGATTACTGAATGGACGATTCCCAGTCCTTGGTTTCGAACCAGTGGTGTTTGATCTCTTTCAGCCAGCCCTCAGCCGCCACCACCGTGATCCAGTTGTTGAAATAATTGATGGTGTCGTAATCGCCTTTTTTGACGGCGAAAGCGATGGGCTCTTTGGTAAACGTTCCTTCGATGGGGAGGAAAAGGGTTTCCGGATATTTCAGCGCCTGGAATGCCGGTGTTGGAGCGGAGCCCACCATCGCATGGACTTTGCCGTTTATCACTTCCTGGTAAGCTTGGGATTCGTCGTCAAAGAGCGTCAACTTTGCTTTGGGCATGAACTGCTTGGCCGCGGCTACGGATGAGGAGCCCAACCTTGCCGACAAAGTCACTTCCGGTTTATTGAAATCCTCCAGAGTTTTGAATCCGGCCGCCAGTTGTTTACTGGCGACAATGGTCTGACCGGTGTAGTCGTAGGGAATGCTGAAATTGACTTTCTGGTTCCGGCCTGGCTGAACGGACATGCCGCCGACGATCACATCGAATTTGCCTGTAAGAAGGGCCGGAATGATGCCTGCCCATTTGGTCGGAACAAATTCAACCTTGACACCGAGATCGGCCGCCAGTCTTTTGGCTACATCAATTTCAAAGCCGACAAGCTGGCCGTTTTTGTCGTTCATGGCCCATGGAACAAAGGTGGACATGCCCACTTTCAGCACGCCGCGTTTCATCACCTGCTCGATGGTGCTTTCGGCGACGAGCTTGTTCTGAACATCGCCGGCAAGCGCCGGTGAAACAAAACAGATAATCAGAAAAAGCGTGGTAACGGCCAAAACATCTACTGACAATAATAACGATTTGATTCTCATAATTCCTCCTTTTGGTGTTAGACGAACATTTATCAGGCTGTACTCCTTCTCATGAAAATTTCCAGACGCTCCACCGCCAGCGACAGGCTGAGGGTAAGAATCAGGTAAAGGACCGTAATGGTGATCCAGCATTCAAATGTCAGGTAAGTGGCGGCCATCAGTTCCATTCCCTGGAAGCAGAGTTCCGGAATCGAAATCACCGAAACAATGGCTGAATCCTTGATCGTGGAGATAAATTGACCGGCCAGGGGGGGCAGGATTCTTTGAATGGCCTGGGGCAGAATGACATGCTGCATTTTTTGCCTCCAGGACAATCCCAGGGCGTAAGATGCCTCGAACTGGCCTTTTTCAATGGACTGAATCCCCGCCCGGACAATTTCCGTGATATAGGCTGCCTCGAAAATCGCCACGGTTACCATGGCCGAAATAAACGCGGAGAAAAACCGAGGCGGTGCAAATAAAAATGTCATTACGCTTTGTGTGCGCTCCGAGGCGTTTCTGGCAAAGTCATCCACGCCCAGAACCGGCATGATCTGATCGCTGACGAAAAAATAAAAGATAAAGATCAGCACCAAGGGGGGTGTGTTACGAATCAGCTCCACGAATGTTCGACCCAGAAGGCGCTTGAACAGGCTCTTGCTGATGCGGAAAAAGCCGGCAACGGTTCCAATAATCGTGGCCAGCAGGGTGGCCCAGAGGCTGAGCCGGATTGTCGTAAAAAGGCCCTGCATCAATAGATTCGCCGTCCAGTCGCCATTATTGTCGATGCGGAACAGGTATTGGGGAATGGCGCTCCAGTTCCACTTGTAATGAAGTCTGACATTGATGCGGTAGCCGATATAGACCGCAAGGGCAGCGACAGCCAGCAGAATGAGGGCATCCAGCAGCGTAAATTTCAGCTTTTTTCTCAAAATGGCATCCTTAAAGTCATAGTCATTTTGACATTAGAATTTCGAATTTGTTTTGAATTTTGATATTCGGATTTTAGTTGAAAGAATTTGCGTTCAAGTGCTATGTCAGTATCTGGCTGAGAAAGACCCGGGTCCGTTCTTCCTGGGGATGGTTGAAAAAATGCTCGGCAGTTCCACCCTCCACTATTTTGCCGGCTTCCATGAAAATGACCCAGTCGCTCACCTCCCGGGCAAAACCCATTTCATGCGTGACCACTATCATGGTCATCCCTTCTCTGGCCAGTGTTTTCATGACTTCCAGCACTTCGCCGATCATCTCCGGATCCAGCGCGCTGGTGGCCTCGTCAAAGAGCATGACCTTGGGCATCAGAGCAAGGGCCCGCGCAATGGCGACCCGTTGCTGCTGACCGCCGCTCAGTTGGGCCGGAAAGGCGTCGGCTTTCTCCGTGATGTTGACTTTTCGCAGCAGATCCATTGTCATTTCCGTGGCTTCTGCTTTGGTTTTTTTTCGGACCAGTTGCTGAGCCAGGTTGATATTGTCGCGGACCGTCATGTGCGGAAAAAGATTGAACTGCTGAAAGACCATGCCGACTTCTTTTCGAATCTCAAGCCGGTTTTTCTTGTTGTCGTCCAGCGCAATGCCGTCAACCACGATGGATCCGCTGTCGATGTCCTCAAGACCGTTCAGGCACCGCAGGAATGTCGATTTGCCCGACCCCGAAGGACCTATGACCACGACCACTTCGCTGCGCCGGATATGGGTGGTGAAGTCATTCAGGGCCACAACGCCGTTGGAGAAGGTTTTGCAGATTCTGTCAACGGTGATGATATGATCTCCTAACTGTTTATCCAGCATGCGAAACGCTCCTTCTTAGTGGCTATGCCTGAACATTGAGATGATCCTCCAGTAAATTGACCAGAACCGACAACGTCACGGTAACGGCCAGGTAAATGGCGGCAATGGTAAACCAGAGTTCGAAAGTCAGGAAGGTTTCGGAGATAATGACCTGACCCTGCATGGTCAGGTCGTAAACGGCGATGATGCTTACCAGGGCCGAATCCTTGATCAGGGAGATTCCCTGGCTGGTTAGGGGCGGCAGGATCCGGCGGATTGCCTGGGGCAGAATGATGCAGCGATAGGTATCGAACCTGCCGAGACCAAGGCTGTAGGCGGCTTCCCATTGTCCCTTTTGAATGGAGACAATTCCGGCCCGGAAAATTTCCGAGGTATATGCACCTTCAAAGAGGCTGAGGGCCAGCACTGCGGAAAAAAACCGTTCGATCCCCAGGACCGGACCCAGAACAAAATAAATAAAAAAAAGCTGAACCATCAGCGGTGTGTTGCGGATCATCTCCAGATAGCAGCGCGATAGAAAACGGGCGGAATGGGAGTTGGACAGCCGGAACAGGGCCGTCGTCAGGCCAATGGCGAAGGAAAGCAGCAGGCTGATGCCGCAGACCTGAAAGGTGACCATCAGGCCCTGAATCAGGGGGCCTGCAGCCAGATGCCCGTCCTCGAAAGTAAAGATATACCGGGGAACGCGGTACCACTGCCAGTTGTATCCGAGCCTTTCGGTTCCGGCGCCGATCAGCCAGATGATGGATAAAATGACGGCCAAATATTTCAGGACATCGACGGTTGGCGAAGGGTTACGGAAAAACCGGAGATTTTTCTTTGCTTTCTGAGACAGGCTGTTCATTCGGCAGTTTCCATTTTATTTGTTGCCTGTCTGAAGGGCAGTGGTCGTCGATTCCATCTATAATCCGATGAAAAGCAAATACGGTCTGTTTAATTGTTCGGTAAGCGATTGTTGCTCGTCTGTCGATGTTATATAAAAATATTGGATTCTGAGTCAATAGGTTATTGATCTTTCTTGACGATAAATTCTTTCCTGATTATATACTTTGAGCGGTCAATGACTTA
>SESG01027388.1_pt1 | contig 16133 bp, 17 predicted proteins | sample 3171421 | NCBI WGS metagenome assembly SESG01 (sample SAMN10866946, study PRJNA518727) | freshwater metagenome | biome: subpolar coniferous forest; feature: holomictic lake; material: water; isolation source: holomictic Lake 227, 6 m and 8 m depth | place: Canada: near Kenora, Ontario | collected... | reverse complement strand
GGATGAAAACATTAATAAAGCCCTATCAATGATTGATACTGCTGATGCCGGGCTACTTGTGTTGCCCGAGCTTTTTAATACCGGATACCATTTCACTACTGTTGCGGAAACACGCGATCTGGCCGAAGAAATTCCAGAGGGAAAAACGACAAAAGCTTTATGTACAATTGCACAGAAAAAAAATATTTATATTATAGCCGGTATTGCGGAAATCGCTGATGGAAGCTTATACAATTCTGCCGTTTTAATCTCGCCTGCGGGCTATGTTGCCACATACCGGAAAGTTCACCTTTATAATGAAGAAAAAATCTGGTTTCAACCGGGCAACAAAGGCTTTGATGTTTATGATATTGGCCAATGTAAAATCGGTATCATGATCTGCTTTGACTGGTTCTTCCCTGAATCGGCCAGAATTTTAGCCCTTCAAGGTGCGGATGTTATTTGTCATCCCGCCAATCTTGTTCTTCCGTATTGCCAGGATGCCATGGTGACTCGCTGTTTGGAAAACAAGATTTACGCGATAACGGCAAATCGCACAGGATATGAAGACCGTAGCGGGAAGCGCTTTAGCTACACAGGTAAAAGCCAGATAACTTCACCTGAGGGAAGCATTATGTATCGCGCGGCCCAGGATAGCGATGAGATCGGTATTGTCGAAATAGATATTTCTAAGGCAAGGTATAAGCGAGCAAATATTTACAATGATTTGTTTGCAGATCGAAGAGTCGAGTATTATCAGGATTTAGTAAAAGAAATATCCTGAATGTGAAGCATTGTTTTTACTTGAAATAGTAAGTTCTTTAGGCTATAGCAAACGTCAATCGGGCGGTTAACTCAGCGGGAGAGTGCTACCTTCACACGGTAGAAGTCGCTGGTTCAATCCCAGCACCGCCTACCAATTAAATTCAATGGTTAGCGATGTATTTTCTGCAAATTTCACGATACGCGTCGATACCTTCTTTGGCCATAATTTTCTGTTTTTCTGTAACATCACGGGTAATCTCGGCAGGATTTCCGGCAACAATTTTCCCGGCAGGTATATGCATGCCTTTAGGGACAACTGAACCAACAGATACAAAAACATCTTCTTCGCAAACAACGTCAAAGAGAACAATAGCGCCTATGCCGATAAAGCAGCGGGCTTTGATGTGTACATCGTGCAGAACCACGCCGTGAGCGATGGTGACATCATTTTCAATGATTACTTTTGAATTGGCATTTGCATGAAGAACAGAATTATCCTGCACATTAGAACGATCACCGATTATTATCGGGCTAAAATCAGCGCGAATAGAGACGCCCGGCGCGATCATACATTCATGGCCGATTTGTACATCGCCAATTAAAACGGCGTTGGGGTGTACGAAAGAATCGGCAGGCACTTGAGGTCTTTTACCGTCAAATTCATAGAGTGCCATAAGTAGTGCCTCCGTCCGGTATTTTAAGTCAAAGAAATAGTAACTGACCCGCCGCGTCCTAAAATGTCGTGCAGATGCAGATAGCCTTTAATTTCTTTTTTTGTGTTTATCACAGCCAGGGCGGTGATCTCGTCTTTTTGCATACGCTCCACAGTTTGTGCAAGTGATGCATTTTCGTCTATTGTTTTAGGATTGCGTGTCATTAATTCGTCGATGGTTTTACCTGAAAAGGAAATATTTTTGCTGATCATCCGGCGGACATCGCCATCGGTTAAAATTCCCAGAAGCTTATTGGTTTTGTCCGCAATCAGTACAAATCCTACATTTCTGCGGTCAATTTCTTGTATTGCTTTTTGCGCACTTACACCGGTTAGGACACGCGGGATTTGTTTGCCCACGATCATCACATCACCGACCGTCGCTTTTAATCTTACTCCCAGACTTCCTCCCGGATGAAACTTGAAAAAATCTTTTTCCTGGAATTGTTTTTTGTCAATGAGTGCAATAGCCAGTGCGTCGCCCATGGCCAAAGCCGCGGTGGTACTCGATGTTGGGGCAAGGCCAAAAGGGCAGGCTTCTTTTTCCACGGAAACATCAATAATAATGTCGCTTACTCGGGCAAGTGTTGAGGTAAGATTGCCGGTAAAGGCAATAACTGGAGTGCCGATTTGACGTACCGAACTAATGATTGGAATTAATTCGTTTGTTTCGCCGCTGTTGGAAATTGCCAGAAGGATATCTTCTTTGGTGACTATGCCTAAATCACCATGGATTCCCTCCACCGGATGAAGAAAAATAGCCTGTGTTCCTGTACTGGTAAGCGTTGCGACAATTTTCTTGCCAATCAATCCTGATTTACCAATTCCGGTAATTATCACCCGTCCCTTGGATTGACATATCGCATCCACTGCGAGAGAGAAGTTGTCGTCAATCTTATCAATCAATCGCAGAATACTTTGAGCTTCTATTTTTAATACTTCTTTTGCCCGCCTGATTGTTTCTGTATTTTTTTTCATCTTTTCATCCTTCGTTATTGAGAGTACATTAAGTAACTAGCAAAAAATGCAAAACAAGACAAGACAAGAATAAATTAGTAAATGAGTATATTGACCTAATAGGCTATTATCTGTTAAAGAACAAAAACATTAAATGAAAGAGCTGAAAATATGAAAGCTATTTTTATTTCCGACACCCATTTAAAGCGAGCTACCGATGAAAGATATGCCCAGTTAATGAATTTTCTGAGCGATATCAAAGACGGGAAGGCCAGATCTATGGTGAATTCTGATGATCTGGGTAGAGATGCAGCCCCAATTGATGATCTCTATATCGTCGGCGACTTGTTTGACTTTTGGTTTTGCCAAAAGGATAAAATCTACCCGGAATTCAAGTTGATTATTAACAAATTAATCGAACTGCAAAAAGCTGGCATTAGAATTCATTTATTTGAGGGGAATCACGATTTTTTCATGAAAGAATATTTTTCCGATGTTTTGGGAATGGAAGTATTTGAAGAACAGACAGGCATTAAATTGGATAATTCAAGGGCTTTAATCGGGCACGGCGATACAGCGGATAAAGCCAACATTAAATATATGTTATTCCGGAAGGTGTTGCGAAGCCGGTTTTTTTATCACTTTCAGCGCCTTATTCCATCTTCGATTCGGTGGGCAATAGCAAGTCTAAGCTCTACTGCAAGTAAAGAAATGACTATCGAAGACGGCGATGTGTTGGTGGATAAAATGCTTGCATTTGCCCGGGAGAGGTTTAAAGAAGATTATGATGCTGTTGTTCTTGGTCATTGTCACGAACCCGTTTTGCGTCATTATGTCCTGGAAGGAAAGAAGAAGATTTTTGCCGCCTTGGGTGATTGGATCAGGCACTATTCATTTCTTTACTATGAAAACGGCAAATTCTTCCTGGGATATTACAGGCCAAGGTAATTGATGGCTCCGGTTTGATTGCCTGCTTAAAACTACTAATACGGAAACTATGTAATTATGGACATATTGCCTTCTATGTGCTAGGAATTACCATCTTTTTTAAGAACAAATGGAGAGAGTTATTATGAATTTTGGCGGAATATATCCGGCGTGTTCGCTGCGTGACGCTAAGTTTGTCGTTGTTCCGGTTCCTTATGATTTGACATCAACTTATCAATCAGGCAGCCGCAAAGGACCTGCGGCAATTATTGAAGCTTCCACTAATATGGAGCTCTATGATGAAGAGTTGAAAAAAGAAACTTATCTAGCAGGGATTCATACAACCTTGCCTGTTGCTAGTGATGCCCGCGGTCCGAAGAATATGGTAAGTAGTGTGCGCAAGAAAATTGCCCGGATTGCTTCGCTGGATAAAATTCCGGTTATGCTCGGAGGGGAGCACAGCATTACCTTTGGCGCGGTGCAGGCTGTAATCGAAAAGTATCCAAAATTAACCGTTCTCCAATTTGATGCTCATGCCGATCTTCGCGATAGCTATCAGGGTAGTCCTTATAGCCATGCCTGTGTAGCCAGAAGAATTTCAGAGATATGCCCGCTTACGCAGGTGGGTATTAGGAGTATGAGTAAAGAAGAGGGGGAATTTTTGCCTCACAGCAAAGTAAAATCATATTCCGCTGATTTTGTATTGGATAATAAAAACGGGGCTGAAACTGTTTGTAAGGATTTAAGTGGAGATGTTTTTGTTACAATAGATCTCGATGTATTTGACCCTTCCATAATGCCGGCCACAGGAACTCCGGAACCGGGAGGCCTTTACTGGAAAGATGTTCTGCATTTGCTGAAATTAGTTTCCGCTTCCTGCAATATTCGCGGGTTTGATGTGGTGGAGTTAGCGCCGCTGCCCGGAATTGTGGCTCCTGATTTTATGGCGGCAAAGCTAATCTACCGCATGATGGGTTACATAACAAACAAAATAACTCCTTGACATTTTTGGGAGATAGTGGTCTAAGGTCACCTCTTTTAAATCTAGTCATATCGCGGGGTGGAGCAGCTTGGTAGCTCGTTGGGCTCATAACCCAAAGGTCATAGGTTCAAATCCTATCCCCGCTACCAATAAATATTTGATGGGTTAGAATATTATTCTAACCCATTTTTTATGTCATGTTTATTATGGCTGGATGGTTTTTGAGGATCGTTTGTCCGGTTAGCATGTGTTTCTCCGGGTTAATCAACCCAGCCGGCAGATATATTCAGTCTCTTTAATTTTTCCACAAGGGTTGTGCGATTAAGGTTAAGAAGTTTTGCCGCTCTGTTTTTTACTCCGCCACTCATTTTCAAAGCTTTTAACAGGAGGTCTTTTTCCAACTGGCTTACGCGCTCATTAAAGTTGATGCCTTCTTCTGTTATTGAAATGTTCGGTTCTTTTTCAATGACTGCCTGTAGCTGGCGAAATTTTGGTGGCAAATCATCAGCGCCGATTTCACCTTTTTCTTTCATTACAACGAGCATTTCGATAAGATTTTGTAACTCACGAACATTGCCGGGCCATTTATAATGCATAAAGTAATTGGATGCTTCCGCAGAAATCCGTTCCACATTTTTCCTTTTCAGCTTATTAAAATGCGTTAAAAAGTGATTCGCCAGGATAAGAATATCCGCGCCGCGTTCGTGCAAAGTCGGTAAATTAACGGGAATCACATTGATGCGATAAAAGAGGTCTTCGCGGAAGCGCTTTTCCTCGACAGCCTTTTCCAGGTTTTGATTGGTGGCCGCTATAATGCGCACATCCGCGTTGATTGTTTTAACGCCACCGATCCGCTCAAATTGTTTTTCCTGAATTGCTCGAAGAACCTTAACTTGCAGGGAAGGACTCATATCGCCAATTTCATCCAAAAATATTGTGCCTCCTTGAGCCAGCTCGAACCGTCCCATCCGGTTGCGAATTGCTCCCGTAAAAGCGCCTTTTTCGTGACCGAAAAGCTCACTTTCGAGCAAATCTTCCGGAATTGCGCCACAGTTCACGGGAATCATGGGCTGGTTTTTTCGATCACTTTTAAAATGAATGGCACGGGCGACTAATTCTTTGCCGGTTCCACTTTCTCCGGAGATCAGGACAGTGCTATCGGATGTTGAAACTTTATCAATTGTGTCAAAAACTTTTTTCATGCAATCGCTGTAGCCGATTATCTTATCAAAATAATGCCTTTCCTTTAAATGTTCTTTCATGGAAATATTTTCATCTCGTAGCTTGGCAAAAGCCATTGCACGGCTTACCGATAATTTGACAAGGTCGTCTTTTATTGGTCGAATGATGAAGTCGAAAGCCCCCATTTTCATTGCCGTTACGGCAGTACTGATGGTACCGTAGCCGGTAATCACAATAACAATATTATCGCGATTATTTTCTTTAATGAATTTGAGAAATTCCATCCCATCAATATTGGGCATGCGTAAATCAGTAATAACTAAATCGAAATTATTTTCAAGAAAAGCCTCAATCCCCTCGCGCCCATCACAAACTGCTTTTATCTCATATTCATCCTGAAGTAATTGTGTGATGTTATCTCTGTTGAGTTCATCATCGTCGGCAATGAGGATTTTTCCATTTTTCATATTATTTCCCCGTTTGTTTCATTTGGAATAAACCTTAATGTTATCAGTTGATTTGCATTTTAGAGTATAATAGTTTAAAACGCAACACTAAACAGCATAAAAGCGTCAAAAAATAAACGCATAAACACGGTCTGCATAAATATGATTTTAGCAGGTGGTTAGTTGTATGGCACAATGATTGCTTTTAAAATTCAGTTAATGTCTGGTTTTCAACCGGAGAGTAATATTAAAAAAATTAATATTTTTTGACATTAAACCGATAAATATATTTGATATTATATGGACAATTACGAACTAAAAAACAGCGATTTTGAAAAAATCAGTAAACTTATTTATGAGCAATGTGGAATTAATCTTCATGAGGGGAAAAGAGAATTGGTTAAAGCGCGTTTGGGTAAGCGCTTGCGTGAAGGCAATTACAATTCTTTTGGTGATTATTGTCATTATGTTACTACGGCAGAAGGCACGGATGAATTAATCGCAATGATTGATTCGATATCCACTAACTTAACATCTTTTTTCCGTGAAGAAAGTCATTTTGTCCGATTGAGGTCGATAATTGCATCGCTTTTGGGAAAGAGTAATTCCCGTGGTTTCAAGGATCGCTTTAAAATCTGGTCTGCTGGTTGTTCTACAGGAGAGGAGCCTTATACTCTGGCGATAACAGTAAAAGAGGCTGCCGAGCAAAACTCTTTCGAGGCTGCAATTCTAGCAACTGATATTTCTACAAAAGTATTACGTATAGCCGAAGCCGGTATTTATTCACATGAGAAAATTAAAAATATTGCCACGCCAGTCCTGAAAAAATATTTTCAAATTGGAACCGGCGATTCCGAAGGACATTACCGCGTAAAAAATGAACTCAAAAGTATGATAGATTTTCAGCGCTTTAATCTAATGCATAAATTCGCGGTGCAGTCTCAGCTGGATATTGTTTTTTGCCGCAATGTAATGATCTATTTTGACAAACTGACACAAGGTGTTTTGGTTAATAAATTTTATGATTCTTTAAACAAGGGCGGTTACTTTTTCGTAGGTCATTCGGAAAGCTTAACCGGTTTAAATCATCAGTTTAAGTACATAGAACCAAGCGTATATCAGAAATGAGCTTATGAGCGATTTGATTGCAGCTATCTCGGATATTAAAATTTCTAATAATGCTGATGATGTAATTATTACGTACGCCCTTGGCTCTTGTATCGGGATTACAGTTTATGATCCTGTGGCGAAAGTTGGAGGGTTGTTGCACTACATGTTGCCTGACTCTATGCTCGATGAGCAAAAGGCCAGAGAAAAGCCGGCGATGTTTGCCGATACCGGTATTCCACTGTTATTTAAGTCCTGTTACGCCATGGGCGCGGAAAAAAAGAGGATGATCGTTAGTGCAGTTGGTGGAGCAAGCATATTGGATGATGCTAATTTTTTCCGTATCGGGCAGAAAAATATTATGGCTATGCGGAAAATATTTTGGAAAAATAATGTTATGATCAAAGCAGAGGATACTGGTTCAAACTATAATCGTACTGTGCGCTTGGAAATGAGGATGGGTAAAGTATTTGTCCGTAGTTCCAGAGGTGAAATGAAAGAATTATGACAGTAGTTGACCGTATCTTGAAATCAATACAGACAATTCCCGCATTTCCGGCGACAGGCAGCAAAGTTGCGCAGCTGTTAAATAAAGCGGACTATTCCGTAATTCAGGTGGCGGATATAATTAAATTTGATCCGTCAATGACGGCAAATATTTTGAAAATGGCGAATTCGGCTTATTTCAGTCCTCTGCATCGGATAAGCAATATAAACGATGCGGTTATTTATCTGGGACAAAAGAATCTTCTACTCGCAATCCAGACGGCAGGTATTTCTAAATATTATAAAAAAGGTGTTCTAGGGTATTTTGATAAAACTACCGATTTATGGGAGCACTGTGTGGCTGTTGCTTTGATGTCTCAGATTTTATCAAAAAAAATTACCGGCAAGGAAGATTCCACCCTCTACACGGCAGCTCTTCTGCATGATGTAGGGAAAATCATTATGGGTGAATTTGTCCGTGATTCGTTAGTTAAAATTTCAACGCTTGTTGCTGAAAAGAATATGTCATTTTTAGAAGCGGAGGAAACAATACTGGGAATTAATCATGCTGATTTAGGTGGAAAGATTGCGGCACAGTGGAATTTTCCGGTAGAGATTATAGAAGCTATTGCTTACCATCATCGGCCAGATTTACTGGAAAAAGAGGGAAAAGTAATTCCCTGGATTGTATATATGGCCGATCAGGCGTGTTTGATGATAGGTGTTGGTGGCGGTGTAGAGGGACTGGCCCAGCGTGCGGTGAGCGAATTATTAAAGAAGTTTAATTTAAGACTGAGAGACTTGGAAATAAGCATGGTTATGTTATCTGATGATTTGGATCGTGCCAAAGAACTCATGAGCATTGTTTAGGAAATAGTAAAATTGGATCAAAAAAAAGGAAGGTGACTTTATGTCATTTAATTTATTGATCGTGGATGATTCTGGCTCCATGCGTGCGGTAATTAAGAAAATTGTTACTATTTCAGGATTCCAAATTGATAAGTGTCTCGAAGCCAATAACGGCAGGGAAGCGCTGGAATTGCTTTCCACAAATTGGATAGATATTATAATTTCGGATATAAATATGCCCGAAGTAAATGGTCTTGAACTTTTGGAGCAATTGAAGACGAATGATACATTAAAAGAAATTCCGGTAATAATGATTACGACTGAAGGCAGTTCTCAGCGTATGCAAGAAGCTTTTGAGCGTGGGGCAAAAGGTTTTATTAAGAAACCTTTTTTACCTGAAGAAATCAAAAAAGTTCTTTACGATGTAATAGGAGTGGGAGAAAATGGGGAATACAAAGAAGACGCAAGAAATACTGATGAACTCGATTTTTGAAGTATTTGAAAAAATGTTTTTTGTCTTTCTTGAACCATTGGATGAAGATGTAAAATATGACATGATTTCTTCAATAAATTTCACCGGGGCGATAAATGGGGAAATCAAAGTATTTTTTTCTCTGAGTTTGGCTGAAACTATGGTGCAAAACATGCTGAGTTTGAATCGAAAAGACGTAACGGAAAAAATGATTGAAGATTGCGCCAAGGAGGCAGTGAACATGATTGGCGGTAATTTCTTGCACAAATTAGATTCTTCTAATGTATTTGATCTGTCCCTACCAAAATTTACGAAAAAACCAGGTGTTTTTGTGCCGCAAGTTCAAAACCAATCTGAAGCAATATGGAACTTGTCCTTTGAATCGGATAAAAACTTTATGGCTGTTTCAGTTAGTACTTCTGCAGGTGGGATGTGAATAAAATAAGAGTTCTTATAGTGGACGATTCCGCGATTGTTCGAAAGATATTTTCGGAAGAGCTTTCCAAATATCCCGATATAGAAGTAATTGGTGTAGCTCCCGATCCCTATGTTGCCCGTGACAAAATTGTCAGCTTGAAGCCCGATGTTATCACCTTGGATATTGAAATGCCTCGTATGGATGGACTGACATTTTTAAAAAAATTAATGAAGTACTATCCTCTGCCGACAATTATTGTCAGTTCACTGACTCCTAAAGGTGGCAAATTGACTCTTGAGGCCATGGATATTGGAGCGGTAGATGTTATTGCCAAGCCCGGCAGTTCTTATAGTGTTGGTGATATGTCTGCCCAACTTGCGGAAAAAATAAGAGCAGCTTCAAGAGTGAGAATGGTTAAGCGGGAAATGACGTATCTGGCGGAGGGCGCAGAAGATGCGGAACAAATAAAGGCACTTGCCCAAACTTCCAATAAGGTTATCGCCATTGGTGCTTCCACCGGTGGAACAGAAGCTTTAAAGAAAGTTTTAATCAAGATGCCGCCTAATTCGCCGGGAATTGTCATTGTTCAGCACATGCCGGCCAATTTTACGACTGCCTTTGCCGCAAGGCTCAATGATCTTTGTCAAATATCGGTGAAAGAGGCTCAGGACAATGATTCCGTTACTCCCGGGATGGCACTTTTGGCGCCGGGTAACTTTCATATGATTTTGAGGAGGAGCGGCGCGCGTTATTATGTAGAGGTTAAAACCGGTCCGATGGTGCATCATCAGCGTCCCGCGGTTGATATACTTTTTAAGTCAACTGCCAAATATGTCGGCTCCAATGCTATCGGTGTAATTCTCACCGGTATGGGATCTGATGGAGCTGAAGGTCTTTTAGAAATGAAAAAGGCGGGAGCGAGCACAATCGCTCAAGACGAGAAGTCATGCGTTGTTTTTGGGATGCCCAAAGAAGCAATAAAATTAGGAGCGGCAGATAAGATTGTTGCTTTAGATTTAATAGCTTCAGAAATAGTCAAAATGGTGTGAAAATGGAATTTGGTGATTTAATAAGGTTAATAGATGGATTAGCGCAGGAATTTCTCTTTCAGGACAGTAAAGAAATAGATATTCCTGCAGCAGGTAAGCTTCTCAATCATTTGGAAAAAATTGTTGAAGAGGCACAGAAGAAGGAAATAAGCACAATTACAAAATGTGCCGAAAGTCTTATAAAGGTTTTGGAAAATATTATTTTTAATACTGTTAAGGATAAAGCAGAGGCGGCAGCTTTCTTTGAAAGCGGCATTCATTTAATGCAGGAAATTGTTGATAGTTTTGAAAACACCGGCAAATATACAGGAGACATTAAAATATTCTTAGGAAAAGCTGCTGCCGTTACTGGAGTCGCTGTTGCTGAAACTGTAATTTCTGAAGCTGTTTCGCCTGAAAATATCGACGCTGCAGGAGTGGGGTCACCTGATAAAGTTCTTGAGAATAAAATTTCGTCAGGAACAGAAGAGACAATCCAGATTCAAGATGAGTCATTGACAAGAGATTTCATTGCCGAGGGTCTCGAATATATAGGTGAAATTGAAGTCAATATTTTAAATTTGGAAAACGACCCGGATAATAAGGATTATATTAATGCCATTTTTCGGCCTTTTCATTCTATTAAGGGAGTGGCGAGCTTTTTGAATCTGGAGAAAATAAGAGCGCTTGCCCACAATTTAGAGAGCCTTCTGGACAAGGCGAGAAATGGCGAAATTGCTGTTACTCCGGCACTGATTGATGTTGTTCTCGATGGTGCCGATGCGCTGAAGGCATTGATCGGCCAATTGAGAGATCTTCTGGAAGGGAAAAAACTCGAGGCGGCTGATTTAGATATTCCTTCACTGGAAGCAAGAATTCATAGAATTGAACAAGGTTTTGAGGTTGAACAGGGGGCTAAAAAAATCGGCGAGATCCTTGTAGATGATGGGGTCATCTCTACAGGCAAACTGGAGCAGACTTTAAAGAGTATGGAATCATCGCCGGATAAAAAGCTCGGGCAGATACTAATTGAAGAAGGAGCAGTAAAATCAAAGCAAATATCTCAGGCTCTGCGTAAACAGGTTGACCAGGTTACAGATTTAACGACGGTTCGGGTGGATACGATAAAACTTGATGATTTAATTGACATGGTTGGAGAGTTGGTTATCACGCAAACAATGGTTCAGCGAAATTTAAAGAATCAGTTGAATGCCGATAAGGATTTGACTCGCAATATCGCTCAATTCTTCCGCATCACTTCGTCCCTTCAGCGGGTTTCCACGAGCATGAGAATGATTCCCATCAAACAAACTTTTCAGCGGATGTCGCGTTTAGTGAGGGATTTAGCGAAAAACGCGGGGAAAAATATTTCAGTGGAACTTGTCGGGGAAGACACGGAAATAGACCGCAATATGGTAGAAGAAATTTATAATCCTCTTGTGCATATGATCAGAAATTCTGTTGATCATGGATTAGAAACTCCTGAAGAAAGAGCAAATGCGGGCAAACCGGAGAAGGGAGTCATTACTTTGAAGGCCTATCACCGGGGCGGAAATATTGTTATTGAAATAGCCGATGATGGGAAAGGTCTCGAGAAAGAAAAAATATTAAGCAAGGCAATCAAGTCAGGAGCAGTTCAAAATCCGGAAACAATGACAGACTCAGAAATTTATAAACTTATTTTCCTGCCCGGTTTATCAACTGCGGAAAAGGTTACAGATGTTTCCGGACGTGGCGTCGGTATGGACGTTGTGAAACGGGCAGTAGAAAAGCTAAGGGGAAAAATTGAAATCGAAAGCAACCTTGGTCGCGGGACTTCTTTTATTACCAGATTTCCGCTGACTTTAGCGATTATTGATGGTATGATTCTCAAAGTAGGAAAAGAAAGCTATATATTGCCGACAACATCGATACGTCAGGCATTTCGTCCGGTGCGTGAAAATTACACAAATGTTGTTGGCAAAGGTGATATGATTAATGCGATGGGTCAACTTATGCCCTTGATTAAACTATATAAACTGTTTAATGTAGAACCGGAGCAAAAGGACCCTTGGGATGCGATAGTGGTAGTGGTAGATTCTGAAAGCGGATCAAGGTGTTTAATGGTGGATAAAATAATCGGTAAAGCGGAAGTTGTTGTCAAAAGTCTTGGTGAAGGCCTGAAAAATGTTAAGGGTGTCGCTGGTGGCGCTATTTTGGGTAATGGGCGGATTGGTCTGATTATAGACACGGAAGGTTTGTTTGAACTAAGTGAAGAATAATTTAAGGTGAGGTTGAATTATGGTTGAAAAAAATATTAAGATTTTAGTTGTTGATGACTTTGCCACGATGAGAAAGGTAGTGCGTAATTTATTAAAACAAGTTGGATATGAAGACATTGTAGAAGCTGAAGATGGAGTGATGGCGCTTCGAGCGTTGAAATCTCAAAAGATTGATGTAATAATTTCCGACTGGAATATGCCGAACATGTCGGGTTTGGAATTACTCAAAGCAATGAAGGATGACGCTGAATTGGCCAAAATACCTTTTCTCATGGTAACTGCCGAAGCATTGCAAGATAACGTTGTTGCTGCTGTGAAAGCCGGTGTGAATGAGTACATTGTAAAGCCTTTTACTGCTGAGGTTTTAAATGAAAAAATAGTGAAAATAATGGAATCTATCAACAAATAGCAAAAATATTTCAGTATAATGATCGGGGAAGGTAATTTATGAACGTAAAATTTATTAATCCTTTTTTGGACGGGACGATTAGTGTGTTAAAGACAATGGCTTTTGTAGAACCAAAAGCTGGAAAGCCTTATCTCAAGGTGGATAGTCTGGCGAAGGGCGATATTTCCGGCATTATCGGTTTAACGGGCTCGGCTACGGGGTCACTGGCCTTAAGCTTCAGCGAAGCTGCCATATTGAAAATTGTTTCCAATATGATTGGTGAAAATATAAAAGCCATGAGCGACGAGATTAAAGATGCTGTCGGTGAGATTACGAACATGATTTCCGGTGTCGCACGGAAAAATCTAGAAGCTGATGGTTTTTACATTCAAGCCGCTATTCCAACTGTAGTTACCGGCAAAAATCATACGATTGCCCATGTTACGGGTGGACAAAGCCTGATCATTCCTTTTGAAATTGATGAGGGTACTTTCGTTGTTGATGTATGCCTCAATGAATAATTTTGTATTTGGCTAAATGTGTAGAGTTGTTTATTGGCTGGGTTGGAGAACAATAACGCTTATTCTTCTGTTGCGCTGGTCCCTTGGTTCAATAGGCATAAGTAATTCTTGATCAGCATAACCAACTACTCGGGCAATTCTTGATGGTGCTATTCCATTATCTTCGAGTTCTCGCCTGGCCGCAGAAGCTCTTAATGAAGATAGTTCCCAATTTGTTATTTGTCCTCCTCTAAAAGGAGCGGCATCCGTGTGTCCTTCTACTACAATTTTTCCGGGTATGTCTTGCAAATTTGCCGAGACAACCTTAAGTATCTCTTTGGCTCGCGCTGTTGGCACGGCAGAGCCAAGAGGGAACATGACCGATCCTTCGGTATCAATTATCTGAATTCGAATACCTCCTTCAATTACATCCACCAATATTTGATCCCGTACTCCGGCCATTTTATCATCGATAGTGGCTCGAATTTTTTTGACAATTTCTTCGTCTTTAGCTTCGATATTTTGTTTAACCTTTATATTTCTAAAATCTATTTTCTCTTTACCTCTGGTATTAGTGGTTGGACCCTTAGTTGTTTCGCTTCCCGGTTCACTAAGAAACTCCGGGGCGCTTAATTTTGATGTTTTAGCAGTGATTGCTGAAGTGCCGGACTCCTGGAACACACTGTATTTGCGAAAATAATCGGAAACGGCTACTTTTTTTTCTTCGGAGGTCATGCTCAAAAGCCACAAAAGCAGGAAGAAAGCCATCATTGCTGTAACGAAGTCAGCGTAGGCTACTTTCCACGATCCACCATGGGGTGCCGCACTTTTTTTCTTCTTAACTCGCTTAATTATTACTTGTTGGGGCCGGTCTTCCATATTTGCCAATCAAAAAAATATTTTAGTAGTATGATTTTGTCCGTTAGATATTTCTCTTAAGTTATTTTTTGGCTGCGCGCAGAGTATCTTCCATTTCCAGAAAAGATGGTTTCAGCGTTAGCGGTATAACACGGCGGCCAAATTCCACGGCAACTTTAGGCGCGGCGCCGCCGCCAATGAAGGATAGTAGAGCGACTTTGATTACATTCAAATATTGCATATCTTCAATAGCGACAAATTCCATATTTTTGGACATTGGGCCGACAAATCCGTAACATAGTAAAACCCCTAAAAATGTTCCTACCAATGCCGCGCCAATGCTTGCGCCGAGAATTTCCGGAGGTTCTTTAATTTTTCCCATAGTTAAAATTACCCCCAAAACCGCCGCTACAATTCCCAGTCCTGGCAAGCCGTCCGCAACAACTCCTATGCTGTGTGAAGGTGTCAGGGCTTCTTCATGATGAGCTTCCAGCTCTTGTTCAATTAATGATTCCAACTCATGCGGCGCGATTGTCGTGGTCATGACTGTGCGCAGTGTGTCTGTAATCAGATTGATCGCCTCGTGATTTTTAAGGATTTTAGGAAACTTGGTAAAAAGCGGACTCTCACCCGGCGCGTCCACATCGGATTCAATGGAGACCAAACCTTGCTGTCGAATTTTATAAAAAATGCCATTCAGCATCAGCAGAACTTCAATATAGTCCTGCTTGGTATGGGGCTTGTTGGTAAATATGCGCAACGTAGCGGCACCCACGGCTTTGATTACCTTAACCGGAGAAGATATAATAAATCCACCAACCGCTGCTCCGCCAATAATCATGAGTTCCACCGGGGCAAAAATTATCGATAGATTACCTTTATGAATAAGGTATCCGCCGATTACACATCCAAAAACAGTAATAAAACCAATGATAACAATCATGGATTGAAGGAATTACCTCCTCTTTTCCCGCAGGATTTCTCTCTCCGTTTCAAAAACAAATCTAATAACTTCATCTCTTATAAAATCGTCAGTGCCGATAAATTGAACAGAGGTGTCATATTCAGGATGCTGTTTGGATATTTCCAAAAATTCTCCGTATAAAAAAAGGGCTACCGGTTTTTGCATGGAAAGCATAACTTTTATTTCCAAAATGTCACCGGTAGAAAGCGATTTGCCAGTGTTAAAGCTTATGCCACCACCACCAATATTAACTTTTGTCATATTAAGGCAGTTAAATCCTTCATGATGAATCGTCATCATCCGAATAATTTCCTCTAATTTTGCATTGATTGTTTTGAGCCATTCAGTAATTATTTGATCGTCATGTTTGGGTAAAGACTTAAACTCGGCAAGAATTGATTCTCCGGCCAAACGGGAGCGGACGAATTGCTTTTGTGGGGATTCGATTATTTTATATTCCAGAGGGATATAAGTATCAACCCGGGAATATTGCCGCTGCTCGTGAATATTTGTGCTACTATCACCGTTCATTAGAAAACCTCATGTAAATACTAAATTTAGATATGAGTTTGCAAGATGCAAGCCAAGTGCCACGTTAATAAATATTAACTGGTCAAGATGAATCCGGTTAATCGTCAATGCTAAAATCATTATCATTTTTCAATATAAACTGCTTCGTCAAATAATTGACTATGTGGCTGGCTATTTGACGGGATTTCATTTTTTGCTGGTGACAAGTGGGAGCATTGTCTGGCGCTAATTTAAGCAAATATGGTTTGATTTTCTACTGGTACGAAATTTGCTGTTTATTTGGAATATGCGAATATTTACATAATATTTTCAAAATTGAAG
>SESG01037012.1_pt1 | contig 16138 bp, 15 predicted proteins | sample 3171421 | NCBI WGS metagenome assembly SESG01 (sample SAMN10866946, study PRJNA518727) | freshwater metagenome | biome: subpolar coniferous forest; feature: holomictic lake; material: water; isolation source: holomictic Lake 227, 6 m and 8 m depth | place: Canada: near Kenora, Ontario | collected... | reverse complement strand
CCAAAATCATTTATAAGATGCAGTTCGCTTTCAATTCTTTCTTCAATAAGTTTATGAATTGTGTTGCCATACATTTTTTTAGCTTTATCCCAGGTGAATTGAGTTATTTCTTTTTCTGAGTTTTCTAAATGTGGCGCCTGCAGTTTCTCCGGAACCGGTCTTATCCCTTCTTCAATAAGAGCATTTATTTTTTCACAGTTTGTTACCACTACTTCGTACGCTCTTTCTTTTCCGAGATAGGCAAACTCTTCAAGCATTTCATTCGTAGTTTTAAAAGATAAATCAGCTGTCCCTGCTTCGCCTTCTCCTATATCATCAAAACCATATGATGACATTAGAATTTCCCTGTAAACTCTGTCTGTCTTCCTCAAAAAATGTACATCCCCAGTGGCAAGTACAGGTTTTCCTAATTGTTTTCCCAGTTCATATATCTTTTCATTTATATTCAAGACTTCTTCCATAGAAGGAAGCTCGCCAGTTCTCACCAAAAACTTATTATTTTCTCTTGGCTGTATTTCAAGATAATCATAAAAGCCCACTATTTCTTCAAGCTGCTCCCACGATTTATTTTTCAAAATCGCTTGATATATTTCTCCCATATTACAAGCGCCGCCAATAATAAGCCCTTCCCTGTGCTTTAATAGCTCAGCCCGAGGAATTCGTGGTTTCTTATAAAAATAATCCAAATGAGACATGGACACAAGCTTATATAGATTTTTCAGGCCTATTTTATTTTTAACAAGGATAATTATATGAAATCTTTCTTCGTGTCGTTCGTCATCTCTTTCTATTTCTTCCTCATCTCCCTCGACCTTTAATTTGCTCGTCCGTTTGATGCTTTCCACCAGATACCCTTCCATACCAAGTATCAATTTTATGCCTGGCTCATTTGTTTTTTCATTTGCTTGTGCCGCATTAAATGCTAAGGGAAAAGAATGCACCACTCCGTGATCAGTAATGGCCACAGCCTTATGTCCCCACTTCTTTGCCATTTTTATATACTCCTCTGTTCCCAAAACAGAGTCCATAGCACTCATTTTTGTATGTGCGTGAAATTCTATCCGTTTTTGTATTTCCGTGTCTATTTTTTCTTCTTTTACCACGGCATGAATCTGCTTGATTTTACCAGTTATTTCCCCACCTTCATACGAATCTTCATCCGCTTCAATACTAACTCTCGCGTGGCTCATTTTTTTTACGGCCTTTATCACTGGATCATCTGGTTTTACATATGCGTGACATTTTATCGTATCCGCTTCATCCGTAATATACAGATTCAAAATCAAAAATTTGTTGCCCTTTTCTTTTGAAGTTTTTTCCACGAGATATTCTTCCGGCAAAAACAACCTGCCCTCAATGACATATTTGCCTTTTCGCGTTACATTTTCTATAAAGACCGTTTCCCCTTCAATGGGGGTGTCTTTCATAATTGCGCTTTTAGGAGCGCTATTTAAACCAGGCAAAATTATTTCCTTGGACAAGGCTTCCCTTTTTATATTATCTGTTTCAAGAAGAACTCCAGTTGAAATTCCATAATTTATTTTAAAGAATTTAAATACAGCATCCCCCACCTCTGCCAGCACTTTAGGTTCAGTCATTGAATCAAAAGATAACTTATCTTTAAAATCAATATAAATTATATTTTTTTCAATCCGTGGTATTGTATTTTCGAGCCAAAGTTTAGAATCCAAAGCATCTTCTACAAACAATTCCCAATATTTAAAGACCATTTCTTTAGTGTTTATATGTTCTGAAAACTCCAGGGCCATTTTCACTTTCCCACAAGTATCTGCTTCAATCACCTTTTTAAACTCTAAAAGCAGGGAGGCCGGGACTGTTTTTTCAAGCCTTATAAGGATTTTCGAGACAGGTGTCCCATCTAAGGCTTCAGAGCATTCTATATTTTTAAAAAATATATTTGCAAGCGCTTCATCAAGCCCTTCATGTTTTAATATGCCTTTTAACATAGCGGTAGTTTTAGCGTTGTCTATATCAATTAGGTATGTCATTTTTGCCTCATTATTATTTTTGAAAAACATGTGGTGTCACTCATAAGAAATATTTATTCTTACCATATAATTTTATGCTTTAAGCGGATTTTGTCAATGTATTTTTTTACTGATTTATAAGCATGTTTCGCATTTAAATAAAGCAAACCTCGCATTCTTTTGAAAAAAAACAGGCCGTGGTAAAAAACCCGCGGCCTTATATTATTTTAATTATTTTTATTTAAAAAGCCCTTTTAGTCCTTTAAAAACTTCCGAAGCGCCTTTGTTTTGAGCTTTTTGTATCTCTTTATTTATCCCCGCAAGCCCACCCTCAAGTTCTTTGTTTGCCACATTATATTTTGAGGTATCAGCGGACAACTGTTTTTTTACATTATTTGCCTTGTCTACAAGTTCCTTTTTCAGGTTTTCAAGTTCTCCGTTTACTTTCGCTTCTATTTCTTTGTTAACTTTGGCCTTTATTTCTTCAAGTTTTTTACCATAAAGTTTTGCTAAATTCTTTTTAAGCCTCTCTAAAATATCAGAAGAAACGCTCATATCAAATCCACCGTCTTCTTGCTTGGCAGACACTTTTAAGTTTATGGCATCTATAGTGGACACCGCCTGATACACTATGTCTTCCTTATCCGCTGCGGAAAAAACTATTCCATATATGCCCAATGCCCCCTGTATTGTCATTTCCGAGGCCGTATTCAATATAGCTGCATCAATGTTTACTGCTGATTTTTCCAATTTTATATTCCCATATTCCACTTTATCTAAAGAGAATAACTTCCCTGGAAGCCCATTTATTTTAAAACTTAATTCATCATTTGTCTCATTTATGTGGTCCAGTTTTCCTTTTATCGTGGCGCTTTGTCCACCATTTTTAACATACAGTTCAAGCAGAGTTGGTTTCCTCGTAATGGCCTGCTCTGTGGTAATATCCGATATTTTTCCCGTAACTGCATAGGTGTCTGGTTGTGGTGCTTTTGAAGAAAACGATATGCTTTTAATCCAAAACCCTGGCTGTGGGTCGGCAATAAAAATTATATCTCTTCCGTGAAGCCTTTTAATGGCAAGAGTTTTCTTGTTTTTAGGCGGCATATAGCGCTCCACCAACTTCATAAAATTCATAACGCCCGTGAGCCTGTCAAGCCAGACCGGTCCTATCAACGCTTTTTCAAGATTTTCCGCATTAAGCGCTTTTATATTGCACTTTTCCAGTATGGTATTTACATCCGCATCCTTCGCTTTTTGTATTTCAGAAAATGCCCCCGTGGAATATGCGTAAAAACTTTCAGCATCTTTTTTTGCTTTTTGAATGTCATTGTTTAAGTTCTCTATGTCTGCCTTTACAGAAGCCGCCTCTTGTATGGCTCTTTGCGCCGCTGGAATGTCTGCCACAGAAGCCACTTTAATACCTTTTAACCCAGTAGCCTTTTTTTGTATTTCTGCAGCCCGTTCCTGTATTTTCAGTGCTTCTATATCTTTTTGAAGTGTGTCTTTTTTCTGGTCTACCGAAGTTTTTACTTCTTTTATTTTTTTATAGACAGAAAGATTTTCCGGATTCATATACTTTTTATAATCGGCCTTTTTTAAGTCTTCAGCAATACTTCCTATTTTAGTCACAGGCATTTTTGAAATTTCAGTAGCTGCTTTTGTCTTCACAGCTTCCATAAAATTGTCTACAGGACCTTTTTTTCCTTGTTTTTCATTTTTTTCAAGCCGCGCTATTTTTGCCTTGCTCAATAGTCCAGAGGTCTTTCTCTCGCCTCCCAGCACAAGTCCATTTATAGCCACTTCATCCACAATAAGCTTCTTTTTAAAGACTGGCAATAACCTGAAATCCAGATTTATCTCCGCTACTTCAAAAAGATTTTTAAACGCATTTTTTGAATCACCTACTGTCAGCCCACCTATATATATGCTCGATTTCATAAGGTCCACTTTGACTTTACTTATGTTTACTTTTGTTTTAAATATTTTTTCCCCACCAGTGACAAGCCAGCCCTTCACAAGCGGATTTATCAACAGCATATTAAACCCCACCAACAGAACGCCTACCACAACAACTATTATCAAATTTTTAAGTTTTATCATAAGTTCACCTTTTACCTATATCGGTGATTTTTCCAGTAATATCTGTCACTTTCATTAACTGAACTATTTTTAATTTTTCCACTTTTTTCTGCAATTTATCCCTATAAAAGTTTACAAGCTTCCCAGCGGTGAGCCATACCGGTAGCACAAGCACAATTCCTATAATAAAGTTTCCCATTATGACAGTGTTGTTAAACCCTGTGAAAGGAATTATCGGAAGCCGCGCCATTTGAGTAAACAGCGGATTTAAAAAATCTTGTGTCAACACAAAATATCCCACCGTATCTCCTACCGGATCTATGAACAACGCTATAAGTTTAAAGAGTAAAGCGTACATAGCATAAATCCCCGAGTTCGCATTAAGCAAAAACATTAGCAGCGTAAAAAAAATAAAATTAAACGGAGTGAGCATTACCAGACCGCAAAACATTCCCATAACCGCGCCAAGCATAATCTCTTCCGGTTTCGAATTGGAATTTAAAGCTTTAAATAAATTAGCCAGTATTTTAAACATTTTTTCCCCGCTTTTTTACAAGTTGAATAGTTTTTTTACTTCTTTTTTCAAATCGCCTTTCATGTTTTTATCCATAGCCGCATAGCGCAGGACCGTCTGTATGTAACCAAATTTATTTCCAGTATCACAGCGTAGGCCTTCAAACTCATACCCTATGACTCCTGGAGTAAGCATTTTTATCGCATCCGTTATCTGGATTTCGCCTTTTACTCCTGGTTTAGTTTTTGCTATATTTTCAAAAATCGTGCCGGGAAGGATATATCTTCCGACTATGCCAAGGTTTGAGAACGCTTCCTTAAGTGGAGGTTTTTCCTGCATATCTTCCGCAGCATAAATTCTTTCCCTTATTTTTTTTGCTTTTATTATCCCATAAGAAGAGACTTTGTTTTTTGGCACGCGTTCTACCGCCACCACTGTTCTTTTAAATTCATCATATACTTTTACCATTTGTTTCATTACTGGTACTTTTGAAATAATAAGATCATCTGGAAGAAAAACTGCGAAATGTTCATCCGGATTAATATAGTCCTTTGCGTGATAAATAGCATCTCCAAGTCCACGGGCTTCTATTTGTCTCACTGAATATATTTTGAAATTATGAGGTATCCGGTCAAGTTGCTCGCGCAATTCTTTTTTATCCTCTTTTTCAATAATATTTTCAAGCTGATGATGCTTATCGAAATAATCCTGAAGCGAATGTTTTTCCCTTGTGGTGACAAACAAGACACTATCTATGCCTGCCGCCAAAGCTTCTTCTATAATAATATGAATACTGGGAACATCTATGATGGGAAGCATTTCTTTTGGGATTGCTTTAGTATATGGTAGAAATCTGGTTCCCAAGCCTGCCACTGGAATAACTGCTTTTCTTATCTTCTTTGACATATCTGTTCTCCTCAGCTTAGTTTTTTAACTTAAAAAAATAATTTTTTTTACTTTTATTATCATTTTTTTACATACATTACATCATTTAACTGACCTAAGACAAACGCTTTGATTTCTGAAGCCCTGTTAAGTTTTAAGCAGTGTTCCGCAACCGTCAAAGCATCCTTGAAATTAATTGCCCTGATTACTCTTTTTACATTTAATACCGATACTGCCGACATGGACAATTCATCTACTCCCATACCTATGAGAATAAAAGCAGCGTGCGCTTCTCCCGCCATTTCCCCACAGACAGACACTGGGATTCCATTTCTATGAGCACTCTCCACTACCATTTTTATAAGCCTTAATACCGCTGGATTAAGCGGGTCGTAAATGGAAGAGACGGCTTCGTTTGTCCTGTCAACTGCCAGAGTATATTGCACCAAATCATTACTTCCTATAGACATAAAATCTACTTTTTTAGACATATCATCAGACATGATTGCCGCGGATGGCACTTCTATCATTATACCTATTTTTATTTCCTCATCAAAAGGCACCTTTTTTGACCTCAGTTCTGCCTTTACCTCTTCAAGTATCTTTTTAGCTTCGTCAATTTCTTCAACAATAGTAATCATAGGAAACATTATTCTTAGGTTTCCGTAAGCCGAAGCGCGGAGAATTGCTCTTAACTGCAGTTTAAAGATATTCATATTTGTAAGTGACAACCTTATCGACCTAAGCCCCAAAAATGGATTCTGTTCAGTGGGGATTTTAAAGTAAGGCAGAAATTTATCACCACCTATATCCAAAGTCCTGATAGTAGCCGGCTTAGGGTTCATTTTTTCTGCAACGGTTTTATATGCCGCAAACTGTTCCTCCTCCGAAGGAAGGTTCATTCTGTTTAAATATATAAATTCAGTCCTAAAAAGTCCCACCCCTTCCACATTGTGTTCATTGACTATCCCCACTTCCTCAGGGAATTCAATATTTGCGTTGAGGACTACTTTATGTTTATCCAGTGTTACTGCATCTAAGCTTTTCAACCTTTTCAACATTCTCATTTTAATAAGATATTGCCGGCGTTCTTCTTTGTATGCCAGCATAACTTTCGGATTAGGATTTACCACCACAATTCCTTTTTCTCCATCTACAATAATAATATCGCCGGACTTCACATTATCGGTAATATCTCTGACCCCCACTACCGCTGGGATTTCAAGAGACCTCGCCACAATAGCAGTATGCGAGGTTGCCCCCCCAACTTCAGTCACAAAGCCCATAACCTTTTTTTTATCAAGGTCTGCAGTGTCTGCCGGAGACAAGTCGTGTGAAATTATTATATATTTTTCGTTTTGTCCAGCCTGCTCCTTAGAATCCATATTAGCAGACAAATTGCGCAGAATTTTATCAACGAGTCCAGCTATATCCCTTCCGCGTTCCTTCAAATAACTGTCAGAAATTCTGTTATAAATTTCCGCATATTGTGCAGCTATGACACTAAGCGCATATGCGCTGTTTACTTTTTCTTTTTTTACTATTTCTTCGGCTTTTCCTACAAACAGTGGGTCTTCAAGTAAAAAAATATATGCGTTAAAAATATCTGCTTCGGCATTGCCTATCTCAAAAATAACTTTTTCTCTAATGGCAAAAATTTCCATTTTAGTTTTTTCTACAGCTTCCCTAAGAAGCATAATTTCTTCATTTATTTTAGCGCTCGGAAGTTCCTGTTTTTCAATTTCCCCTATTTTATGATTAATAATAAAAGCTTCCCCTATGACCACTCCCGGCGATGCCGGTATCCCCTTAAACATTAGTCCGCCTCCCCAAATCTATTTTGTACGCATTTCACGAGTGCCCCCACCGCTTCTTTTGCGTCCACGCCTTCCGCTATTATTTCAATTTCCTCATCTAAAAATGCTCCTAAAGTGAGCACTCCCAATGTGCTTTTCCCATCTGCCTCAATGTCTGCAAGTTTTACTTTTATAACTGAGCGAAACTTTTCAGCTTCTTTTACAAAGACTGTCGCCGCTCGCAAATGAAATCCTTTTTTATTTATTATCTTTACCTTTTTATTATATTTCATTGTTCCTCCTAATTAATCATATATGAAATGATAATAGAAAATACAATAAGTGCGATAAATATATGCGTAATTGAGGTCTTGCGTTTTAAAAACATCCGAGATAGAACAAATACCCCTAAAAAGACCAAATCTTCCAGCCAATCTGGCTTAAAAAAATCAATATTTTTTTTCTCCAAATACCCCGCCATAATCCCAGCTACAAAAATCGTCCCCATTAATTTAATACTTTTCATTATTTCTTGAAATTTTATTTTTTGCACAAACCCGAGAAGGCGTTCGTGGTCATAATACGCTTTAAAAAGCAGATAATATTTTATACTCACTCGTGGCACATTGTAAAGCATCAGTGACATAAACACCGCCCATAAAAAGGCCTTTGGTCCTGTTCCGCCAAGATATATGGACCCCGCCCCAATCATAAGGGCAAAAGGTCTTATCCCAGACCAAAACAAATTGTCTCCTATAGCCGCCAAGGGCCCCATAATGCCTAATTTCATAGTTTCTATTTCTTCATTTTTTTTATCTGGATTAGAATCATCCAGATTTTCTTCCATTTTTATCATTACTCCTAAAACAGCGGAAGCAAAAAATACATGAGTGTTAAAAAACGAAAGGTGCCTTTTTACAGCATATTTCAAACCAGCAGCGTTATTTGCATATATTTTTTTCAACAAATTATATATTGAAAATATAAAACCAATATTCTGTAAGCGCTCAAAATTCCAAGAAGTATTAATAAACTTAATTTTGAAGCCACTCCAAAAAATATCCAGGGTGCTTATTTTTTTCATTTTTCTTTCCCCTGTTTTTTCCATATAGTATTATAGACAGCGAAACACCCCACAGCCAGAAGTATCAAGTAAAAAAACAAGGTATTTAGTTTTGTTCCATAAGTGGAAAAAAGAAGATATGAACATATCAAAATCACTCCAAAAACAGGTTCCCCCTTTTTTGTTCTGAACATCTCATATACCACCGCAAACCCTAAAGCCGGAAGCATCCAGTAAGTGAATTTGAAGGCCTGTATTAATTTAGGATGTAGCGTATTAAAAACCTTTATGGAAAAAGGCACCACCACCAAAAAAAATACAGCATAAAGCACTACATCTCTTAAGAATTTTGACAAGCCTGCAACTATTTGAATCAACACAATATATCGTTCCTTCATATCTACTATTTTTTTTTCGTATAAATGAAGAATTTGAGTATTTAACTGTCTGTTCCATATATCCATTTGTCCCACAAAAAATCCAGTGCCTATTCCCACAAGGATAGCATACATGGTAACAGCAGAAGCATCCGCTGGAACAAAAATTACAGGGTTAACCCCCTGTTTAATTAGTATGGCCGCACTCGTAGCCGCAAAAGCTATAGCTGAAGAGGATGGTGGCACATAGGCGCCTACAGGAGGCGTATTGGCCCAAATCAACTGCACCACGCTTCCTATCACCACGCCTGTTGTCATATCCCCAAAAATAAGTCCTGCGACAGCACCAGTAATTATCGGTTGTGCGATAAGATATATCCCGATATAAAAATTATCAAGTTCAAAAAGTGCTCCCACTATCGCGGCTATAATAAATATTTCAAGCATGCTTTCACTCCCCATATTTTTCATTTATTGCTTTAATTATATCCTTCTTTGCATCTGTAGGCACCATACGCACTTCAAGCACTACACCTTCCGCCGCAAGTAGCCTGAAAGCATGTACATCATCTTCATTTACGAATATCGCATCAAATAGCTGAAATTTATTTTCTGAAAAATGCATTCCGCCTACATTTACTTCGCCTATTTTTCCACCGGTTTTATAAAGTCTGTACACATCTTCAGGACACTTTAAAAGTAAAATAGTATTTTTTTCGTCAAAAAGTCGTCCTTTAATCATTTCCGCCGCTTGCGCAATGGTAACTATAGATAGTTCTATTTCTTCTGGAGTTGCCATACGAAATAGAAACTTCTGCATATCGTTTTCAGTGATTTCATCATTTATCACTACAATATGTTCTGCTCTAAAAGACTGTGCCCAGCCCACTACTACCTGTCCGTGTATGAGCCGGTCATCAATTCTCGTAAGCGTAATCGGCATTTAAGTTTTTAACCCCTTTTGCTAAAAATTGCTTTTGCATCTATTATAGTTTTATCTCTTTTTTCCATAAGTGTTCTAAATAAATCATCAATATTTTTTGAAGCATGCATAGCAGCTTCAATGAGTATAGGCAGATTAAATCCTGCCAGTACTTTAACTTTCTCATCCTTCTCAAAACTCAAAAGCGCCGCATTGCAGGGGGTTCCTCCAAACATATCTGTAAATATTATCACGCCTTCGCCTGTTTCTTTTTCTTTTACTAAAGCTTTTAATCGCTCTGCGAAAGCTTCAATTGTCTCAGTCTTTTCCAGCGACAAGGCTGCCACATTATCCGTGATGCCTATAATCATCTCAAGCGTTTCTTTTAATGCCAGTGCCAAAGTGTGATGTGACGCAATCACAATTCCTACCATAGTTAAGACTCCTTTTTTAATATTCTATTTTATATAATCATTTGCTTCATAATGAGTTTTGAAATAATTTGCGGATCATGTCTAATAAAATCGTCTTCCGTAAAAGTTTTCGCCTCTATGAGCTTTACTCCTAACTTTAAAACTTCTTCTCTGTCCACTTGTACTGGATAAGAGTTTTTCTTTTCATATTGACTTAGGACTGCCTTTTTTGGAAGTTGATTGTTTGCTATGACCGCATCCACTATCCCTGGTCCCGCGTGTTTTATCAGAGCTCTCACATGGTCGCTTACTGTATAGGCGGTAGTCTCACCAGGTTGCGTCATTATATTACACACATACACTTTATATGCCTTAGAAGCTTTTATGGCTTCCTTTATTCCTGGCACCAAAAGATTAATAATAACGCTGGTATAAAGACTTCCAGGCCCATATATTATCGCATCCGCTTTTTTTATTGCTGCAAGTGCTGGACCATACGCCGTGATGTTTTCTGGCATAAGCACAAGTTCTTCTACCACGCCTGCCCCTTGGGATATCAAAGACTGCCCGCTTATCTCACGCCCATCCTTTAGTTTTGCTTTCAGCACCAAGTTGTCCAAAGATACTGGAAAAACCTCTCCATTTATCGCGAGCACCTTTGAAGATTCTTTAACCGCTGAAGCAAAATCCCCAGTCACATCTGCCAACGCTGTTATAAAAATATTTCCAAAATTATGCCCCGCCAATTCAGCGCTCGCATCTTTGTCAAACCGATATTTAAATAATTTTCCAAGCAAGGCTTCTTCATCTGATAAAGCGACAAGGCAATTTCTTATATCTCCCGGAGGTAGCACATTATGCGTCTTTCGCAATCTGCCGGAAGACCCACCATCATCCGCCACAGTCACTACTGCCGTTATGTTATATGTATATTTTTTCATTCCGCGAAGGACATTTGGCATACCTGTGCCGCCGCCTATCGCCACCACTTTGGGGCCGCGTTTCATTTTTGCTTTTCTATATATAAGATTTATATAGTCCTTTTCATGGTTGGGCATAAGCATAGTAAGAATTGAAAAATACGCGCGCCTTACCGCCAGACTTACTCCCAAAATTCCAATAAGCAATAAAAAATAATCTATAAATTTCAATCTTTGAAGTTTTCTAAACCAATGGTCTATGTTAAAGGCTTCTATGCGTATGTTTTTAAAGACTCCGCCCAATATTCCTGAAATCCCGACTCCAAGCACAATCGCGCTCAATAATAAAAGAAATACCCATCTCTTAATTTTTATCCCTGGATAAAGCCACTTATCGAGACGCAGCATTTTTCTTTTCCTTAGCAGTTTCAATTTGTTTTGTTATCTTTCTGTCAAGTTCCGCCACCGCATCATATCCTTGATTTTTCAGCCTTTGATTCATTGCTGCGGCTTCCACTATCACACTCAAATTTCTTCCAGAGATAACCGGAAGAATATTTGTTGGAACTTTTATTCCGAGCATTTCCTCGTAGCGTTGATCAAGCCCTATGCGCTCATAATCTTTACCTTTTTCCCAGGACTCAAGCCTTATTATAATTTGTATTTCCTGTTCGTCCCGTATAGCACCTATACCAAAAAGTTTTTTTATATCAAGAATTCCCACTCCCCTTATTTCCATATGGTGTTGCACTAAGCTCGGTCCTTTTCCTACGAGTACCCCATCCGCATGTTTGGTAATTTTCACTATATCATCCGCGACAAGCCTGTGTCCTCGTTTTACAAGTTCCAAAGCAATTTCACTTTTTCCTATTCCGCTTCTGCCAATGACCATAACGCCTATCCCATAGACATCTATAAAAGTGCCATGCATGGTAATTTTGGGGGCAAATTTTCTTTCTAAATAAATCATTGCGGCACTTACAAATTTTGTGGTATGCATGGAAGAGGTCAGTACTGGAATTTTATATTTTTTTGCCAAACCCAGAAAATCATGAGGGGTTTTAAAATCCCAGGTTATAACAGCACAACATATTTTACGCTTAAAAATATTTTCAATAACTTTATGCGCTTTTTCATGCCCGAGTTTTGCAAGATAACTCATTTCGGTTTTTCCGAAAACTTGAAGCCGTTCAAAAGGAAAGTAATCATAATATCCCGCAAGCGCTAACCCTGGTCTGTTGATATCAGAAACAATAATTGTGTTGGTTTTCAGGCAGGTCTCGCCAGCGAGGATTTTCAGCTGGAGCTTCACTTTGTTTTCTTCGAAAAATTCCAGAACTGTTATTTTATTATCCATTATTTTGGCCGCCTTTAGCGCCGATAGACCGGAATCGGCCATTAAATGTCACTGCTTATTTTTTTCTTCTTCTTCAATTGCCGCAAGGATTTCATCTTTTCCCGTGGCGGCAAGTATTTTTTTCCTATAGGTTTTATTTTTCAAGAAATTCGAAACGCGCGCAAGTGCTTTTAACATAATCCCTGCAGCACCTTCGGGCGCCAATAGCAAAAAGAAAATATATACTTTTTCGCCATCAAGTGCCTCAAACTCAACCCCTTCTTTAGAGATTCCCAGTGCTCCCACAAGTTCTTTTACCCCTTTGGTTTTGCTGTGGGGAATGGCAATGCCCTGTCCAACACCAGTGGAGCCGAGTTCTTCGCGTTCCAGAAGAGAGTCCACAGTCACTTTTTTATCAAGTATGATATTTTTTTTGGCGAGTTGTTCCACCATTTCTTCTATCACTTCTTTTTTTGTCTTCGACTTTATACTTAATTCAATTGCATCCTTATCAAGAAAATCCAGAATTCTCATCATTATTTCACCTCATTATTATTCCTTATTTTGAAATAGAAATTCCGTACTTGCCATCTTTTCTTTTGCGAATAAGACAAATCTTCTTAAAATCTACATTATAAAACATCATTGCTTTTTCTGGCATAAGTTCCACTTCATTCATAGCTTCCTGAGTATCCATTGGCTTAGCCGCCCATAGTTCTTCTTCCACCACATCTGCAAACTCGCCCTCTTCATTTATCGAGGAAAACTTTTCTAAATTTTCACTTTTACGAGCTCTTGTTTTGCCTTCTTTTTTTACTTTCTCCTTTTGTTTTTTTACCTGCAAGATCAGTTTATCTTCCAAAAGGTCTAAAGAAGAATACATATCTTTGCTTTCAACTTTTGCAGAAAACTCATGTCTTTTTGAACGAATTGTCCCTTCTGCAGTATGCCGGTACTTTTCTACCGTTACTATGATATGAATTTCACCGTTTTCTTTGAAATCAAAGTAGTTTTCGAGTTTTCCGAGCTTTTTTTCTGCGTAATTTTTTATTGCCTGAGTAATCTCTACATGTCTTCCTGTAATAGAAAATTCCACTTTTTAGACCTCCTTCAAAATATAACCAATAAAATAAGACATTAAACAACATTTATAAAATATCATATAATAAATACAATGTCAATACAAGTGTCTCTTCAGTGTCTTTGCAAAATATTATCGTTCCATATAAATATGCCTATCACTCACTACTTTATCATTTTCGCCTGTCTTTACAGTACTTTTATCTTTCCTTTCGTCTGCCCTTCACAGGAATTTCAAGTTCTTCCCTGTATTTGGAGACAGTTCTGCGTTTTATGTTTATCCCACGTTTTTTGAGCATTTCAGTAAGCGCCTCATCTGTATATGGGTGGGCTTTGGCTTCTCCATCTACAATATCTTGTAGCTCCGCTTTCACCTTATCCGATGAAATATCTGACCCGCCATTGTTACTCCTTAATTTTGATGGAAAAAATATTCTCAGCGGCACAGTCATCCCTCCTGGCAATGTCGCGTAACGCTTAGAAACTGTCCGACTTATAGTAGATTCGGCAAGTGCTAAACTTTTTGCTATTTTTTCCTCAGTAAGTGGTTTCAATTTTTCTTTATTTCCAATATCCGAAAAATAATCAGCCTGTGCTTCAATAATTTTCGATACTACTCTATTTATAGTAATATTTCTCTGTTCAATAGCCATCAATATTGCTGTGATTCTGCTCAAACACCCCTTTACTATTTTTTTCCCAACTTTACTCTGTTCAAAAATTTGTTTTGCCTCTTCATTTATATTTATTTTAGGTATATCTCCTTCAATCTGTATATAAAATTCTCCATTTATATGTTTTGTTATTCTTATTTCCGGCCTAATGACAGATGCTGCTAGTCCAAATTTTCTTCCTGGATAAGGGTCAAGAGTCTGTATTATTTTAAGGGCTTTTTTAATATGTGCTTCTTTGACTTTATAGGTGGAAGCTAATTTTGCAAACTCTTTTTTAGCAAGCAGGTCTAATTTTTTTTCTATAATTATTTTATATGCTATAGATTCCACCAGTTTGCGTCGTTTTAATTGAAACAAAAGACAATCCATTGCGTCATTCGCACCCACTCCTGCTGGGTCAAGTGTTTTTATTGTATCCAAAGCTTCCCCAAAAAATTTTTCTTTTATATCATACTCATTAGCTATCTCTGCAGTGTTTCCTGTGAAATGCCCATCACTATTAATATAGTTTTCTATTATTACTTTTGTGGCTTTTAGCACAACTCCGGTTATCCCTCTGCTATTTAATTGCTCAAGTAAGTATTTAGAAAGAGAAGTCACTTCACTGGGGTCAGTACTTCCCTCTGATGAATTTTCTGCAATATCCATTCCAGATTTTCCACCTGCTGAAGAATCGTATTCATCTTTATATACATCCCCAAAATCATCTTTATTAATATCCGCTATATGCGAACCTTTTTCTCCAAAATTCATTCCCGCTGTCTCTTCTTCATCGGAAGTCTCGCCATAAGAATTTCCAGTATTGTCCTCCGTGGGAGGTTCGGAAGTCTCGCCATAAGAATTTCCAGTATTGTCATCCGTGGGAGGTTCAGTAAGATCATCCGAAGTAGTTTCAGCAGCATCCACGGAAGGAATCTCAGAACTATCATTGGAGGGTGTTTCCTTATCGTCAAACTGTTCATAAATTACATTATCAATAAGTTCATTGTTTTCTTCTTCTTTTTCAATTATTTTCCGGACTTCCGCAGTCGTTGATTGCAACATAACTGTGTTTAATTTCATCTGTTGGGTAACTTTTTGGGTTTGGGAAAGTGTATGCCCCTGTTTTTGAGATAGATGATCCGTCATTTAGCACCCCCTTTCTTCTTTTTAAAAAAATCTTTTCAACTGCTTTGGTAAAATAAAAAGAGCCGGAGTAAAGTTATTAACTATTATCCGGCTCATTGCTAACTACTTTTATTGTTTGTTATTTTTTAAGCCAAAAAATCCCGCCGCTGTAAATATCTTTACCACTTCAATCCCAGCAAAAGGCAAAAACCCTGCCATTAAAGCCGCGCCTACTGGCATTTTATATACAAGTATGAGATTGAGAGTGCCAAAGGTGAGTACAATCAAAGCACCTAATGAAAATATTAAAGCCGCCTTTATGTAAGACAATTTTCCAGTTTTTGACATTAGGTATGCCATTACCACTGCCGAAATAACAAACCCTGCAAGATAACCTGCTGTAGGTCCCACCAAAGCGAGTGCGCCTGTGATACCCACTGCAAAAACTGGCGCCCCGATAAGCCCGGCTACTATATATAAGGCTTGAGAAATACCTGCTTCCTTAGGATTCAAAAAGTACATTGCCATAAAAAGTACAAAGGTCTGCGTGGTAAAAGGTATCACAGACAAAGGAGTGTAAATTTTAATCAAAGCTGCGCAAAAAGTTAGATAAGAAAACAAAAGAGTTAACAACACTCTTTGAGTTGTTTTACTCATTACAATTTCTTTCTTCAAAACCGCGGTCATTGCGTTTAACATTTGACACCTCATTTAAAATTTATTCATACTTAATTTTACTTCATTTACTCCGCAATGTCAAATTTGCTTTTATACAAGTTTTTCAGGACTTACAAAATCACCATGCTTTTCTTTCATTTTCAGCAGACGGTCTTTTTCAGCTGCGAGCATTTCAAAGACCACCTGAGGAGTCCCTTTTACTTTATTTTTATATATGTCCACAATTCTGTCTATTTTTGCTACATTTTGAGGAACTCTGATAGTAAACTGTTTCGTATAGTCCGCAGGAGTAAAGTCCTTTTTCAT
>SESG01029443.1_pt1 | contig 16149 bp, 22 predicted proteins | sample 3171421 | NCBI WGS metagenome assembly SESG01 (sample SAMN10866946, study PRJNA518727) | freshwater metagenome | biome: subpolar coniferous forest; feature: holomictic lake; material: water; isolation source: holomictic Lake 227, 6 m and 8 m depth | place: Canada: near Kenora, Ontario | collected... | reverse complement strand
ATTACCACCTAAACCTACAAAGGACGCTAACATCCAAGAAGGCAAAAAGTTGGTATGTGCATTTGGTTCATTCAATCCCCCAACAAAATTACATTTAGAATTATTGAAATCGGTGTTAGCCACAGCTAAGATGAAGAAAGCTGATACTGTTGTATTCCTACAGAGAAATGCTGGGTATGCCAATGATTCTAATTCTGTTAAACAAAGAGGAATGATAATAACAAAACTGTCGTCAATACATTGTATTACTGACAATATCATCACTGATTTCAATTCTGCTATGGATTGGGCTTATAATAAAAGGTACACTAGTGTCATGGTCATTGCTGGTTCTGATCAAGTCTCTGAGATGTCAGCTTTGATAAAAAGCAATAATAACAAGGATACAAATCAAGGACATTTCAAGTTCGAGGACTATAAGGTGGGTTCTTATGGTGATAATAATCCAGATGAAAGCAAAGATTCCAAGTTAGCGGTTAACGCTGCTTTAGATGGCAATGAGTCCGAATTCATCCGTATCCTTGATTTCAGTGATGTCAAAATGGCAAAAAAATTATATGTTCTAGCTGTGAATCAATTGAAGGCTAAAGCAGGATTAACTGAAAGTAGATTAAAAGAAATACAAATAAAAGCTTTATTAGCATTATATAGAAACAATGATGAGAGGGTAAATGATACTAGGATGGTTGGTAGAATAACATTACCTGATTCAGGTAAAGATCAATACCCAACCTATGAGGAAGTAAGAGATTGGTTAGCAATGCCCCCTCGTAGTATTCAGATAGACACTGATCCAGCTTTTGCAGATTTGAAACAAGCAGTGATAGCAGGTACCTATGAGGCAAGTCATGATGTACAAATGCAGACAGCAGATAATGAATTTAATAAGAGAGTTTCAAGGGCACCAGTAAGAGGAGATGATAGATATGAAAAGAACATCAAATCTAAACTACCTCCTACTAAGTATAGTCAATATCTAAAGCCCAAAGCTAATAGTAAACCTATTTCAGATTTTGGTCAGGGTTCTCTTTCATGAAGTCCATATTAGGTATAGTGGATATATCCTTCCTATTCATGGTTGTCCCCTTTGAATATCTAGGACAGTATCCTTTTTATCTTCTTTATGAACGTATCTTCTTTTAGCGATACCCATATCTCTTTTAACAGAGCTACATATCTATAATATAGAGACAATCTATAATCTTCGGTAGGCATGAAATTTAGATTACTCTCAATATTCTCCCAGAGAAATTTAAACTTAATGTCACCTAAACCAAAAGTCATTACATCATTGAATACGATTTTATCTTTATCAGTGACATATGGAAGAGTAAATGCTCTATTTCTATGCAACTCCATTCTATCACATAGGTATTTACCTATTTTTATTTTAAGCATAAACATTGGAGTATCCAATTACTCTCCTTTGAATCTGGATTTAAAGTCATTTAAAATCTGAATGAAATTATCAGTCTCATCCCAATCCAAGCTCCATCTTTCAGTCTTGAACCTTAAAAAAGGACCACCACCAGCATCATCACTGGTGATTATCAACTCTTGTCCAGATTCACCCTCTTCACAGGAATCAGATTCTTGTGAATATACCACTTCCATTTTTTCTAAGTTAATTCCCGTAGGTATCATTTTTTCCATTCTCTTTTGAGTAGAGTATCAATACGTTTTTGTACATAAAGTTCAATTTCGGTTCCAGCATTTTCAAGTCTGACACTCTTATCTTGCATAAGCATAATTTGTTCTATATGCAATACAAGCTCCTTTATATCATTTGATATAGGCATTGTCACCTTCCTTCAAGGTGTCATGGGCTTTTATTACCGATGCACGACTATCGGGATTTCCGTCGTCGGGCATCCATTCAGGGCCGATGATGCACGTCCCCTCGAGCAAGGTACCATGCTCCCGCTGGATGTCGCGTAATAACTTAGCTATTGCTTCGATGTTCATTCGCTTGCCTCGCCGCACTTCATTTCGTTTCCTCCGTATGCGCGAAGTCGCATTTATCACATACCCATTGGCCCATTTTTTTGTCGAACGTTATCGAGCCGCCACACTCGCATGGGTAGCTCTCTTGCCTGTCCTCGGGGATATCTTCCGGCAAGCTCATTTCGTTCCCTCCTTCGCGGCAAGCGCGGAACGGGCGATCTCTGCTATCAAGCAATCTTCGGATTCTTGCTCAATCCGCTCCAGCGCCACCCTCAGCGCCCTCGCCTCATCTTGCGATGCCTCCCAGCACCTTAGCGCATCAGCCAGCGCCGTCTTGCTTGCCCTCGCCTCATTGCCCTTGACTGCTGATTTAGGTCTGACTCCACGCTCACCTGTGTGGCATCGAGGATGGCGGCTTCGAAACTAGGAGTCTCCACGTCGTTATCTCGCCAGCCCATCCATCCCTTGTGAACATTCAGCCATCTGATTGCCTTCCGAACGCACTCCCGCTGGATATCCTCGCGGTAGGCGGCGACCAGTTTCCATGCTTCACCTAGCTCAAGACCGAACTCCCATCCGTTTTTTGGATCTCCGTAAGCCAGTGAATTGTCGCGGATGTCGTCGACCAGTTTCCTGTCCCGCTCATTCGGCGTCGGCATTCTTGGCCTCCTTCAGGGCGTCAAGGGCACGTTCGATCCTTGCCCATGTGATAGTGACTGAAAGATATCTCATTTCCCCTCCTTCGCGGCAAGCGCGTCCTGTACCATCTCATTGAGCCATGTGTTGTATTCGTCCCAGGCGGCTCCCCTGGCGGCACTGGCGGCCCTGGCGGCGTCCATGTCGGCGGCCCTGGCGGCGTCCCAGGCGGCGGCCCTGGCGGCCCTGGCGGCTCCCTTGGCGACGGCCCTGGCGGCGTCCATGGCAGCGGCCCAGGCGGCTTCCCCGGCGTCTCCCCTGGCGGCGTCCATGGCGGCGTCCATGGCGGCGTCCCCTCCAGCGGCCCAGGCGGCGTTCATGGCGGCGTCCATGGCGGCGTTCATGGCGGTGGCCCTGGCGGCGGCCCTGGCGGCGTCCATGGTGGCGTCCATGGCGGCGTCCATGGCGGCGTCAATGGCGGCCCTGGCGGCTCCCCTGGCGGCGGCCCTGGCGGCTTCCATGGCGTGGTTGGCCCTGGCGGCGTCCATGTCGGCGTCCATGGCGGCGGCCCTGGCAGCGGCACTGGGGGCGTCCATGGCGGCGGCCCTGGCGGCGTCCCAGGCGGCGTCCCCGGCGGTGCCCCGTATACTTTCGCCTCCCGTCTTTAGGTACCGTTTGACTATCTCAGGAGCGTCCCAAAGATGAATCACATCGAGGGCGCAACGTCGGGCAAAGGCGCGGAGCGTATCCGTAATATCGATACCTCCGCGCAGATACGTCCGTTCTGTTGCAGCGAGTTTGTCGCCATCCTCATGCGCGACGATATCCCCGCCTAACTCGACCTCCCATACTACCGGCCCCGGAGCATATTTCAGTGCGTCCATGAGCTTGACAGATCCGTGGAGTCCATTCTGGCACGGGACCGGCGCGCCCTCGATCTTGTGGGTGACACCGATGGCTATCTCCCGGTTATCGTCGTATCTCAGTTTCTTGGAAGCTTCCGAAAAATACCATGCTTTCATGCTACCCCCATTTCTATTAGGCTCCGTCTCAAATCCACCAGATTCTTTACACATTCTGAAGGCAAGGGAATTTGCTTCTCAATAAGATAGTCCATGTTCTGACACAAGTTTTTCAATACTTGAAAAGTTTCATCAAAATTAGGCTCCATATTGAATTTAGCTTCTATGATATTATCCATGATTATTTAATCCCCCTTAAAAAATGTTGTTCATGATGGTGAATTTCCATTCTCCATTTACTCTTCCAGATTTAGCATCCAAAAGCCTATCCATGATAGCTGATTTGAATGTCCTAAAGTCAATCCTCTTGAAAGAAGAGATATTATCTTTCATGAAAGTATAAACCTCTTCCTTGAAACTCACTGTAACATTAGGAAGGAAAGTATTGAACTTAGAATGAATGAACTCCAATACTTGCATCTTTGACGCATTGAATCCCATTATCTTACATCGGGATTTCAGTGCAGTATCCAACTTCATCACATTAGAAATGAATATGACAGAAGAGGTGAATTCAAACTTCTCAGGAATCCTGTTGTTCTTTGTCCGTTTTGTTGCATCCACCCAAGTAATCAAACGAGAATCAGAATCAACAAGTGCCTTCTTCAGAATCTCAATCTGGGTTTTAGTCCTGAACACAGAATCAAAATCATCAAAAATCAGAACCTTATTATCCCTGTTCTCATAGAGAATCCTTACTAGTTCAAACGTACCACGAACTCCACCAGAAAAGTAAACATAATTGTCATTATTCTTAGGAAGAAGTTTCTCTACGGTTAGAGTCTTACCAATACCAGGCTCACCATGAATGAAGAGAGCCTTGATGAAGTCATCGGTGACTAAGCCAACATACTCTTCCAACTTTGCAAACTGGGAATCGAGGCTCAAAGCTGATTCTTGCTTGATTGGGGATTCAGGAGCCTTGAAAGTATGGGAGAAGGAAACATAGGACATCGCCTTCTTACCTTCGGCTTCAGCCCAATCTTGGTATGAGCGATAATTATCCATGACAGAATTCTGAATGAAATCCAAATGTTTGTTTTTCTGTGTGAACTCTTCAACAGCATCAAACACGAAAGGTTTCCTTCCAACAGCATTCATTTTACTCTCCTTGGATTTGGTATACAACACTCTTCCATCCCTTCCATACCCTCAGGGTATTCAGGATAGGGGTAATCTAGCTACTTTTCCTCTATTGTAGTTTCTTTCCAATCCTTAAACCCTGTACAACCTATTACACCTACAGAAAGATGCTTAAGACACTCAAAGGAGCTATTAGGATCGTCTTGTGTCATCGTATCCCAATAATTGAATCCACATCTAGAACACGGTTTAGGTGTATTCATTTAAAAATCCTCATCAGAATAATCCTCATCAGAATAATCATGGACATAGAGAGAGCCATTAAGATTATCCTCAATCATTTTTATCCACTTTAAGTTAGGAAGGATAGTTTCCTTCAGTTTTTTCTCTATCCCCTCTAGATTCTTCCCCTTAGCACCAATGAGAAGCCCAGGACGATGAAGTTTGATATATACCACATTCTCTTCAGAATCAAAGTCTATGGAGGTAATGCCTAGATCATGAATATCTTTGTTAGCCTTACCAAAAGAATCATTATACCCATACACTTGCTCTCTGGTTATATCTACACCCTCTACAAGCTTAGGCATATTATTCTCTAAATAATACTGCCCAATCTCCCTAGCAATGTTTATTTCCATGCAAGTCAGTCTCTTCTTAATCCCCATCATTTTCAACTCCTCAATTCAGGATAATAGTATCATACTATATTTTGAAAGAAATGTCAATAGTTATTTTCATTCTTCAACCAGAATATTAAAATTTTCTTTTGCAGATGTACAAAATTAGGGGAGGTTTTACCCTCCCCTTTTATACTACCTAACTGCGAAAGCCTTGGCAATCCTGCGATTAACCTTGTCCTGCTCAAGAACATTGGGAAGGTAGTGAGTGGAAGCGTCAGTAGCCACATTCCAGACTGCCCAAGCTGAAACTTTGGTGGTAATGGACTCAATCTCCATTACCTGTTTTTTCTCACCTTCAAGGGTGGAAGTCACACTCTTGATTGTAGCGAAAGGAGCAATCTTCTCTAAAACTGCGAGCTTGAACTTGTCAGGGTAATCACCTTCAATGAGATTCTGAAGGTAGGTGTTTCCTTCTGACCTATTCAGCCTGTCATAAACCTGTTCCATGATACTGGAGTTTTTCTCAATATGGGAGAAGAGAACATTTCTAACATGCTCAAGGTTGATTTCCTGATTATGCTTGAAGCTCAAAGTATCCTCTGAAGTGATGATGGATGAACCATTGGAACAGAATGGGCGAGCGAACCCATAATCCCAAGCTAGACGGGAAGTTCCATCATAGCTGTTTTTCACTACAATATAGGGGATAAGTGTCTCAGTATCGAGGAGGTTGTGTCCACCACTTTGGATTACATCAATAGCCGTTGATTTCAGTCCAAGTTTAGCTGCGGGGTTAAAGGCAAGTTCAGGAAAAGCTACTGTCTGAAGGAACCTAGCACCCTTGTTGCCACATTTAGGAGTGTCAACATTGTACTTGATTCCAATCTTGTCTAAAGTCTCACGCACAATGTTGGAGGAGGATTCATGGGTGACAACGTTGTACCCATCAGAGATACGCCCCAGAGTATCCTTTGTCTCGGAATTGACGATAGCCCTGAGTCCATCATCCTTACCATCCTCCCTCAAGTATTTCTGAACTTCGATAGGGAAAAAGGGGTTCATACCAACACGAGGTTTCTGAGTTTTGTTGAGAGGGAGGTGAATCCGTTTGCCTTTTGCCATGATAATCTCCTTTTAACCTTTAAGGTGGTTGAACCTTGATATAAATAATATACAGTATTTTAAATAAAGTGTCAATACTATTTTGTACTATTTCACTTTTGTTTGTGTTGGCCCTACATACTTCACAGATTCAACACCATCATAATCATGGATATAGAGATTGGAGACATCCCCATCAAATTCAATCTCATAGATGCTCATACCCAAAGCTTTGCATTCAGCTTCGTTTCGGTTGAAGCTCTCAATAAGCTTCATATCAGAACGGAAGGAAATGTCACCTTCACGATAATCATTCCAGAAGGTATCATCATCAATGTTAAGTTCACTTCTGACTGCATCAGGAAGATGGAACCCACCCCAATCTTTGTGTAGAACCACTTGAATTTTGTTCATCATTGCCTCCTAATTAAGAGTATAATGTATTTTTAAAAGAGTGTCAATAGAAAATAAAAAAAGAGAGTAGAAATTTCTACTCTCTTCCATTTTTACATTAGTGTCCTTTTAAATTAGGTTATAGTCACCTTTCATGAGCTTTTTAAAATCAAGCTCCTCATTCAATAGTGATACTTTTTCCTCATTCTTTACAACAGAGGATTCCTGTCGTCTGCGAGCCATTCTAGCTTTCTTAACTGCGTTTAACCTAGCATTAACACTCTCTTTCTGAGTATCTGTCTGGGTTAGAACAGTAGAGTTAGTGTCAGGATCAGAATCTTGGGTTTTACCCTTTGCAGGCTGTCCCATTCCAACTATCTCAGGCATAGCTGGAAACTCATCTGGATGCATTGGTGTTACATCATTGGGAGTATGATTGAAGGTATCACCAGTATTGAAGTTATCAGAATCTAAACCAGCATCATGGGCAGTTTCCTCTTCATTCATCTGTGACTTCAACCAAGCTTTGAATGCTTCTACAGTCTTACCTACTGGCTTTTGTACCTTGCCACCAGTCTGACCTTTGGAGTCCTGTCCTGGCTCATAAGGGGAATCGGAACCCGTTACTGTATATTGCTTGCCATCTTTAGCCTGGGCTACCACAGCATAAGGAGTGGAACCCTTGATATCAGTGAAATCCATCCCAGAATAACCCTGCTTGTTCATGACATAATCACCAGTGAATAGCTCCTTTAACTCAGACTCAGCAAAATCCTTCATCTTGATTAGTTTCTGCACATACTGTTTCTTCTGTGCTTTGTTCTTTGCTTCCTGCATTACCTTTTTATTTTTCTTTGATTCAGGGAATTTATCATCTTCCATTCCAGTCACATCATCACCCTCAGCGCCAACTTCACCAGAAGGTGGAACATCAGTATTAAGTCCACCGTCCATTCCATCATCACCCATGCCAGGATCCATTTCATCCCCACCCATTTCCTCATCCTGAACCTTGGTAAGAGTGAATTGCTGACCATCAATGGTGATTGTGGTTCCATCAGTAATCTCTACTGGGGCATCTTCCCCCATCTCATCATCCATCTCATCACCCATCTCATCATCCATCATCTCTGGTGGAACATCACTCATGTCATCTTCCATTCCAGTATCCATGCTACTATCCATTTCTGGTTCCATCTCATCTGCGAATTCCTTGATATGTTTTTGTTCCTTTACCTTCAAATTTGTGGTATCGGAACTACCTTTCTTTGGTGTCTTTGCATTAGGCTGTGATGCCCCTAAATCATCGAATCTAGCTTCACCCTTTGATGCATACATTGTCTTTACATCAGGACCATTGCGCCCATCATAACCTGGTTTTAGTCTAGAGGGTTCATAAGCCTCTTCTAATCTACCATCGGCGGGAAGGTTCTCTTCCCCCTCTTCCATCCACCATGCTTTCTCTCGTTTTCGTTTCTCTACTAAAGCCATAAAATCCTCCATTTGATTTTACTCAATGCACGGTAATCTAGTCTCATAATCAAATTTGATTACTCATTCCCAAAATATGTATCAGGATAGACATATACATATTAAAAAACCAACATCAACTAAGTAATTAGTGATATTGTAATAAGGAAGTTAAATGGAGATAACTGCAAGTCTGCTTAAATGTAGCGTGATGAGCTATTTTCGATTCAAGAAAGGTTACTTGGTTTGCACTGAATTGAAGTATGGAAAGAATATAGCTGATGTGATTGTGATTGATGATAAAATAGGTGAAGTAATCGAGATTGAAGTGAAGATATCAAAGTCAGATTTATTGAAAGAACTGGTGCATAAAGAGAATAAACATAGATTGCTTATCGAGGCTGAGTTAATGAATTTAGACTCACCAGATCCTGTAGTATGCCCACATAAGTTCTATTTTGCTGTCCCTTTGTCTCTGGTAGATGAAGCACGAAAATTATGTCTAGCCTTGAACAAGGATTATGGGGTGATTGGCATTGATACTGAGAATAAGCATGCTCAACCTGAATATGCGTTCTTTTATAGGAGACAGGCACATAAATTGCATGACGGACAGATTGGGTATTGGTTCAAATCAGCGTTGATAAAGAGAATTTGCAATGATAACATTGTGTTTCATAAAAAGGCGTATTGGGCATGATAGACATAGATAAACAGGAAAATTTGAATGCGGTTCTCTTAGATGTACTGGATGGTGATGTTGATTTAATGGAACTGTTCCAGATTTATGATAAGCTGGATTTAGACAAGATTCAATCAGCGTTGAATTTGATATTAGACAACCCAAATTTGAACACAGAAGAGAAGATAGAATTGTTGAACAACTCATGGAGGGTGAATTATAAAAGAAAACCCCCATCAATGCAGGAATTTTTGACACCAAAGTATCTGGGTGAAGGTACAGCAGAGTCGCTATATCCTAGAGTAGTGCGTACATTGAGTGAATTCTCTGATTCAACCCAGCCCTATAGAAATGCGGTGTTGTATCCTTACATATCTTGGGGAAAAAGCTATTGGTCAGTGTTATGGAACATGTTCACCACCACAAATTTAGCATTGATGTATGATGCAAAAAAATATCTTGGATTAGCACCAGCAACTACTCTATGCCAAATGTTCTGCTCTTTCAACCTATCCAAGAGCGCAGAGGTACTATTGGCACCATTGATGAACATATTGGAAAGTTCTGAGTTTTTTGAACAAGTCAGGACTAAAAAAGATATAATAAGAAAACAGAAGGAATTTGAACATGACAAGAATGTGGATAAACTATATTGGACAACATCATCTATAAAAGGTACATCATCATTACAGTTTTCCAATGGCATTCAATATAAATTGGCATCTACCCCAGCAAAGTTACTAGGACTAAGCATAGTCACAGCTACATTCAGTGAACTTGCATTCTTCACTGATTATGGTAAAAGCCCAGAATACATAATGAGATTCTATAATGATGCTAAATCAAGAATCTATTCTAGATTGAAAGGAAACTACTTCGGTAGGGTAATTTTAGATTCTAGCCCCAATAATTTGGAGTCTGTGGTAGACCAATATTGTTGCTTTGAAGCTAAAAAAGATGAAAAGAACTACATTATAGCAGGTTCACATTGGGAATGGTGTCCTGAGGACTATGATGATATCAATGACAGATTTCCGGTTTATCGTGGTGGGCAAGGAAAGCCCCCAACAATTTTAAACTCAACTGAAGGATATGATGAGAGTGACATCATCCATGTTCCAAGACAACTATACCAGTTGTTCCATGATGACTTGAGAAAGGCACTGAAAGACTTAGCTGGAATTCCTCAGGGTAACTTGGATAAACTGTTCTATGATTATGATAAGATTGATGAATGCTTTGTTGGTAACATGAAATCAATTGACTTTTGTTTGAAAGCGGATGCACGAATGTCCCCACATGAATTGATTTGGAACCAGATAAAAGATACACTGTTTGTTAAATCTGGGTTTGGTTATAAATTTTATTATAAGCCTGACATACCTAGAGTGTTTCATATTGACCAATCTGTTTCTGGTGATATGTCTGCGATAGCGTTTGTCCATGTTGAAAGGAAGAACACAGGTAAGTTATTGGATTTAGAGCATGATGTAATGTATATAGTTGATTTCGTTATACCCATACATCCTTTTGGAGGAAGAATCAATCTAGACGCTATCAAGGAATTCATATTAGATGTATATACTAAAGGAGGAATGCCATTATTAATGGGTTCTTATGACACTTATCAATCTGAATCAGCGTTACAATTCTTAGAGAGAGCAGAGTTGAAATTAGAGCATATTTCCGTTGATGAAACCACAGATCCTTATTTATTCTTAGCACAGCAAATAGAACAGGGGAATCTTAAATTAGGCAGGAATATATTCGTTAAAAACAACTTGAAATCATTGAGGGTAACACAAAGGCCTAGAACCAAGTCATTGAAAATAGACCATACTATGGGGGATTCACCTACAATAGGCTCAACCAACTGGGATTGGGAGACATCATTATTAGGTATAAACGCTAAAGACTGTAGTGACGCTATTTGTGGCGCAGTTGAGAATGCACGTAGGACTTTAGCCACAGATGGACATAACTTACTACAAGTATGGGATGAAAAGAGAATAATACTAAGTTCAGATGATATAAAGATTAACACTGATAATCTCATTAAGAAATTGGGCTTTAGTTACAACTAATTGAATATGGTCATTATGGAGAAGATGCAATATTCCTTTTGTAAGGACAGAATAGATAAGGAAGTGCTATGAAATTTAATGAGGATATTCAATCAAAAGTAAATAAGCTGGTACTGTTATCCACAGTCGAGAAAAAGAGGGTATTGGATTATTTTAGATTGCATCCCAATGATGAAGGGAAAATAGATTGGAATAAATATAAAACATTAACCATTCATGATTTCAACCCAATCATGAATGTTGTGAGTAGGACTGCAAGAAAAAAAGCAGTAAAGAATTATGGCATTAATGGTTTGACTGAAGGTGAAGATTATGTTGTTGGCTATAATAATGATAACATAGTTGGTTACTGTCCCTTAGATTGGGAAGCATCCAAATCCATAGCATCAAGTTATGTGGGTGCAGCCAAGGTAACTGGAGAATGGTGTGTGGCTTTCCAAAAAGATGAGAGTTACTGGAATAGTTATGTTGGTGATGAGGGTACTAACTTCCTGTATTTGGTTGATTATGATGTAAAATCAACATGGGGAAAGATAGCAATACGAATGTGGGATTCAACTAAATATGAAGCTTGGAATAATAAAGATTCAAAGATATTCTATTCAAAAAATCCTGATTTGTACAAAAATAGATATAAGGAATACCCTGATATTATATTTAATATTACCAAAATGCAGAGTATAGTTAAAAATGCACTACAGGAAATAGGTGATGCTGGTGGAGCTAGGGCAGAAAGAACAAGGTACTATGAAATTAGCTCTAATATGTATGCTGAAAAAGATGATGATGAAAGTCTACATGGTTCTTTTTATTATGAACAAATGTCCTATACACAAGAGGGTGATTATGATACTGAGGGTTCAGATAGTCAAGCTTCATCCTCTTTCAATGTCCGTCTTGTAGGTAGAGATTATAGGATAAATGAGGACACTGCGTTCCTGTATGAATTCGAGCATTTCAATGCGATGAACGGAAATGGCATTTATGTTCATTATGATGGGGACTATACACCCGATGAAGCCTATAATTGGGCTTCACGTAACTGGGAGGGTGAAGTTAATAATGATCCTGATTTGTATGATATTAAAAGAGGATTTGAGGATCTATTGGGTAAGGGCAACAAATATGATTATATAATCGTGCATGGTGATATTAGTATAGATGATGGTATACAGGATGTTCTAAGCGAATATTTTGATTTTTATACTCCTTATTCTTCCAATGGTAGACAAAAAAAATATACCAATACCGAGGATTATGATAATCATGGTGATCAGTATAATATATACTATCAAGATGATTATAATTATGCTTCACAGGCTGAGTATACATCTACCCCAAACCAAAGAAAGAATGATCATCAACTGGATCTAGATTTTGGTTTATAGGGAGTAACAATGATATTAACAGAAGATATAGAATCAAAAGTAAATAAACTGGTACTGTTATCCACAGTCGAGAAAAAGAGGGTATTGGATTATTTTAGATTGCATCCCAATGATGAAGGGAAAATAGATTGGAATAAATCAAAGTCCTTGGTATTCAGTGATTTTAAACCTATCATAAACACCAAAAGTGTAACTTCAAAAAAGAAAGCAGTGAAAAAAATAGGTATGGAAGGATTGGAAGAGGGAAAGGATTATATCACTTGTTACCAATATGATTATATCACACCTGGGACAGCTAATATGGGAACCATAATGGGGTTCAGTCCTTTGAATTGGGAAGCGTCAAAATTATTAGCTTCACCTTATGTTGGAGATAGTAAAACTGAAGGAAAATGGTGTATTGCCTTTCAAAAAGACAGAAAATATTGGGATAGCTTCATCGATGATGATGATAATTTCATCATCTTTATTGATTATAACGTAAATTCAAAATGGGGTAAAGTAGCAGTTAAAGTAGATTTTAATAAAGAATATTATGAAGTATTTGATAATTTGGATAAAATTATATATAGGACTGGGATGAACGAGAACTTTGAGATAGATGATAAGTTCCCTGACTTCCTGTTTGATTCAAGCAAAATGCAACCTATAATTGAAGTTGCAATAAAGAAGATAAAAAATGCTGGTGGTGCCATAGCTGAAGAAACTAGTCATTATGAGATACAAGGTGATTATCGGGCTGAGATAGATACTCAGTATAAGGAGGTGCTGGAAGTATCCGTACACTACGTAAAAATGCAGCATGATGATGGTGATATTGTAGATGGGGGTAATAATAGCACCCATTCTGAGATAACTTTATGCAAGATAGGCCCAGGTTATAGTATTGATAATTACACTTCCTTTTTATATGACATTAAATTCAACACTGATAATGGTGCTGGTATCTATATTAAATACAATGGTGACAGGGATTTTGATGATGCCCTTAATGGTGCTAATAGAACATGGCAGGATTGTGACTTTAGTGATTATATTGAGGACTTTGATGTTAAGCTGTGTTTAAAGAGGTTCCTCATTGAAAAACCTGATTATATCATAGTTGCTAACATAGGGTTAGACCCAACGATGAAAGAATTCCTATACCCTTATTTTAATTTTGACTCGGCACAGGATATGGAAGTTTCAACGGGAACCCAGAGTTTCATTATCTACTATGTTGATGGGTATAGCTATTCCACTATAAAAGAGTATGTGTCAACATCATTACAACAAGAACATGACAAAAAGATGGATTTGAATTTCGGATTATAGTGAATTGTAATTGGTAACAGGATTATTTTCATTGATGGTAATGCTACCATCATCAACAGAATCCCAATTGAATTTAGGATCTAGATAATTTAGCTCATCCTTTCTATCATTTATAATAACCTCAATATTCTCATTCGGTATCGGATTCATCCTCATCCTCCTCTATACAGGAAGGACAACAATCATGACTCCAACCTAATTCCAATAGAGCTTCTGTAATTGAATCTTTTATTTTGATTGAATCATCACCAGTGAATTCTACTTCAAAAGTAGTCTCACATTCCTTACAATATATCTCTGCTGTACCTTCGTAGTTATACTCTGTTATCATGTATGCCATTAAGTTCTCCCTTCCTCTACTTAGTTACAGCAATCAAAAAGGATTTAAGCCTCCTCCTCAATATCTGGAATCTCTTCTTCATGTGATTTGGATTCCTTCAAAAGGAAAGATTCAGACTTGAGTTTATATACCTCTATATTCAGTCCTTCAATCCTAATTACAATACCCTCATCAGGGTTATTATCGCAGTCTTGAGCCTTCTTCTCAAGATAAGTTTTCTTTAAGTGGATAATAACGTTATTTACCCAATTAGCAACACTTTCATCCTTGATCATATCAAATTCACAAATATCATCTAGGTTGCCGTAATAATATTCTTCCACCATTGGGACACTTAACTCAACACATCGTTGCTTCATTGCTTGCCATGAATATTCATATACAGTGCCATCATTGCCAGTAGATGTAATTCTGTACACAGCTATCTTATAGTCACCAACTGTACATCCATACCTATACCCTTTTTGAATCATGGCGCTGCTCAAAGGTAGATATCCAACTATTTCATAATATACAGTTTCACCATCATGGAGTTTACCTTTGAAATTACTTTCCCCAGCCTGAGTCCAGATATCCACCTTATAAAATCCTTGGGTTTTGGCACTATTTTTTATTACAGACCTAGAAGCATAAATGTAGTCATATTCAGTGTCGTCAATATTAGCTCCAAGAAACTTTGCCATCCTCTCTATTAGATTCAAGTCTCTATGAACTTTACAATTTGAGACTATGGCTGAAGTTCCATGAATTTTTCTTGATATTGATATTATCTTTTCTGGTGATAATACGTTCACATTTCTTAACAGTTGTGAAGTGTCAATATGGAAATGGAATTGGTCGGGGATAATCCTTGATTTAACCTTTATAGTCCTGCCTTTCTTTCCTTGTACTGATACAACCTTAACTGGAGGTAGATATTTATGGCAGATATTGATTCCATTTAAATCAGTGAAGCTATACCCTTCTTTAATTTTTTCCATTTCCTGAAAATTCCTAAAATAAGGATAGAACTTCTCTATGTTAACAGCAATACCATTAGATATCACATTCTTGAGTTTAACTATCTTCACTCTATTACCTTTGGAAAGATAACTATCAAAAGAATGAAACTTATCAGAACCGTAATCTGGAGCTTGTTTGTCAATAGTCTGAATGAAATCCAGGTTCAACACCATATTAGAATCAAAATAAACAACTTTGGTATGAGGCTGGGTATCAATACCAACAACAACCTGTGTTATCTTGGTTCCATTCAAGGTTACATCTGCCTGTACAATCTTATCCGCATTCTCAATAGGTTGAATGTTTTCAAGGTATGCTACAAATGCTTGATTATTCTCCATATTTACCCCCTTATATTGTTTTTTTTAGATTTCCCTCTAAGGAGAATATCTTAACATGCCCATCCACTAATGTCAATATAGCTTCATTCTCTTGAATTATCCCTGATTGAATTAAATCAGCACTATATGTATTATAACCATTTCCTTGAGTATCATATCGTTTAGCTCTGCCATTCTGAACTTTTACTCCTCTATGCTCTCTTCAACAAATTCTTTGATGAAAGCAATAATTTCATCAACTTCCTGGGTACCCTCAGGATCCTGAATAGAAGCTAACCATTCCTTATAAGCTTTTCTAAGCTTAATAGGTCTAACCTCTAGCTTCTCAGCAGTATTTACAATCATCTCTTTCTTAGATGCATTGTAAGTCTTGATTTCCTCTTTCAGCACATCTACCTTTTCATCAGAGGTGTATATGCCTCTGAATAGATCCACCACCTCAATCTGCATTGATTCATCGAGTTGCTTCATGTTCACTCCTTTATTTCTGGTTCTTCATATAGTTGGGTAAACTTGTTATTTCTGATTGTACCCACAATATCCATATTAACAATATAGTTGGAATACTCTTGAAAGTCAACCAGTACCATACCCTTATTGATTCGCGCTGATTTCAATGTCAATTCCTGTAATTGTACTCCTCCTGTTGGTAATGCCATGTATAATGACACCTTTCTTCCAATAAAGCTCAACCCTACTTTTAATTTATCTTCTATCATTATGATT
>SESG01017245.1_pt1 | contig 16154 bp, 8 predicted proteins | sample 3171421 | NCBI WGS metagenome assembly SESG01 (sample SAMN10866946, study PRJNA518727) | freshwater metagenome | biome: subpolar coniferous forest; feature: holomictic lake; material: water; isolation source: holomictic Lake 227, 6 m and 8 m depth | place: Canada: near Kenora, Ontario | collected... | reverse complement strand
AATGGCTTTTGCATCCGACCCTTCGCCCGTGCGAAGGGCGTCCGGGTCGAGCTTGACGATCGGCCGCCCATCCGGCAACTCGCTGTATCCCGCCCAGTAATCTATCAGCATCAAATGCTGTTTGACCGCCGCCGCATCCTTGACCTGAAAGGCCGCGCCAGCTGCGAAGCGATAGGCATGCCCGCGATTTGTCAGAACATAAAGCCGGCCGTCCCGGCCCCGTCCAAATTCATCGAGAAAATAGGGGGCGACTTCGGATTTAGGCAGCAGCGGAGTGCTCTTGCCGGTGGCAATGTGGTAGGCCACAATTTGCGACGCCGCGCAACCCACCGAACAGTAGAGGTACCCGTCATTACCATCCACGACGCGCCGCAGGTAGGTTTCCGCAGGGGCAATCGAGCCGAGGGCTTCGATTTGCGCCGTCGCCGCGTCGTAGCGAAAGAGGCAGCACTCCGGCGAACTGCCGATATAAAACTTTCCGTCCGCAGCGCGCGCCATGGTCCAGAGCCATTTGTCGATGTGGGCGGTGATCCAGATTTTGCCGCTCTGCGGATCAATGCGCACCAGGTCGCCGTTTGTGCAGGCCACCAGCAGGTGGCCCTCCAGCGTGAAAGCTGTGCCGCGCGGTCCCGAACAGCCCGGCGGCAGATCAAAACTCCGGCAGCGACCGGTCAGCACATCTACCTGAACGATCAGCGAGGGCGTGCCGTTGATCCCGCAATAAACGTAATCACGGCCCGTGGCGGCGTCGCGCCATGGGTTCACGGACATGCAAGCGCCATTGTAGACGGCCACGCCGTGGTCGCGTAGATCACGGGCAATGCTGACAGGCGGGGTTGTCGTTTTCATTTTTTTTTAAACGTGATCCATGTAGTTTATGGCAGACGGCTAAGCTGACTTGATGCTGACGCGCGCCAGATCGAAGGCGATGCGGAGCGGCTTTCCGCCATGGCGGCAGATGCGCACGCCAAAGCAATCGGTTTCCATCGGGCGCCCATCTAACTCGAAAGCGGCAGGCACAAAGCCTTTGTCCCCGAACTGCATGGCGGTGACGAAGACCAGTCGCGGCTTGCGGTAGAGGTTTTCAATGTACAGGTACTTGTTGATGCGCGTCATCAATCCCTGCGGAGGGTAGTAGGTGGTCCGGCGTTCGTTGTGCCCGATGATCAGATGGTCGTTGGCCGCAGGATGCAGCATCCGCGCCTGCAGCTGTGCCGGCCCATCGGTGATCTGGAACGAATCCGAGTCCCAGACCAGATCCGCGTCGCGCTTGCGTGGGGTTGCCACAGGCCCTGGAACCACGACCGGGTTGGCTATGGGTGGCTGGGCAATCGGGTAGTGAAAAAGCAGGCGCGCACGGACCGGTTCCGGGGCGACGATTTCATCCACCAGCAGCATTAAATCCGGCGGCAGAAAGACCACGTACCGTCGCACGCGCGAGGCTTTGGGCGTGAAAAACGCCGAGGAGTCCACCACTGCCGCTTTGATGCCGGGTTCATCCAGACGCGACAAAAAGCGCGATTTCACGCCAAGCCGGAACTCCGGATGACCGCCATCGAGCATGACGCCATTATGTCCCTCAGCCATGCGATGATCGAAATCCTGATTTAGCCAGCGTTTATTTTCGATGTCGTAGAAGCCCGGCTGATTGCCTTTGCGCTTCAGATCCTTGATGCCCTCGTGGGGGTACGGCCAGCCTTCAAGTTCTGCGAGCAACTCGCGCCCTGCGGCATGAACCACCACGCCGCCCATATCCACATGGCAGTGGTGATTGTAGTGCAACAGGTCGCCAGCCTTGAGACCGACGAAGGTGTCGTGGTTATCGAACCCGGTACGCCAGGTCAGCACGCTCACGGCCGGAAAGAAGCGGGTCAGGGCGGTGCTTGCGGGCGCCTCTGCCCGCAACCCGGGATCGAACAGGTAAAGCTGCTCGCTGGTATGCAGCCCGGTAGCCAGCACGGAATGCTGATACATCGGGTTTTGCAGCGCACGGGCAAAAGCAATCAGGGCGCTGGAGGCGCCCGCTTTCTTGCCGCAGTCCGACCAGTTCCAAATCTCGTCGGCGCGCGGATGCATAAAAACCCAAAAGTCGCCGGTATGCTGAAAAAACGGGTGCTTGAAAAGGTCCAGCTTGCCATTTGTGAAGACACGCAGGGCCAGCATGAAAGCCGTGCTCATTCCAAAGCCGTAGTTCCAGTAGCCCGGCCCCTCGTTCCAACTGCCGGCGGCGTCGCCGGTGGCGGCGCAGACCAGCATGGCTTCAATGGCAAACTCCACGAGCTCGCGATAGTCCGGAAAATCATCGGCAAAGGCCATGCCGGCAATTGCAAATCCTCCGCACAGGATCAGACGCCAGTTGGCGTCATTATGCATCCAGGGATATTTTTTGGTGCGCTCTGCTTCCAGACCCGGTTCCAGAATGCGCTTGACCACCAGCCTGGTCATGCGCTGCCGCACCCCGGCCGGCAGGGCTTCGCCGAAACAGCACTTCATCTGCGCCATGTGGTGTGCGACATGCGCTGTACGCAAGTCCATATCCAGCACGCCCAGGCAGGTGGAGTAGGTAAAGTAAGGGCGCTTGCAGGCCTCTAGAACATCAAACCCCTCCACCGCGAGGGAAACCATTTTGAGGTCACCGGTGAACATGTAATAGAGTGAAGCATTGCCGATCCGGTTGAACACGTGCCCATGAAGCTGGTCCCAGTCCATGGACGGATCCAGCGGTTTCATGGCCAGCTTCCGCGTCTCGCCGAGCAGTTTCCGGTAGCGCCGGCATTTAAGGACGATTTCCGCTGGTGACAGCAGGTCCCGGATGATATTCGGATGGACCTCCGGCGCTACCCAGCGGCTGAACTGCTCGAAATACTTGCGGTCGGAGGGCTTCAATTCAGCTCGGCTCAAAGGCATGGATTTCTCTCCTGATGGCTGTTTCCGTAATCAAAACGCTTTAGCGCACGATCGTCCAGTCCGGAGTTACAATAATCAGGCTTACACAAGCTCCGGAAATACCAATTCGATCCCGCGCTTGCGCTTATTGGACGGAATAGCGAAGCGCAGGAAAAAGCCGTAGCCCTGGCCAGCCGCGGTGTCCAACGTCACCTGAAAAGTGTGTACGCCCTTGCTTAGTTTGAGACGCACACGCGACCGGTCCGGCGTGGCCGGATTGCAGCGTTCAAGCTGCTGCAGGACCGGCTTGCGATCAACGAACAATTTGGCCCCGCCGTCATGCCCGAGCCGGACTTCCCACTCCCCGCTGACCGGCGCGCGCACTCTGCAAAAAGCATGCACCAGCCCGTCCGCTTTGCCGGTAAAGGCATGCACGTTGAGAAAACCTGCCACCGGTCCGGCCGTCACCACGGTCCGCACCATCCAGTGCAAGGCCGCGTCCGTCATTACAACCGGACGAACGCCCGCCAGCCCGGCAGCGGACTTCACCACCAGCTTGCTGACCCGCCAGGCGGGCACGAACGGCGACACCCATTTATCTTCCGCCAGACGGTCCAATTGAGCGCGCTCTTTTCTGAGGCTGGCTGCGAAGGCGGGCTTGCCGGAAACAGCCGGCTCAGAAAGCTCGAGCATGTCCGTCAGCACCCGCGCGCCGAGGCTGCGGGGGTGGCTTTTGATAATACGCCCGGCCATGCGCTGGCTCTTCTGGAGAAGCGGCACCACCTGCAGGAGTTTTCCGGCAGTTTCGCCCACGATGCTGGGGTTGTTCAAATCCGCCATGATCTGCTTCGCATCCCGGTACGCCCGGTACACCACGGCTGTTTTGACGAGGTCGCGCATGGTTTCAGAAAAATGCAAAGTTACCGACGTGTCCTGTTTTTTCGGAAATAACGCCGTACGGTGGTCGAGCCTCGGTTGATCAAAGTTATCATTACGCCAGGCCGCGCGCTGTTCCGGATCGCGAAAGTCCGGCACATCATACGCTTTGCCGTTTTCAACCGATGAGCGGTAAGCCAGAATGCCGGGGATGGTGCAATCGCAGGCCTTATAAATTTCGAACGGCCCGGGCTCGCCGCAAAGAATGTGCCGGGCGAAATAGTAAAGCACCCAGAAATCTCCGCCGCCATGACCGGTCTTGGATGCCAGTTCACCGAGTTCATCCCAGCTCGGCTTCACATCCAGCATGACGCCGCCGCCAGTGGCGCCCACGCGCACATTCAGCTTGCCGTGCAGCATTTCTGCAGCGGCGTTGGTGCCCCAAATCCGCTGCTGATGCGTGTCGTTGCTGGTCGCCCCCATCAAGTTGCGCACAACCGAGCCGTTCGACATCGTAATCAAAGACGGGGCAACGCCCACCTTTCCGCGCTTCAGGCCGCGCCCTGGGTAGCCGCGCAGCCCGACGGTGGAGGGCAGCGACACCACGCGCGTCGGACGCAATTTGGTAATGTGCATCATCGGCCCGAGCGAGTGGGTATTGTAGTAGTGGCCGGCCAGCCAGCTCCGCCACGAATGGAGCTGGTTGCCAGGGTTGATCGGAGTACCGTCAATGTAGGTGTAGGCCAGCGACCGGCATTCGTGAACATACTCGTACTCGGCGTACATCAACTCGCCGAAAAAACCCTCGCGCCATTTTCGCTCCAGCCACATATTGGCAGCTGAAAACGGATAATTCTCCGCGAGATTGTAGACGAGCTTGTGCTTCTCGACCTCCTCCACCAGCCGGACCCCCTCAGCCATTGTGTGGAACGACGTCACCTCGGAGAGCACATGCTTGCCGGCCCGCAAACAGGCGACAGCGTCGGCACCGTGCGCAACACAATAGGTCGCCAGCAGCACCGCATCGAAGTCCATCGCCAGAAACTCGGCGGCGTCCGCCGTGACACGCGCGCCGGGATTCGCCCGCAGAAACCCTTCGCGCATATGCTGATTGTAATCGCAGCCGGCCACGACATCGTAATTAAGAGCGCGGCAACTGTCATAGAAGTCCATCCCGCGCCCTAAACCCCAAATGCCCAGACGGATCTTTTTGTCGGTATCGAAGAGCTTTTTCACGGAACCCTCCAGGCTTATCGCACAATCATCCAGTCCACTTTTGCGCCGTCGGGGGCGGGCTTCTCAAACTGGATGCTAAATCCTTTGGCTTCTTTTTTCACCACGGAGCGGTTGCTGAGCCAGTTTTGCTCGACAAAGACGGCATAATCGGCGTCGGCTTCGGGTGTCGCAAATGTTACGTTCAAAGCGGTGCCGCCGGTTTTCACCGGCAGATTTTTGCCGCGCAGGTTGCGTGCAGGCGTGGCGTCTGCCGAAATGCCCGTCACTGACACGGCGCCGTCAAAGCGGGCGCCGCCTGTGTAATGCATTTCGCCTGTTTCACGCGACACGCTGAGCGTGGCTTCCTGCGGCGGCTTATTGCTCACGAAGCCGTAGTACCATTTGATCGGTTGTTCGTGATAGAGCTGTTGGAAAAGAATCGCGGCCTTGGTGAAGTCGGCTTTCCAATTCAGCCCTATCTCGGCGGAACCATCCACCAACAGAATGATCTCCCAGGCCGGCTTTTGCTCCTTGGTCTTGGGCAGCTTATCGCGATCCGCCGGTCCACCGCGCACAATCATGGCGGTATAGCGCTGGACGCCGTAGTTGGCAATATCCATCACGGGCGCCGGAAAGGCACCCGGGATCTTATCCCACATCCACATCTTGAAGGGAATCGGCTTGAACGGGTCCGGCCCGATGGCCTGCTCAAGATCGTCGCCTGCGGCAAAGTCAAAGGCCTTGCCAGCGTCAGGATGCGGTGTAACACCGAGGATCGGCGTGGTCTTGTAGCCGTCCGACGGCACCGCCTTGGAGACATCGTTGACGAATGCGCCGGGAGCGATGGCGTAGGCCAGCGGGCGTTCGTGTCCATCCCAGGTGTAGTTGTCCATGCGGTACAGCGTGGGACTGCCGGCATCCTTGGCGCCCCACCAGAGGCGGCGGATGGTGATGTCCTTGGTGCCGTCGGCGTTGATCTTCAATCCGGTGATCTCAAACCAGCGGTAGAGATTTCCCTCAATCGCCTCGCTCGGTTCGGTGACCGTGAAAAAACGGCCGATGATGGAATCGTCCCACGGACAATCCTTGTCACCGCGCATCAAGCCGCCCATGGCCAGCCCCTTGGAATTGACGCTGGTCGGATAATTTCTGCCCCGCCAGGAGTAGAGCCCGTGATCCATATCGGTCTCCCAATAGGACTCGGCTGGCACAATCCAGATTTTACCGCCAGTAATCCACTTCTTGGGGTTCAGGTTGATCAACGGACGCGAATTGGACAGGGTGTCGGGGTTCTTGCCATCCTTGAACGTCAACTTATTAGCGGTCCAGTCCGCATTGTCCGCCTTGGCGCGGAAGTTGTTGAGCAGGCTGTGCACGTAGCCGCCGTAAATGGTGCCGTTCTCGTCGCCAGCGGCAGAATGGATGTCACTCATGTAATCGTACCAGCCGAAAAACATGTAGGTGTCCCCGGCGGCATACTGTTTACGTTTGAGCATGACGTCGTAGGTTTGCTCATCGGTGTTGCAGACCTGGTTGAGATAAAGCAGCCCGACATTGTTCTTGTTGTGTACGACAGCTTTGGCTTTATGATCCGACTCGGCGTCAGCGATAAAGTAGTGGCTTTTTTTGACGTTATCGTAGCCGACGGATTTGACGTAGAGGCGTTCGACGCCGCCTTCATAATGGGGGCCGGTGTGGGCATTGAGGAATTGACCGGGCCGGATGCCGCGAATGGTTGGCACGTAGAAACGGGCATCCTTGCCCTTGGCGACAGCTTCGGTGAGCCAGTCGAGGTAGCTGTTGGAGCCATGGATCAGCTTGTTATCAAGCTTAATGATGTGATCCGTGGTCCAATGTCCGAGGCTGTCGTTGGAGTCCATGCGCAGGGTGCGTTTGATATTCAAGCCGGTCATTTGCGGCACCATGATGGTGGTGCCCTTTTCGCCTACTTCGACGATTGTAAACCCGCTGTCAGCGCCCCAGTTTTTAGCAGGCGCGGGAGGCCCGGGCGTGCGGAACGAATGTTGAAAGGTGTTTTCCACGTTAAGTTGCTTGGATTCTGAAGGCGACAGCAGCAGCGTCCCGCCACTCTCCGAGAGCGTATCGGTAGCTTTTTTGAAGGCCGCCTGAACTTCTGCGGGCTTGGTTACGGGCCCGAAATCGGACAGGCACGCCGTGGCTTGAGAACCTTTTATTAGCGGCCCGTTCTGCTGGGCCGACACGGCCATTGCGCTCAGCCCCGCCGCCAGCGCCAATGCGAACGACCAACCAAACCGTTTTCCAGATGTATCAGTTTTTGTTTTCATCAGACACTCCTCTGTTGTTATGCGGGGTTATCCTACAACCATAAGAATCAGCATTTCAAGCGAAAAAACTTACATTTTGCTGTTCATCTTAACCGCCCTGGCTTGCCAGTCCTGCCCGGTAAGCGGCGCGGACGCGGTGTTGACAGGCATCGAGGGCAGCGCGCAAAACAGGCGCGTCTGCGCTCACGCCCAGCACGCGTTTGGCAAGCGCTGTCAGGGCGGCATCGCTCTCGGGCAAGGCGTGAATCTGGCGGTCTTCCAGTATCTGCAGGGCATGTTCGATGCGGCGCAGGAAGGCGTAATCTTCCGCCAGCTGCCGCGCTGCGCCAACGTCCAGCACTCCGGCGCGCGCCAGCGCCGCCAGCGCGTCAAGCGTGTTGCCCCCTAAAATATCCGGATGCCCGGGAGCATGCATGAGCTGCAGAGCCTGCGTTAGAAATTCCACATCCCGAATGCCGCCAACGCCAGTTTTCACATCATCTTCCTGCGCGCGCAGCTTCTGTACGCGCCGGTGCCGCAACTTGGTGACTGTGCGAATAATCTCTGCGTGGTCACGCCGGATCAGAAACAGCGGTCGCACGGCATCGCAAAACGCCATTCCCAGCGACAAATCGCCGGCCGCCGGGCGGACCTTCAGCAAAGCCTGAATTTCCCAAAGTTCGGCGTGGTGCTGGTAATAATCCACCAGTGCGCGCAGCCCGTAGGCCGCGTGCCCCGCCGGACCGTACGGCCGCAGCCGCAGGTCCACGCGATAGGCATAGCCCTCGGCAGTGTGCGCGCTAAGTTCATGCACGAGGTGGCGCATCAGCCGTTCGGCGCCATCGGCCGCAGCATCGGCGTCAGCAGGCGTCGTAGCACGGTCGTCGTAGAGTCCCAGCAGGTCAACATCGGAGCTGTAATTAAGCTCGCCGCCGCCGAGCTTGCCGAAGGCGAGCACGCAAAAGCCCACCCCTGGCCCCGGGCCAACACCCCCGTCCAGCGCCTGTCGCAGCACGGCATCGGTCACCACATCGGCCAGTCGCGCCAGGTCGCCCGTCACCTCGGACAGCGGCGCGTGCATACAAAGGTCGCGTGCGCCAATCCGCACCAGTTCGCGCCGGCGGAATCGCCGGACGGCGTCGAGCGCGCCGGCATGTCCGGTGAAGCGCTCCAAAAAACCGGCCAGATCGCGTTCCAGCGCGTCGCGTGTACGGGCGCTTTGGAGGTTGCGGGGATCGGTGGCCCACTCGAAAAACTCAGGAACACGCACAAGCGTATCGGCCAGAAACTGGCTGCCGGCAAGCATATCGAGCAGCAGCGCCAAACGTTTGGGTTGCGCCAATAGCCGTTCGAAATGACCCTTAGGATCATCGAACACGGCTGCCAGTCGCTCCCAGTTGTTAAGCGCCATGTCGGGGTCGGGCACACGCGCCAGCAGATCGCCAGCCAGCACCACAAGGCCCGCGAAGCAGTCGCGCCGCTCGTCTGTACCAGCCAGACGGCGGAGGTTGTCGTAGGCGTGCGCCGGATCGGCAAAACCGGCACGCCGCAGAATTTTCTCGCGCAGCGCCCCGGACGGGGCGTCGGAAAGCACCAGGTCGGCGAGACTCCCGTCAGCGCCTTTACCCGGCAGCGAGTCGCGACCGAAGTGGCGTTCCACAAAGGCGCGCACGACGGCGGTTTCACGTTCGAAATCCACGTGCAACTGGTTGCCCGGTTCCAAACCAACGCCGCCGTCATAGCCCATGCGACGCGCCAAATGCGCGAATTCGACCGCGTCCGCAGGTGGCAGATCCAGATCCAGAGCCGATCCGCGCAGCATGCGCAGCCCGTTGATCAGGTGGCGAAGGAAATCATAGGCGCGCAGAAGCTGCGCGCTCTCTCCGGGAGCCATCAGTCCGGCCGCAGCCAGGGCTTCGAGCGCCATGTGAATACGCGGCGTGCGAAGCGCCGGACGCGTGATCCCGTGGATCACCTGCAAAAGTTGGACATCGTACTCGATATCCACCAGACCGCCCGGACTGAACTTGGCGTTGGCCACTCCGGGCCGTGTTTTGCCGGCCAGTTGGCGGGCCCGCGCTTCGCGCAATTCGGCGACATTAATCGCCTGCGCCGCATATAGAAACTCGTCGCGCAACCGTTCTACCTGCCGCCCCAGCTCCGCATCGCCGCCCACAGCACGCAGCCGCACCAGCGCCATCCGTTCGATGGCGTGCGCAGCGCCACCGGGCCCGTAGTAGCGGCAGAAACTTTCCAGACTGCAGGCCCATGGACCGCTGGCGCCATAAGGCCGCAGCCGCAGGTCCACGCGAAAAATGCCTTCACGTTTGGCCACGACAGAAAGTGCGGTTTCGCGTGCCAGTGCGCCAAAAAATTCGGCGTTGTCCATCGGTTGTGCGCCGTCGGTGCGTCCATTATCGTCGTAAACGAAGAGCAGCTCGATATCCGAGGCGTAGCCCAGCGCCACACCTCCAAACTTTCCGAGGCCGCATATGGCATAGCGGGCTTCGATCCCGGCCACTGTGCGCGGGCGACCGTGACGCGACACAAGCTCGGAATATACGAGGCTGGAGGCCGTTGTCACAACCGCCTCGGCCAGGCGCGTGAGCGGCTCCGCCAGCTGGCGCACATCGTGGCGGGCGTTCAGAATGGCGTCCAGATCAATGGCGAAAATTTCGCGGTCTTTAAATTCATTCAGCCGCCGCAACTGCCCGACGGTCGTCACTTCGCCGTCCGCCAGGGCTGCGCGCAAGCGCGGCCCGACGTCCGCCGCATTTAGCGCAAAGCTGCGGCCCTCGACGTGCGGCTCGAGAATCGGACGCAGGGCTTCGTATTGCAACCGGATGAAGTCTTCCCACAGGTAATCGCCGGCGCCCAGCAGACGCGCCAGATCCTGTAACGCCCGCGGACGACTAAGCCAGTCCACCCATTGACCGCGGGCAGGAAGCTTCAAAACATCGTCAAGTAACTGATCAAAGCGGCAGAGGGCTGTATAAGGGTCGGGGGCTTGCCCGAGAAAATAGGTGAATTGTTTGGTGAGTAAAATCGCGAGCGCAATCTGGTCACGCCGTGCGGGGTCATCAATCGGCTGTCCGGCATCGTCTAAAACATCAACCTCGTCCTCAATGCGCCCCTCACGTCCTGTGTGAATGCGCACCTGTTCGATGGAAAGATGTTGCAGCGCGAGCGCCGTGCTGAGCGCATACAGGAAAGCCGGCGTGTCCTGCGAAACAATGCGTAGCGTCGTGTAAGGGGCATGCCCGCCCGGAAACTCGATCTGCATCGGATAAAGCAGCGGCAGCTCTTTCACCGCAGCTTCACCAAGCCGGCGCGCCACGGCCTCGTTGACGTGGTGACGCGCCTCGGCGTTGGCCCCGGCGTCGCCCCGTTCGAGCAGGCCGATTACCGCCCTCAACCGGGCGCAGACTGCGGCTTGCCAGTCTGCGGCGGCTCCATCGAAAGTGGCCCGGCCAACGACCTGGTCCACAATCCTGCGGCGACGCAAAGGGTCTTGCGAAACAACCCTTCGCCGTCCGCTGGCGGTGCGTGGCGGAGGCGCTTCCGGAGGCGCGGGACGCCAGGTGAAGACCAGTCCTGTATCAATCGAAAACCCCATCCCCGTCAAGACTCCGGCAATCAGGGAAAATTCGGCGGGATAATCAAACGCCAGCACCGTGCAGACCCAGAGCCCATCCGCTCGCGCATCGAGGCGCACCTCAATTGGATGTGCCGGGGTGACCAGCGCCAGTGCGTCGAGATGGGCAGCTACCGCCTCGGGGGGGAAGGCATCAAAATAACGCTCGTCAAGACGCACGCAATGGGCCGCGACCAGCGCGCGGTCGGCGACCTTGCAAAGCGCAACCAGCGATTCGAGCGAAGGCTTCATCAAAAAAATGGTCGGGGCGAGGAGATTTGAACTCCTGGCCTCTTGCACCCCAAGCAAGCGCGCTACCAGGCTGCGCTACGCCCCGACGTAGGGAGGAACCTAGCAGGCGATATTGGTCAATGTCAAGTCGGCTCATATTTTCACTTGCGCGAACGTGGCAGGCTTGAAATACTCGGCGGATGTAATCGAGGAGGGGGTACAGGTCATGGCTTCGGAATTGGCATTCGCACTGATTAATCCATACACAATCGCCAAATCCCGCACCGGCGGAGTGATCGGGCGCCTGATGAGCCGGACCGGGCTGGAACTGGTGGCGGTCAGATTATATGGACCAAGCCGGGAATTATCCGCGACCTATGCTGAGTCTTTGCGGAAAGAGCACCCTGATCCGGAAGTCGGACGGATGCTGTCAGCCTATGTAACGCGCGTCTACACGCCCGATCCGGAAACGGGCCTTGTGCGACGCGTGATGCTGCTGCTTTTCGAAGGCGAAAATGCCATCCAGAAAGTCCGCGAAGCCACGGGCCACATTCGCGCCAACTGGATCGGCGGCGAAACAATTCGCGACACTTACGGCGACTACATCATGGACCCCGACGGCAGCGTGCGCTATTTCGAACCAGCCGTGCTGGTGGGACCGACGGTCGAGCGTGCGGCCAAGGTGCTGCGCCTTTGGGCCTCCTATGCGGACAGCGACGGCGGACTGATAGACGCCGCCGCCGATGTGCCGATGGGCGATGAAGGGGTGCAGCATACGCTGGTACTGCTCAAGCCCGACAACTTTCGCTTTCCCAGCGTCCGGCCCGGACATATCATTGACCTGCTGTCGCGCTCTGGACTGAGAATCATCGGCATCCGTAAAATCCGCATGACCGTGGCGCAGGCCGAGGAGTTTTACGGACCGGTCCATGATGTGCTGCGGGAAAAGTTCCGGCAGATTGTGGCCCGGCAGGCGGGCGAGGTGCTGAGCCGGGAATTGAATCTGGAAGTGTCTGAGGATCTGAAGGCCTTGATCGGAGAACATCTCGGTCCGGCGGCGGGCGATCATCAGTTCGAGGAAATCATCCGCTTTATGACAGGCCACCGGCCTTGCGAGGTGGCCGAGGCCGACAAGGCTCAAGTGGGTTCGGAAGACTGTCTGGCGCTAGTGTACAAGGGCATGAGCGCTGTGGAGAAAATCCGCTCTCTGCTCGGCGCAACTGATCCGGCCAAAGCCCAGCTCGGCTCGGTCCGCCGCGAGTACGGTCACGACATCATGGTCAACGCCGCGCATGCCTCGGATTCGCCGGAGAATGCGCTCCGCGAAATGCGGATTATCAATGTAGCCAAGGATAACATTCGAGAATGGGTGGATAAATATTATGGTTCTAAATGAACGTATTACATCAATCGCTCCGTCCGCGTCTTTGGAAGTAGAAGCACGCGCGAAGGCCATGGCGGCAGCGGGCGACCAAATCTGCGGGTTTGGAGCCGGCGAGCCGGACTTCGACACTCCCGAGCACATCAAAGCCGCAGCAGCCCGGGCGCTGGCAAACGGACAGACCAAGTATAGCCCGACGCTGGGCATCCCGGCCCTGCGTAAAGCAATCGTGACCAAGCTCCAGCGGGAAAACGGGCTCGAATATGCTCCCGGTCAGGTGCTCGTCAGTAACGGCGCCAAACACTCGCTTTTCAATCTGTTTCTGGTGCTTTGTCGTGAAGGCGACGAGGTGCTGATTCCAAGCCCTTACTGGCTGAGTTATCCGGAAATGGTCCGGATTGCCGGGGCCACACCAGTGGACGTGCAGGGCAAGGTTGAAAACGGGTATAAGATCACCCCCGCCGATCTGCGCAGTGCGGCCACCAAGCGTACGCGGGTGCTGGTACTGAACAGCCCATGTAATCCCTCCGGTATTGTCTACACGCCGTCCGAGCTGACCGCACTGGCGGAGGTGGCGGTTGAGCACAACTGGATGATTATTTCTGATGAGGTGTATGAAAAAATTGTCTACGACGGCGCGGAAAGCGTAAGTGTAGCTGGCCTGTCCCCTGAAATTTTTGCGCGCACAATAACCGTAAACGGGTTCAGCAAATCTTACGCCATGACCGGCTGGCGCCTCGGCTATGCAGCTGGACCGCAACCGGTGATCAACGCCGCGCTGACACTGCAGAGCCACAGCGCTTCCGGAGCGAACACATTTGCCCAGCACGGCGCTGTGGCGGCACTGGAAGGGCCGCAGTCGCTGGAGTTTATTGCACGCATGCTTACGGCTTTCACCGAGCGGCGGGCCTGTCTGTATGAACGGCTGACGGCGATTTCCGGGGTCCGCTGTGTGCGGCCGATGGGCGCCTTTTACATGCTGCCCGACGTATCCAGTTTTGGCGTGCCGTCACACATCTTCGCCGAGCGCCTGCTCGAACGTGAAAAAGTGGCCGTAGTCCCGGGCGAATCATTCGGCGCTCCGGGCTGTGTGCGATTTTCTTACGCCTGCAGCTTAAAGACGATCGAAGAAGGCATGACCCGCTTCGCGCGTTTTGTTCGCTCTCTGTAAAGTGGGCGAGGGGGGACTTGAACCCCCACGCCTTGCGGCACAAGATCCTAAGTCTTGCGTGTCTGCCGTTCCACCACTCGCCCGCGGGTTCGCGAACCCCAAGGTAGCAGGCGCGAACGGTGTCGGCAAGCTCGCTGGACAACTGACGGAATGAGCAGCATAAAATGTTATTCCCGACAGTAAGTTTCGCGCTGTTTTTCATGGTTGTGCTGGCTTTGAACTGGGCGCTTGTCCGCCGTCCGGCTTTATGGGCGTGGTTCCTGCTGATATCAAGCTGGGTTTTCTACGGCTGGTGGGACGTGCGCTTCCTGACCCTGCTGGCAGCCAGCACGGTTGTGAATCACTGGGGCGGCGTGTGGCTTTACCGCACCCGCGGGGCGCGGGCGCGACACGCATTGATCACCGGACTCATCGTTTTTAATCTGGGCTTGCTGGGTTTCTTCAAATATTACGGCTTCTTTGTCCAGAACGCCTACCTGCTGGCCAGTCGCTTGCAGACTCCCTGTTCTTTGCCATTGCTTGATGTAATACTGCCGATCGGCCTTTCTTTCTTCACGTTTCACGCGCTGAGTTACGTGATCGACATCTATCGCGGCGAGATGACGCCGGCCAAACACATGGCGGGATTCGGGGCCTACCTGGCTTATTTCCCGCATCTTGTAGCCGGTCCGATTGTGCGCGCAGGCGATATCCTGCCGCAGATTGAGCACCCCCCCACGCGTCTGGCGCCGGTCGATATCGGCCGCGCGGCCAGCCTGATCCTGGTGGGGCTTTTCAAGAAAGTGGTGATCGCCAACACGCTCTCGGCGCGCATGGCCGACCCCGTGTTTGCCACCGGCGCCATGCATAATGCGCCCGACACAATGCTCGGCATCTACGCCTACGCCATTCAGATCTACTGCGATTTCTCGGCTTATTCGGATATTGCGATCGGCTTGGCGCTGCTGATGGGCTTGCGCTTCCCGATCAATTTTGACGCGCCGTATTTCTCGCTGTCGCTTCAGGAATTCTGGCGCCGCTGGCATATTTCACTTTCTTCCTGGCTGCGCGACTATCTATACGTTCCGCTGGGCGGTTCGCGTTGCGCCCCCTGGAAAATCTATCGCAATCTGATTCTCACTTTTCTGCTGGGCGGCCTGTGGCATGGCGCAGCCTGGACCTTTGTGCTGTGGGGTGCCTTGCACGGCGTCTATCTGGTGATCGAGCGTCTGCTGCAACCGTTTGTACGGACAGTGGCAAAGGGTTTAGGCGTACGCTCCGGAGCGACTGCAGGCACCGGGGGACAGGGACGCTGGCCTACCTGGATTGCGCACGGATTGGCAAGGGTGTGGCTGTTTCAAGTGGTCTGTTTCGCGTGGGTTTTCTTCCGCGCTCCAACCTGGGGCGACGCGACCAGCCTGCTGAATGCGATGCTTCGCTGGGATGGCGCAGCAACGCTCTGGACAGGAATCAACTTGTCCGTGCTGGCAATTGGCTTGCTAACGCAGTTCCTAGACGGCCAGCGCATTGCCCGTGCCTGGGATGCGCTGGCACGCCTTCCGCCGGCAGTCATAGGCTTGATCGCGGCGTTGCTGCTAACCATTATTCTGGCTTTCGGGCCCGAAGGGGTAGCGCCTTTCATCTACTTCCAGTTCTAAGTTCTAAGGTGATTTACAAAACTTGACGAATATGCAGGGGGCCTTAGAATGGTGGCTTATGACGCATCCTAGTCAGCACGGCATGCAAATCAGCGATGATCGCGCGGTGGCCCTTAAAGGCGTGCCGTTGCGTTCGGTGCTTTTGGCGCTGGTAGTATTTTATGCCGCCGCCACGCTGTTGAATGGAGTGCGGATCTATGAGGAGACGTCGCGGCTGCCGTACGGAGCCTGGCGCACCGTCTGGCTGACGATGGCATTACCAATCAAACAACTGAGCGCGCAAACCCGCCTGGACCGCCCGCGCGCCTGGATGGAGCGGCATTGGGCAGGCAAGGAGCCTGAACAGCATGCTCAAGAATAAGGCTGGATGGACAGCCCTGGGCTTGCTCATGGCGGGCTTGAACATGCCGGCCGTGGCGCAGACCAACAGCGCTGCGGCAAGGGTTGTCGCGCCTTCCACCAATGCGGCAACACCACAGCGGGTGCTGATTCTTGGCGATTCGATGATGCGGCTGCTAGCGCATTCTCTGGAACGCGAACTGGCCCGGCAACCCGGCGTAACGGCGACCATCTTTACGTCGCTGGCCTCAGGGTTGGCGCGGCTGGACACGTTTGACTGGCTCGGTAAAATGCGCAGTGAAATAGTCGAAGCCAGGCCCGATTTTGTAATCGTTGCCCTTGGCACCAATGACAAACAAGCGATGCAGGTGGATGGCGGCGTGATTGTTCAACCCGGCGACGAGGCTTGGAACAAAGCGTACGCGCAACGCCTTGGCACGGCGATGGACATCCTGACAAGCGGCGGCTCCCGGCAGGTGCTTTGGATGGAGCTGCCCGA
>SESG01025956.1_pt1 | contig 16156 bp, 16 predicted proteins | sample 3171421 | NCBI WGS metagenome assembly SESG01 (sample SAMN10866946, study PRJNA518727) | freshwater metagenome | biome: subpolar coniferous forest; feature: holomictic lake; material: water; isolation source: holomictic Lake 227, 6 m and 8 m depth | place: Canada: near Kenora, Ontario | collected... | reverse complement strand
CGACCTGGCCGAGGTGGCGCGTTACGCCATGCTCGACAACGCAGCCTTCCGGGTCCTGCGCCGGAAGACCCCGGGCCCGTTCACCTTCGTGCTCCCCGCCACGCGCCTCGTGCCCGAGCTCGCGCTGCGGCGCCAGAAGACGGTCGGCGTCCGCCTGCCGGCGAGCCCGGTGGCGCTCGAGATCGTCCGGAAGCTCGCCCACCCGGTGGTCTCGACCTCGGCGGCCACTCCCGACGGCGAGGTGCTCATCGACGCCCGGGACATCCGCGACCGGCTGGGACACGGCCTCGAGCTGATCCTGGACGGCGGCTACCAGCCCGACGAGCCCTCCACGGTCGTGAACCTCACCGGCCCGCAGCCGGTGGTGACGCGCGTCGGGAAGGGCGACGCCTCCGACCTCTGATGGCCCGCCGCGAGGCCGCGCCGGTCCCGGTCGGACCGCTCGCACCGGCGCTCGACCTCTTCCTCGCCCACCTCCGCGTGGAGAAGGGGCTCTCGGCCAACTCGGTCGAGTCCTACGCCCGGGACGTCCGTCGATACCTCCTGTTCCTCGCCGACTCGGGGAAGGGGGACTGGGACGCGGTCGGGCGCCCCGACGTCCAGGCCCACCTCGCAGCCCTCACCGGGGATGGGATCTCGGCTCGAAGCCAGGCCCGGGCGCTCTCGGCCATCCGGGGATTTCACCGTCTGCTCGTCTCGGAGCGGATCGCCCGGGCCGACCCGACCGACGAGGTCGATGCGCCCCGGCGCGCCCGAAAGCTTCCGTCGCTCCTCACGCGGGACGAGGTGGATCGGCTCCTCGCGGCCCCCCGCAAGGGGAAGGGGCTCGCGGCCATCCGCGATCGGGCCATGCTGGAGCTCCTCTACGCGACCGGCCTCCGGGTATCGGAGCTGGTCACGCTCGAGGTGAACCAGGTCGATCTCGAGTCCCGCGTCCTGCTCGCCCGCGGAAAGGGGAACAAGGAGCGGCTCGTGCCGGTGGGGGCTCCGGCGGCCGAGACGATCCGGACCTGGCTCGGGTCCCCCCGCGACCGGATGCTCCACGGACGGCGCAGCCGGGACCTCTTCGTGACGCCCCGCGGGCGACGCATGACCCGCCAGGGGTTCTGGAAGCTGCTCGGCCGCTACGCCCGGGCCGCGGGGATCGCCCGGGCCATCTCCCCCCACAAGCTCCGCCACAGCTTCGCCACCCACCTCCTGGAGGGGGGTGCCGACCTCCGCGCCGTGCAGTCGATGCTCGGCCACGCCGACGTCACGACCACCGAGATCTACACCCACGTGGACCGCACCCAGGCGCGCCGCCTCCACGCCCGGCACCACCCCCGGGCTTGATGGCGCGGACTCCCCGGGGCGCCCCCGGGCGCGTTGACCGGGGGGGCTGTGGGTGCTACTCAACCGTCCTTTCTTCCGGAGATTTCTTGGACCTTTCCCTTCAGGGCATCGTCGGGCGGCTGCTGCTCTACATCCCCGTCCTGCTGCTCTCCCTCACCGTCCACGAGTTCGCCCACGCCTGGAGTGCCCGGAAGCTCGGGGACGACACCGCGGAGCGTCTGGGGCGGCTCACCCTCAACCCCCTGGCGCACGCCGACCCGATCGGGACCTTCATCCTCCCGCTCCTGAACGTGCCGTTCGGGTGGGCCAAGCCCGTCCCCATCAACCCGTCCCGATTCCGGCCCGGGATCGACATGGGGAAGGGGATGATGATCTCGGCGCTGGCGGGACCGTTCGCCAACCTCCTGCTCGGCGTGGTGTCGGCGGTCCTGCTCGGTATCGTGGCCCGCATCTCGCCCGATCTGGGCCGTGCGGCCGGGGAGCGGAGCGCGCCCCACATCGCCGCCGCCTTCCTGTTCAGCATGATCCAGATGAACGTGGTCCTGGCGGTCTTCAACCTCCTGCCGGTCCCGCCGCTCGACGGGAGCCGGATCGTGGACGCCTTCCTGCCGGCCCGCTTCCGGGCGGGCTGGGAAACCTTCTCCCGCTTCTCCATGTTCTTCCTGCTCGCGCTGGTCTTCTTCGGCTGGCGGTTCATCGCCGTCCCCGTCAACGCCGCCATCGACGCGCTGATCCGCCTCGCCAGCCTCATCGCCTGAGGGCCCGCTCCATGAACGATCCGAAGCTGCCCATCGTCGTCTCCGGCATGCGCCCCACCGGCCGGCTCCACCTCGGCCACCTGCACGGCGCCATCGCCAACTGGGTGAAGCTCCAGGAGACCACCCGGGCCCACTTCTTCAGCGCCGACTGGCACGCGCTCACGACGAGCTACCACGAGACGGAGAAGCTGAAGCAGGCCGAGTTCGAGATGTTCGTGGACTTCCTGGCGGCCGGCATCGACCCCGAACGGACGGTGCTCTTCGTCCAGAGCCAGGTGAAGGAGCACGCCGAGCTCTTCCTGCTCCTCGGCATGATCACCCCCATCGGCTGGCTGGAGCGCTCCCCGTCCTACAAGGAGCTGCGGGAGCAGATCACCGACCGGGATCTCGCCCTCTACGGATTCCTCGGCTACCCGGTGCTCATGGCGGCCGACATCATCCTCTACAAGGCCACGATGGTGCCGGTGGGTGCCGACCAGGTCACCCACCTGGAACTGACGCGGGAGATCGCCCGGAAGTTCAACTTCCACTACGGCGAGGTCTTCCCCGAGCCGAAGCCGCTGCTCACCGAGGCCGCCAAGGTCGTGGGAACCGACGGCCGCAAGATGTCGAAGAGCTACGGAAACGCCATCGAGCTCGGCGAGCCGGCCGACACCACCACGAAGAAGGTGATGGGAGCGGTCACCGATCCGGCCCGCAAGCGGCGCCAGGACCCGGGCGATCCCGAGGTCTGCGGCGTCTACTACCTGCACCGGATCTACAGCACCCCGGAGACCCGGGCCTGGGTGAACGAGAACTGCCGGACCGCCGGGATCGGCTGCGTGGACTGCAAGAAGAAGCTGCTTGAGCGGCTGCTCCCCGACCAGGATCGCCTTCGGGAGGCCCGGGAGAAGCTGCTCGCCCGCCCCGATTTCGTGCGGGACGTCGTCCGCGACGGGACCGCGCGGGCCCGCACCGAGGCAGCCCGGACCATGGAGCAGGTGCGCGCAGCCATGGCGCTCGACGCCCCTCCATGACCTCCGAGCCGGCCACCCCGGGCCCCACCGGGGCCGACGCTCCGGCGACGCTCGCGTTCCGCGTACGGCTCCCTCCGGCCCGCCCCGGAGAGCCGCCCTTCGAGGGGCCGCTCGACCTGCTCCTCCACCTGGTGGCCGAGCACCAGGTGGACATCTTCGACATCCCCATCGCCCAGATCACCCAGGCTTATCTGGAGACGATCCGCACGATGCAGGAGATGGACATCGACGTCGCCGGTGAGTTCCTCCAGATGGCGGCCCAGCTCATGCTGGTGAAGTCGAAGCTCCTGCTGCCGCGCACCGAGGTGGCCGAGGATGCCGAGCCCGGCGAGGAGCAGGGGGACCCGCGGGCGGAGCTGGTGCGGCGCCTGCTCGAGTACCAGAAGTACCGGGCCGCCGCCGAGGAGCTCGGCCGGCACGACATCCTCGATCGGGACGTGTTCAACCGACGCGCACGCGTGGCGCGCCTCGCCCAGCCGGACGGGCCGGACGGGCTCGCCGAGGTCTCCGTCTTCCAGCTCATCGAGGCGCTCGACCGGGCGCTCGCGAACGTGAAGCCCGAGTCCCTCCACGAGATACAGGGCGATCGGCTCTCCATCACCGATGCCATCAGCCGGGTGGCCGAGGTCCTGCGACTCCGGCGGCGGGTCTCCTTCGTGGACCTGCTTCTCGAGGCCGGAGCGAGCGGGCGGGGAGCGATCATCGCCTCGTTCCTCGCCATCCTGGAGATGGCCAAGCTGCGCCTCCTGCGCATGGTCCAGGATCCGCCCGACGCGACGGGCCGGACGGGGGAGATCATGGTGGAGGCGCGGGAGACGCTGGGCGAGGGGATTCCCGGGGCCGAAGGAGTGGAGGAGTACCGATGACCGAGAACCAGGGACCCGGCCCGAGCGCCGAGGAGCTTCAGGCCCTCCAGGCCGCCGAGGAGGTGAAGGCCGACCCATCGCTCGACGAGGTCGAGCCCGCGGCCATCGAGGTTCCCGAAGGGGAAGCGGAGCGCGAGGAGCCCTTCGAGAAGCTCGCCGCGCAGGCCCGGAGGCTTTCGCCGGAGCGGGCCAGGACCATCGTGGAGGCTCTCCTCTTCCTCTCCGAGAAGCCGCTCACCATCGAGGAGGTCCGTCAGTCCACCGGACTCGAGCCGGTGCGGATCCGGAAGGCGCTCGACGAGATCTCCGGGACGTTCCGCGAAGGGGTCTCGGGCATCGTGCTCCACGAGGTGGCCGGCGGCTGGCAACTCCGGACGGCCCCCGACGCTTCGGACCACGCGCGCCGTTTCCTCCGGGTGAAACCGCAGCGGCTCACCCGCGCCGCGCTGGAGACCCTCGCCATCGTCGCCTACCGGCAGCCGGTCACGCGCCCCGAGGTGGAGGACATCCGGGGCGTGGACTCGGGCGCCGTGATGAAGGCGCTGCTCGAGCGAAAGCTCCTCAAGATCCTGGGGAAGAAGGAGGAGCCGGGCCGTCCCATCATCTACGGGACGACCCGCGAGTTCCTCGAGTTCTTCGCCCTGAAGGACCTGGCCTCTCTCCCCACGCTGCGCGAGTTCCACGAGCTCTCCGAGGAGCACCGGGAGATCGTCGAGAAGGAGGCGCCGCCCGAGGTGGCCTCCCTCCAGGGTCTCGTGGCCGAGCTCACCGATCCCAACCTGCGCGCCGCGCTCGAGAAGGGTCGGGAGGAGGGCGATGCCGCCCTCGCCGAACTGGAGCAGGCCATCGACCGGGCCGATTCGAGCACCCGGACGGTGCGATCCATCCTCGACCCCGAGCCGCCTCCGCCCGAGGGCGCGGGCGAAGAAGGTACCCCTTGACCGAACGTCTCCAGAAATTCCTCGCCAGCGCCGGCGTCGCCTCTCGCCGCAAGGCCGAGGAGCTGATCGCCGCCGGGCGCGTCCTGGTGAACGGCAAGGTGGTGACGGAGATGGGGACCCAGGTCGACGCGGGGAAGGACCTCGTCGTCGTGGACGGCCGCCCCGTGGAGGTCCAGGAGCGCGCAAGGTATCTGCTCCTCTACAAGCCTCCCGGCTGCGTGACCACGCTCTCCGATCCGCAGGGGCGCCCCACGGTGGCCCAGTACCTGGCTGATGTGAAGGAACGGGTCTTCCCCGTGGGGCGACTCGACTGGGACGCCGAGGGCGCGCTCCTCTTCACGACCGATGGCGATCTGGCCAACCGCCTCGCCCACCCCCGCTACGGCCATCGCCGGACCTACCTCGTGAAGGTGAAGGGAGACCCGGAGCCGGGCGCGCTGGCCCGGATGGTGGCGGGGCTCCGCCTGGAGGATGGCCCCGCTCAGGCGCTCGAGGCGACGGTCCACGAGCGGGTCGAGAAGAACAGCTGGATCCGCGTGGTGGTGGGGGAGGGGCGGCGCCACCTCGTGAAGCGGCTCTGCGAGGCGGTCGGTCTCGACGTGCTTCGCCTCTTCCGCCCCGAGTTCGGCGGGATCAGCGTCGCCGGACTCCGGCCGGGCCACTCCCGTGAACTCAAGCCCGAGGAGGTGGCCACGCTTCGCCGGTCCTCCGGGATGGGCGGCGAGGAACCGACCAGCACGGCACCCCTCCGCCTTCCGCGCGCCGCCCGCAGACATGGCCACGGCGCCCCCGCGCCGCGCCCGCCTCGGGGCGACGTCGAACCCGAATCCGAGCGTCGTTCACGAGGCGTGAAGCCGACCGCCGAACCGCCTTCACGTGGCACCAGGCCGTCTGCCGATCCTCGTTCACGGGGTGGGAAGCGGTCTTCCGGGCCTCGTCCACGAGGCGCAAAGCCGCCCTCCGGCCGCCGGCGGGAAGGGCCGGGCCGCAAGCGGTGAGACGATTCGCCGCCGCGCTTCTCGCGACGGCGATCGCGGCCTGCCACCCCGGCGGTCGCGGCGATCTGGACGCCCCCGATCCGGCACGCCGTGCGGCTGCGGTGGAGCGATGGACCGACGCCCGGGACGGCCAGCAACTCTCCGCGCTCCTCGTCGCCCAGATGGACCCCCATCCCGGGGTGCGCGCCGCGGCGGCACGGGCGCTCGGCACCCGCGGGGGGACCCGCTCCCTGGAGCCGCTCGCGGCGATGCTCGGGGATTCCGATCCGGAGGTGGTCTCCTCCGCGGCCCGAGCCCTCGTCGCACTCCGGCCCGACAGGTCGCCCGCCGACGCCGCGAGCGCGGCTCTGATGAGCGAGGCCGCTGGACAGGCCCTCGCGCAGGCCTACGGCCGTTCCGACTCGCGGGGAAGGGTCGAGATCGCACAGGCCATGCGGGCGGTCGGCGCCTCGCTCCGCGACGCGGTGGAGGCGGAGTCCCGGCTCCTCTGGGAACGGAATCGCAGAGCGCTCGAGAGCGGAACGGTCGCGGGGCGCACCGGCGCCGCCGAGGAACTGGGGCGAAGTGGCCGGGCCGAGGCGGTGAAGATCCTCGTTCCGCTCCTGGAGGGCGCGGGCACCGATCCCCGGATCGCCGGGGCGGCTGCCCGCGGCCTGGGCTCGTCGGGGGATGCCGCGGCCCTTGCCCCGCTGGAGGCAGCGCTGGCGGGCACCCCGGCCAGCCTCGCTGAATCGGCCGCGTGGGCGCTCGGGAGCCTGGGATTGCCCCAGGCAGCCGACGCCCTCATCGAAGCGGGAACGTCGGCCCCCGCCCGGGTGGCGATCGTGGCTGTCGCGGCCCTCGACGCGCTCCCCCAGGCTCCAGGGGTCGCCATCGGGCTCTGCGAGGTGGCGCTTCGCTCCCGGGACCCCGATTCGGCTCGCGCTGCCGCCGCGGCCTCGGCAACCCGCGCCGCCGACTGCCCGGAGCGTCCGCTCGCCCAGCGAATCGCGAAGGGGGGCACCGACACCCTCGCCGCCCTCGCGGCGCTCGGTTCCATGGGCCTCCCGCCGGACCGGGTCAAGCTGCCGGCGGACAAGGCGACGAACCTCGTCACCTCGAGCCGCGACGCGCTCGTCCGTGCGGCCGCCGCCCGGTCGCTCGGCGAGATCGCCTACCCCGGCGCGCTCGTGCCCCTCCAGCGGAGGCTCGCGATCCTCGGCGACACGGGAGACCTCGACGAGCGAATCGAGTACCGGGTGGCGCTCGCCCGCATCGCGCCCCTCTCGGCGGCGTCGGTCGTCGCGCCCCTCGTCGCCTCGGCCGAGCCACGGGTGCGGGGCGCAGCCACCCGGGCGCTCATCCCCGGGCGCGTCCCCGGGGCCCTGCCACTCCTCGGCCGCCTCGCCACGGACGAGGATGCATCCGTCCGGATCGCGGCCTACGAGGCCCTGGCTCCGGCAGGTGCGCAGGCGGTGCCGATGCTGGCTGCGGCCCTGCGCGCCCACGCCGACGACCCGGAGGAGGCGGACGCCGTCGTCCGGGCCCTGGGGGCTACCGGAGACCCATCGGTCGTCCCGATGCTATCGCCGCTCCTCGCCGGGCCGCTCGCCTCGGCGGCCGCGCGAGCCCTCGGGCGCCTCGGCGCCCCGGAAGGCGGAGCGGTGCTCCTCGCGACCCTCCAGACCGGAGCGACGCGAGGACGGCTGGACGCGGTGGAATCGCTGGCGTTGCTCGGAACGCAGGACGCGGGCGAGGTCCTCCACGCCGAACTCCTCGCCGACCGGCCCGCCATCCGGGCGGCGGCGGCGCGGGCCATCGGCAAGATCCGGTACGAGCCGGCGGCCGGCAGGCTCGAGGCCCTCCGTTCCGACTACTACGCAGAGGTGCGGCGCGCAGCCCTGGAGGCCCTGGCCCGCCTTCCGACTCGGTCGCCCCAGAAGCCTTGAAGGATCTTCAGGGAAGGACGGCGATCAGAGCGAAGAAGAGCTGCGGCATGGGGGGCTGGGCCAGGTTGGCGGCCGTTCCGCTCAACTGGAGGACCCCCTCCCGGAGGCTTCCACCGCAGCCCACGCCGCCCGTCCAGAAGCCGGGCTGCTTCGCGGGGTAGAGATCGAAGGAGCAGTGCCCTCCGTCGGTGGTGCCCTGGATCTCGCCGGGCTTGATGGTGAACCAGACCTGCCGCTGGAAGTACATCCCCTGGACGGAGAGCACCGGCCCCTTCGGCGTGGTCTTCTGAACCACGAAGAGGTCCACGCCGTCACCGGTGACCCGCCCCGGCTTCACGGTGACGATCATGTTCCGGTTCCCGATGTTCCCGCCCCACTGCCCCTTCGAGTCGAGGGCCATGTTCACGTTCGGCCCACGCATGTAGAAGTCGTTCCAGGCGACGCTCGTGCCGGCGGCCTGGGCGTCGAAGAAGATCTCACCGTCCGCCTTGAAGGTGGACTGCTTCACCTCACCCGGAGCGGGCGTGGTCACGGCCACGGGGGTGCCGGACGGGGTGGCGCAGGCGAGGATGGCGGAGGAGGAGGCGAGCACTGCCAGTCGTCGAAGGGTCATGTGCTGAAACCTATCGTTACCTGACCCCGGAGCAAGCGCCCCTGTAGGGTACCTGCTCCGGAGGACGTCAGGGGGCCGTGGTCGGGGCGATGCTGGTCGTCGCGGCCGGTGCTGCGGGGGAGGGCTGTCCGCCCCGGGTCCGGAGGACCGCCCCGAAGATCAGGAACCAGGCCGTGATCATCGCCATGATCCCGACGTATGGGATCTCGCTCAGGATCACCACGAGGGCCGTTCCCACGGCCAGCTGGACGACGGCGGTGCCCTTCTCCGTCCGGATGGGCAGGGCGCGTCCCACGAGGAGCGCGAGGGCCGTGTATCCCAGGATCCCGGCAACCAGTATGGCGATGAGTTGCACCGGCACGAGGAGGATGCCGATGACCGTGACGACGAGGAGCACGGTGAGAACCGGCATTGCGGCCGTTCCGAGCACCCCGACCAGCACGTCGCGTGTCGGCGAGCGGGTGAGGCTCGCGACCACCCGGTCGAGACGGGCCGGCACCAGCGCGAGCAGGAGCAGGCCGAGCAGGAAGAAGACCACGAACTTGGCGATGGCCTGGCCGATCTTGAAGCTGGCGGAGAGGTGCTTCACCGGCGACTGGGAGGCGAGCCCCATGACGCTGGCGACGCCGGGGATGTTCACCGACACCTCCTGGCCATCCACGACGCCTCCCGGATCGATGGAGACCTCGCCTCCCACGCTCACCACATCGTTGCCCACGTGGGCATCCGAGGCGACGTGGACGTTCCCGCCCACCGCGACCACCTCCTGGGCGACGCTCGACCCGGGCTCGAGCTCGACGTTGCCCAGGATGGCCGTCACCTGGCGCGCGGACGAACCGGGCCCGAGCCGGACGTTGCCCCGGATCGCCACCACGTCCCGCCACCGTTCGCCGGGGCCGATGGTCACGTCGCCGGTCAGCACCTTGTCCCTCTTCTTGGCGCCCGCGCCCTCGTCGACCTCCGCATCGGCCAGATCGGCCTGCGCCTCGGCGAGCGCCTCCACGGTGGCCTTGCGCGCCTCGTCGGCGATGCCCTGGACATCCTCGGTGGCGAGTTCGCCGTTGCCGCCGAAGACGAGCCGGCGGCGCTCTCCGCGGATCACCTTCCTCGGACCGGTCTCGCGCGTCACCGTGACGATCGAGCCGTCCCGGATGGCGACGAGCCCCGCCTGGGCCAGCACCGCCTTCAGCGCCTCCTCGGCCGGGGTGGCGCGGAAGCTCGCATTCACGGCGCCGCGCAGACCGGGTGGAAGCACGATCGACCAGCCCGCCTCCTCGGCGATCTGGCGGAGCGCCTTGTCCACGCCCACGTCCGCGAAGGTGGCGGTGACCTTCTTGCCCGAGGGGGCGCCGAACCCGGAGAGGACAGGGGTCTCGGAGACCGGCACGGCCCGCGGAGCCACGGTGACCGTGTCCCCGCGCCGCGTGGCGGCGAGCGTCGTCCCCTCGAGGACGGCCACGAGCGCGTCCTCCACCGGGACGTCGCGCAGGTCGATGACGAGCGTCCGGTCGCCCGCCCGGCCGGTGTTGGCCACCAGGCTCCAGCCGGCCGCGTCGGCGATCCGGCGCAGCGCCTTGTCCACCGTGAACTTGCCGTCGCGGAGCGAGACCTTCGCCGACGTCGTCTTCTCCGGCCAGTCGCCGAGGAGGCGCCCGTCGCGCCCCGGACGAGCGGAGACAGCCCCGGTCGTGGGAGGTGCGGGGGGAGCCGGCGGCGGGGCCGCGACGAGGAGTGCGAGGGAGAGGGCGAGCGCTGTGGTCATGGGGAGCTCCGTTTCAGGCAGCGTGGCCGTGGCGGGGAGGAGCCGCCAGGCGGGAGAGGGCGAGGGTGAGGGCGATCCCGAGGAGGGCCGTGACGACGAGGATCTCGAGCCTCAGGGCGGACAGCACCGGGGAGAGGATGTCGGCACCGATGCGCACCGTGCGCAGAAGCGCGACCCCGGCGGAGGAGGCTGCCGAGAAGGCCGGCGCCCAGGCAGCCTGGCCGGCGGCTGCCACGGCGATGGTGAGCGCCAGGGCGACCGCGCCGAGGACGGTGACGGCCACCCTCCGGTCGGATTCCCGTGCCTGCTCCCGCTCGTCGATGCGGGCCATTACACTCGCAGTGAAATCCGCCGGGGCCTCGCCGGCCGGCAGCGACGAGAGCGCCTCGGAGAGCGCCTCGAAGGAGAGGAGGGTGGCCTGGCAATCGGGACAACCTTCCAGGTGGGCCTCGATCTCCGAGCCCCGCCCGGCCCCGGGCGCGCCGTCCAGGTGGAGCTGGATCTCCTCGTCGGTGAGGTGTCGAACGACGGTCATGGAGCGACCTCCTGTCCCTCGAGAAGCGTGCGGAGCTGGGCCCGGGCACGGTGGAGCCAGGTCATCACCGTGCCGAGCGGAATGCCCATCGTGGCGGCGATCTCCTTGTAGGAGAGCTGCTCCACGTGGAAGAGGTGGACCACCTCGCGGTAGTTCGGTGGCAGCGCGGCGACGGCCTTCTCGAGCGCACGGTGGGTCTCGGCCCTCTGGAGGGTGTCGTCGGCCGCCTCGGTCGTGGTGTCCGCGAGCTCGCGGTGCGTCCCGTCGCCGGTGTCGGCGTCGAGTTCCACCCGGGATCGTGCGGGGATGCGGCGCCGGAGGAGATCGAGGCAGTGGTTCCGGGCGATCCGGAGCACCCACGGGGTGAAGGCCTGCTCGAGGTCGTAGCTCTCCAGGGAGGCGTAGGCCCGGGTGAAGGCCTCCTGGGCCGCGTCGCGGGCCTCCTCCGGATCGGAGAGGAGGCGGAGGCACAGGCCGTAGACGGAGCGCTTGTTCTCCTCGACCAGCCTGGCGAAGGCCTGGCGGTCGCCGCGGGTGGCCGAGAGGGCGAGTGCCGCGTCGTGGGAGGGAGGCGCCAAGAGGACCCGTTCCCTTTGATTCATCGCGGGCCAGGAGACGCGGGAACCTATCCCGGGGAGTGCGAGGGCTGCAACCATGCTCCCCCGTACGGCGGACCCGACGGGCTATTTCATCGAGCGTTCCCCGCTTGACGCCATCTGCGGGCAGGGGTCTAGATGACGACCATGGGCAGCACCCGCCCCGTCGAGATCGATGGCTCCGCCGGGGAGGGTGGAGGCCAGATCCTCCGGACGGCCCTCTCGCTGTCCGCCGTCACCGGGCGCCCCTTCCGCATCACGGGCGCCCGCAGGGACCGCCCCCGGCCGGGGCTCCGCCCGCAGCACCTCGCGGCGGCGCGCGCGACCGCCAGCCTGTGCGGGGGCATCCTGACCGGGGACTCCGTCGGGTCGATGGAGATATCCCTGGAACCACATGCGGTTACGCGTCGGGCCACCTGGGAGGTGAACATCGGAACGGCCGGGTCGGCGCCGCTCCTCTTCCAGACGCTCTGCTGGCCGCTGGCGCTCGCCGGGGCCCCCACCGCGGTCACGCTCGTCGGTGGCACCCACCAGGACCACGCTCCCTCCTTCCACTACCTCGCACTCGTCTGGGCCCCGGCGGTCGCCCGTCTGGGGTTCCGGTTCGACCTCTCGCTCCAGCGGGCAGGGTTCTATCCGGAGGGGGGAGGGGAGTTCTCCGCCACGGTCCATCCCCCTCGCGCCATGCCTCCCCTCGACCTCCGTCACCGTGGGACCCTCGTGGAGGCGGAGGTGGTCTCGCTCGCCGCCGGCGTGGAGTTCTCGGTGGCCGAACGCCAGGCGGAGCGGGCCGACCGGCAGATGCGGGACCGCGGAGTCGCCTGCGAGGTGCGGGCGCTGCCCATGCCCGTGGGGCCGTCACGCGGGAGCCACCTCATCGTGGTGGCTCGCTTCGAGCGCACCCGGTCCGGGCACGCCGCGACGGGTGCGGGTGCTCCCGACCCCGACGCCATCGCCGACGCCGCGGTGGGCGATTTCGCTCGATTCGTGGACGGGCACGGAGCCGTCGATCCGCGCCTCTCCGACCAGTTGCTCGTTCCGGCGGCGCTCGTCGCGGGTGGGCTCGTTCCCCGCCCCCCCGAGGTGGACCGGAGCACGGTGTTCACCACCTCGGAGGTGACTCGCCACCTGCTCACCAACGCCGAGGTGATCCAGCAGTTCCTGCCGGTGGAGATCGAGGTCGAGGGTAACGTTGGCCAGGAAGGAACGGTGAAGGTGCGACCCGGGACGGGCGCCTAGAACCACCCGTTCCGTCGGAAGAGCAGGACCATGGCCACGGGCAGGGCGAGGGTCGTGGCTCCCACCACCCACCAGCCCCCCATCCAGGAGGTGCCGGGCAGGTTCATGCCGAAGAAGCTCGTGATGAACCCCAGCGGCAGGAAGATCGTCGCCACGAGCGCCATCCGCGCCATCACCGCCGACAGCCGGTTGTTCACCGACGAGAGGTAGATCTCCATGGTCTGCGAGACGAGGTCGCGGGCCACGTCGAGTTCCTCCGTGATCCGGACCACGTGGTCCTGCACGTCGCGGAAATAGACGACCGTCCGGTCGTGGACCACCGACTGGCCCGGACGGGCGAGCGCGGCCAGGACCTCCCGCTGCGGGGCGATGCGACGGCGCAGGTGGGCCAGGCGGTGGCGGAGCGAACTGATGCGGATGACCACCTCCCGCTCGCGCGGGTCCTCGAGGGTCTCCTCGTTCAGCACCTCGACCTCGTCGGTGAGCTGATCGGCCATCTGGAAGTGGGCATCGGTGATGGCGTCGTACACGAGGTAGAGGGCGAAGTCGGGACCTCGCTGGAGGACCACCGGATCCCGCCGGGCCCGGTCGAAGACCTGGTCCAGCTCGGCGATCGGCCCGTCGTGGACCGTCACCAGCGAGTCGGGCTGGAGGAACGAGTGGAGTTCCCGGTCGGAGAGCTCCTCGCCGTCCTGGGCGGAGTGAAGGCGGTGCAGGACCACGAAGGCGGTCCCGGGATAGTCCTCGAACTTGGATCGCTGGCCGGCGTGGGCGGCATCCTCCAGCGCCAGGGGATGGAATCCGAACCGGCCGGCAAGCCAGTCGAGGTTCTCGGGCTCGGGCGTGCAGTCCACCCAGAGCGTGCCACCGGGAGCGGCCAGCTCCCGGCCTCCGGAGCGGACGACGTCACCCTCGAGCCGGATCACGCGAAGCACGCGGACATCCTGTCACGACCGGGGGGCGGGTGCGAAGCCCGCCGTCGCGCTCTCGTTGACCGACGGGTCCCCAGCGGCTATAGCCCGCCACCATGGAGATCACCCTCGACGCGGCGATGGCAGCACTTCGGAAGGTGATGGACCCGGAGCTCAACCGGGACATCGTGAGCCTGGGGATGGTGAAGGACCTCCAGGTTTCGGCGGGGACGGCGTCCCTCGAGGTGGAGCTCACCACCCCCGCCTGCCCCCTCAAGGACGAGATCGGGAAGGCAGTGGAGGGTGCCCTGCGCGCCGCCGGCGCCACCCGCGTGGAGTTGCGCTTCGGCGCCCGGGTTCGCGGTTCCCCCGGTGTGGCCCAGTCGTCCATGACACCCGGCGTGAAGAACATCGTGCTGGTGGGGGCCGGGAAGGGCGGCGTCGGGAAGTCCACCGTCACCATCAACCTGGCGATGGCCCTCTCCCGCGCCGGCGCCAAGGTCGGCATCCTCGACGCCGACATCTACGGCCCGTCGCTCCCCCTCCTCACGGGCGTGACCGAACGACCCCGCACCGTCGAGGGCAACCGGCTCGACCCCATCGAGGCCCACGGCCTCAAGCTCATGTCGATCGGATTCCTCGTGGATCCGGACCAGGCCATGATCTGGCGCGGCCCCATGGTGACGGGCGCCCTCCTCCAGCTCCTGCGCGACGTGAACTGGGGCGAGCTCGACTACCTGCTCCTCGACCTCCCGCCGGGGACCGGCGACGTCCCCCTCACCCTCGCCCAGAACGTCAAGGCGGCCGGGGTGGTGCTCGTCTCCACGCCCCAGGACATGGCGCTCGCCGACGTCATCCGGGCGAAGCTCATGTTCGACAAGGTGGGCATCCCGGTGCTCGGGATCGTCGAGAACATGTCCACCTTCATCTGCCCCCACTGCCGGGGGGAGACGCCGATCTTCGACCACGGCGGGGCCCGCCTGGCCGCCGAGAAGATGGGGATGCGATTCCTGGGCGAGATCCCGCTCGACCTGGCGGTCCGGCAGGGGGGCGACGCCGGGGTGCCGGTGGTCGTGGCCCTCCCGGACGGACCTCAGGCCCGGGCGTTCATCGCCGTGGCCGGGCAGGTGGCCGGGGCCATCAGCGTCCAGGTCATGAAGGCTCCGCGCCTTCCCGTGATCGGCGCCACGCCGCGCGCCTGATGGGGTAGGCTTTCCAGATGGCCGACCCGGAGAAGCCCCAGTCCCCCACAGACGTGCCCGACGAGGCCCCGGAAGGACCCGGGACCGTCGGCTTCATGGCCGAGTTCGTCCGCAAGGCGGTGCTCACCGGCGTGGGCGCCCTCTTCCTCACCGAGGAGGGGGCCCGGAAGGTCGCGCGCGAGTGGAAGCTGCCGAAGGACCTCGCCACCTATCTCGTCTCCCAGGCGGCCGGGGCCCGGGACGAGGTCCTGCGGGTGGTGGGGCACGAGATCCGGCGACTCCTCGACAACGAGACCTTCCGCAGGGAGATCCTGAAGTCGATCGAGAACATGACGGTGGAGGTCCACGCCGAGATGCGGCTCAAGGCCTCCGAGGACGGTCCCGTCCCGCCCGTGAAGGTCCGGGTGAAGCAGCGGCGCCACAAGGAGCAGACGGAGGACGGGGAGGAGTGAGGTCGCCGCTCCGCCTCCTCCTGCTCGTCGGCTTCGCCGGGATCGGCCTCTTCTTCCTCCGCGCCGCTCCGCGGGACGTCACGCTCGTCTACGCCCTCGAGGCCGCCCCGGAGGTCCGGCTCCTCGACGTGGAAGTTCGCCGCGACGGCCGGATGGTGCGCCATGCCGAGTACCGCTTCCCCGACGGTGCGCCGACGCAGGTGAGCCACCCGGTGAAGCTCTCGGACGGGACCTACGAAGTCCTCATCCGCGTGTCCCGGCAGGGATCTCCACCGGTCACGCAGGGCGTGCCGATCACCATCTCGGAGGGCGGTCCGGTCGTCCTCGCGATCCGCTGAACGGGGGCACGGACCGATTGACAAGTTGGGTCCTTCCTCCGTATCAAGGCCGGACCCCCGAGAGGAGCGTCGAGATGGCGATCGATCGCGTCGCAGTCGTAGGCGCAGGGCAGATGGGCAGCGGGATCGCCCAGGTGGCGGCGCAGTCCGGCCTCCGCGTCACCCTGATCGACGGAGTTCCCGGCCTGGCCGCGAAGGCGCACGGAAAGCTCGGTGCGTCCCTCCAGAAACTGGTGGAGAAGGGGAAGATCACCGCCGAGGTCCGCCACGCGATCCTCGACCGCATCTCGCCCTCCGACTCGGTGGATGCGGCCGCCGGAGCCGATCTCGCCATCGAGGCCGTCATCGAGAGGGTGGAGCCGAAGATCGACCTCTTCCGGAAGCTCGATGCGCTGCTCCCGGCGCACGCCATCCTGGCCTCCAACACCAGTTCCATCTCCATCACCCAGCTCGCGGCGGCCACGCGGCGCCCCGGCCAGTTCATCGGCATGCATTTCATGAATCCGCCGCCGGTGATGCAGCTCATCGAGATCATCCGCGGCCTCCAGACCACGGACGAGACCTGGCGAACGGTGACCGACCTGGCCACGAAGACCTTCGGCAAGACCACGGTGACGTCGAAGGACGTGCCCGGATTCATCGTGAACCGGGTCCTCATCCCTCTCATCA
>SESG01035386.1_pt1 | contig 16159 bp, 15 predicted proteins | sample 3171421 | NCBI WGS metagenome assembly SESG01 (sample SAMN10866946, study PRJNA518727) | freshwater metagenome | biome: subpolar coniferous forest; feature: holomictic lake; material: water; isolation source: holomictic Lake 227, 6 m and 8 m depth | place: Canada: near Kenora, Ontario | collected... | reverse complement strand
AAAATAATAATACACCGAGGAAAAAACCAATATGTGTGCATAATTTGATTACTCAATATTTTTTAATAATAATGAATAATCTTTTTTACTGAACTTCTAAACCTTGAAACTTTTTCTATACATCCCACATGAGAGCAAAGCTCCATACGGGACATGCTTCTCTCTATCGCTTACACAACTTTTTCTCTATCAAAAAAAGAAATTGCAATGGCAATAGAAAACAAAGAAACAAAATTTAGAATCGTAAACGAATTCCATGAACATAATCTGCTTGCTTCATTTATAAAATATTCTTGCGAATAGTTTACAAATATAGACAAGCATATCTGCCTTGTCGACAGGGCCGATACCACACTTAGAACTTTAAAAATATTCTTGCGAGTCCTCTATGCTATTTCTCTTCTCTATCAAAGAAAAGTAGTAGTAGAAAAAACTAATTTTTCTATGCTACTCATCTTCTCTATCAAAGAAAAAGTTAGCAAAGAAAACGGAAAGAAATTTGTAATGAATCTAAATGGATTGACCAGTGAGAATCTAACAAATAGTAAATAGTAAGCAGAGATGAAGTAAATAAATACGACAACCAAGTCTACCAATACTACGGCTATAAACTGTTTGGTATTAACGATTTATAGTATTAAATTTTCAATGATCTTCTCTCTCCTGTAGGGGTTAAAAACCATTACATAAGAGATATTACATACTAGCATATAATGCATAAAAATGCCAATGCTAATACACAATGTCATTATATAATGGGCTAAAATATTATGCAAGATAAATATAGGGGGTATGTGGATAAATGGGGTGTTTTTAGCTAATTAAGGTGGCTCCTATCTGGATAGCTCTTCTCAAAATGCACACATAATTTTCTGCTGAAAATTTGCTCTGCTCGGACCGCCGTCCTGCGCAAGGCATTTCTCAAAGACTATCCAGATATACGCCAGAGATACGCTAAAGTTGGGGAGGAAGAAAGGGCGAGATGTAAACATCTCGCCCCTTTATTTTTGTAAAATTATTTACTGATTGTCTGATATCGGGACCAGCGCTTGGAGCCTGTCTTCTTGATCTGTCCCTTAAGGACGAGTGCATTCAACTCTCGCTGAATTGTCTTTTCGGAACAGTTTGTGAATGAATTCGATATGTCCTTTATGGAAACCTCTTTGTCTTTCGCAAGAGCCAATATCTTATCTGTTCTCTCCTTCTTTTCTGATGATGAAAATGTGTGACCGTTTGAGTTTGAAGGATGTCCGAGATGTAGAGAATTGGACTTATGATTTGTAAAGGACATTATGTTGGATGATGTCCTTTTGATTGAATTTGAAGAGTTGTCCTTTATAGAATTCTGACTGTCTATTCTCTCTTTCAAAAGATTATTATTTTCTTCTTCGGCTGGTAATGAGAACATCTCTTCGTCGAGGGTAAATGTGAAGTGCTTGTCCTTCTTCTGATGACTCTCTAGCTCACCAACTAATATCAAAAATTCTTTCTTTAAAATCGATGAATTCATCTCTGAAATGAAGCCGATAGTGTACGCGATCTCTACAAAGGAAAGTATCTCGTCTACATGTGAAAGAGAAGAAGAAATTCGTGCATGTTTATCCATCGGAGAAAGGGTTGAAATCTTGTACATGTCTGATAGAAGTGTGACACCAAGTTCACGAAGTTTACTCTTCAAAGCATCGTCTGTATCCATGCAGTCTGTGACCATGTAAAGAGCTGTGACGAGCTTCTCTGTCTTTTTGTTTACGAACTCATAAACATGCCTATCACTAAAGCTTTTTACATCTAGGACATTGGGCTGTCCGTATGAATTTAAACCTGTCTGTTGTGTGTCTTTTTGATTGTTCATAGTGTCTTTTTGATAATAGATACAAGGTATTTATGTCTTTAATGCGTCCATTATACTCTGAAAAATTATGTATGCAATACCCCTAATTATACGCTTCTCTCTGAATAGCTCTTCTCATTACTAATTTATATTTTATGCTCCTTTCCAAATAGCTCTCTTCGAAATACACACATAAAACTCTGCTGAGTTTTTGCTCTGCTCGGGCCGCCGCCCTGCGCAAGTTATTTCTCAGAGACTATTTGGAAATACACATATTAATCGTGTTTATTTTGGGGCGTATTTTTTATAGTTCTTGAAGAGGAACTTGGGAGGCTGTCGAGCCGAGCACGAGGAATTTTCTAGCAAGAAAATATCCGTGTCCTCTGAGAGAAGCTATAAAAAAGGAGCCTCAAAATTCACTTTTCCACAACAAGATTTTGCAGACAAATTATGCTATAATCTGAGTATAATTATGGCAAAAAAAGATATAGATATTGAAGAGGAAGATGAACCAAAAAGAACTCGAAAATCTAGTAAAAAAGGTAGGAAAAAAGTTGAGCTAAAAGAAGAAACTACAGAGAGTTTATGGGGTATCGGATTCCTAGTTTTTGGGCTTTTAATTTTATTAACAATATTCAATTGGGCAGGTCCTGCAGGAGACTTTATTCGTAAAATTCTGGGCTCTATTTTCGGCTTTGGGTACTACTTACTACCTATCATTTTGGGTATCGTCGGAGTATCTTTTATGAGAAAAGGTAGAGTCGATATCGCTCGACTTCACTCTATCATGGGCGTATGTGTCTTACTCACAACTCTAGGAATAATGGACATCGCCACGAATGGAATCGGTGAGTCTCTAAACATAACTTACGGCGGACAACTAGGCAGAATGATCGCATGGATCTTCAGTCCATTCGGAGCCGTCGGAGGGATACTTCTCCTCGGTGCCCTACTCATCGCATCTCTTATAGTACTCGCAAATGAGAAGCCAAATCTCCTCGCACTCTGGTACAAAATTAAAAATCTTTCAAACAAAGAAATCACTCTGCCTTCTTTCGCAAAGAATGAAAATAAAAATGAAATAGAAGAAATCGAAAAAGAAATTAAAAAAGAAAAAGTAGGGAAGTCAGACCAGGAAATCGACTACTCTGAAGTTGCCGTAAAAGAGAAGGAAGAAGAAAAATTGTCACCTAAAAAGAAGTTCCATACTGACTACATTGCTCCCCCACTTTCACTCCTAGAAAAAGATAAAGGCAAGCCAAATATCGGAGACATGAAAGGCAACACAAACATCATCCAGAGGACACTTCTCAACTTCGGTATTCCAGTAGAGATGGACGAAGTCACAGTCGGGCCTACAGTCACTCGCTATGCTCTAAAGCCTGCTCAAGGAGTCAAACTTTCACGTATCGTAGGACTTCAAAATGATCTCGCTCTAGCACTAGCTGCGCACCCTATCCGTATCGAAGCACCGATCCCTGGCAAGTCTCTCGTCGGCGTAGAAATCCCAAATAAAGTGAAGTCGACTGTTGGACTCGCAACACTCCTCGCAGATGATAAATTCCAGAACTCTCCCAAGCCTCTCACTGTCGCACTAGGTCGTGGACTATCCGGAAAGGCAGTCTTCGGTAACTTGGCAAAGATGCCTCATGCCCTCATCGCAGGAACTACTGGATCAGGTAAGTCTGTCACTATCCACTCGATCATTACTTCCCTTCTATATAGAAATGGACCAGATGATATGAAGCTCATCATGGTGGACCCAAAGAGAGTCGAGCTCACACTCTACAATAAAATCCCTCACCTACTCACACCTGTCATAACTGATCCGAAGAAGACGATCCTCGCACTCAAATGGGCAGCAAAAGAAATGGACCGACGTTACGACGTTCTCCAAGCCGAGTCTGTACGTGACATCGAATCTTACCATTCGACTGTCTGGTCTAAAGCTAAAGAAGGTGAAGCAGAGAGAATGCCATACATAGTGATCATCATCGACGAGCTTGCCGATATCATGCAAGCCTACCCCAGAGAACTCGAAAGTGCTATCGTCCGCCTCGCTCAGATGTCTCGTGCTGTCGGTATCCACCTCATACTCTCCACACAGAGACCATCGGTCAACGTCATCACTGGTCTCATCAAAGCGAACGTCCCTACTCGTGTAGCATTGCAAGTATCTTCACAGATAGACTCTCGTACGATCCTTGACCAAGGAGGTGCTGAGAAGCTCCTCGGTGCCGGAGATATGCTATATGCTAGTGCCGATATGTCCCAGCCAGAACGTCTACAGAGTGCTTTTATATCTGAAGATGAAGTTAAGAGAGTTGTAGAATATTTGAAAGATGCATATATGGATGAAATACCAGAACAGATAGAACTTTCCGGAAGTATCGAGAAAGGTGGAGGAGGACTCTTCAGTGATAGTCTAGAAGGTGGCAGTAATGGTGACGACGACCTATTTGAAGAAGCTAGAGAAGTAGTAATAAGAGACCAAAAGGCCTCAACTTCTTATCTACAGAGAAAGCTAGGTGTCGGATACGCCCGAGCAGCCAAGCTTATAGATATGCTAGAAGAACGTGGAGTTGTAGGTCCAGGAAACGGTGCAAAACCCCGTGATGTCATCGAAAAACCTATGAATCACACGGATGATATAGTGGTGGGGATGTAGGTATAGGTAGTGGAAATTAGATGATGAGAAGTGTTATAATGGAAATGTAGTAGCCTTCTTTGGAATAGATTCCTTCGAAGGACACGTATATTTTTCTGGTGAAAAATTTCTCTGCTCGGCCCAGTCGACCTTGCGCAAGTTCCTTCTCAGAAACTATTCCAAATTCGGCTAAAAAATTATTACAAATACAAAATGCAGGACATAAAAAACAAAAATTTAAAATGGTGGTTAGGATTAACATCTTGTGTGATTCTTTTTTCTGTCATTGGAATTTTTGCTTATATGAAAATGTCATTTTTGTTTAAAGGAGTTCAGATAGTCGCCAAGATAGAGAGGAGTGACAATACTACCCTTGCGAAAGTTTCAGGTGTAGCCAAAAATGCGACTTACATCAGTCTCAATGGGCGTGAAATATTTATAGACAAAGATGGAAGCTTCTCAGAGCCTATCGCGCTCATCCCTGGATTCTCTGTCGTCACAATCGATGCTACTGATAAATTTGGAAACAATCAGGAGAAAAAGTTTCAGCTAGTTTACAAGGAAAGTCCCCCATCGGTCGCAATGTTAAAATAATTAATAATTATAAATAATCTAAGTTTATTTCTTATCAAGAATTTCTTAAATAGTCTTACCAGAGGAACTTGCGCAGGACGGCGGTCCGAGCAGAGAAATTTTTCACCAGAAAAATATTCGTGTCCTCTGGGAAGAGCTATTTAAAAAATTCTTGATCAGAATATTCAAAAAAAATATGCAAAAGAAAGCAAAAAAAGTCGCTAAAGAAATGGGTGGCGAAATAGAAGATACAATCAAATCCATTCAGACAAAGTTCGGTGAAGGTGCGATCATGAAGCTAGGAGATGCTCCAAAGGTAGACATCGACGTCATCCCTACTGGGTCTATCGGCCTTGATATGGCTCTCGGAGTAGGCGGAGTTCCCCGTGGAAGAATGATAGAAATCTTTGGACCAGAGTCCTCTGGTAAGACAACTCTAGCACTCCATATCGTCGCAGAAGCCCAGAAAAAGGGTGGTATTTGTGCGTATATTGACGCTGAGCATGCTATGGACCCCGACTACGCTGCAAAGCTAGGAGTAAATATCAATGAGCTTCTAATCTCACAACCAGACAATGGTGAGCAAGGTCTCGAAATAACAGAAAGTCTAATACGCTCTGGCAAGATAGACGTAGTAGTCATCGACTCAGTCGCGGCCTTAACTCCTAAAGATGAAATCGAGGGAGATATGGGCCAACAACATATGGGCAAGCAAGCTCGCCTCATGTCCCAAGCACTTCGTAAACTCACTGCTATAGTCGCCCACTCAAAGACAGTTGTGATATTCATAAATCAGATCCGTATGCAGATCGGAGTTATGTTCGGCAATCCTGAAACTACTCCAGGAGGAAAGGCTTTGAAGTTCTATACTTCCGTCCGTCTAGATATCCGAAGAATCGCCCAGATCAAAAAAGGTGAAGAGGTTGTCGGCAGTCGTACTCGCGTAAAAGTTGTGAAGAATAAAGTCGCTGCCCCATTCAAACAGACAGAGTTCGATATACTTTACGGTGAAGGAATTTCTCGTGAAGGAGAAATAATGGCTCTCGGTGAAAAGCTCGGTATCATCAGCAAGACTAGCGGAGCTATCTTCTCTTATAATGGTACAGCTAAACAAAAAGAGAAAGGACCAGTCGAAGAGATAAAGCTCGGTCGTGGATACGACGCCGCTCGTACTTACCTTCGTGACAATAAAAAGCTATCTGAAGAAATACTAAAGGAAGTTAGAAATCGTTTTGGAGAAATACAAGTCGCAAGTGCGGGGGAATAAAATAAGAAGTTGGCTTCTATCTGAATGGCTCTCCTAAATGCGCATTAAGAGAAAGAGATAAAATCTTAAGGTATTATTTAGCAGGCTACCACAATATAGCTTCCTTCGAAGGACACGTATATTTTTCTGCTGAAAAATTTCTCTGCTCGGGCCAGTCGCCCTGCGCAAGTTCCTTCTCAGGAACTATATTATGTTCGCCTTTTTAATATATCCTTCCGTTTTTAGATCAATTCTGTTATACTCATTTTGTTATTAGCTAACTAGATAGCGTCGTGTTAAAAACACTTACTCGACGTAATTCGTAAAATTATATGCTTGAATACAGTGAAATACGTGTTGGAAAAATAATAATTTATGAAGGTGAACCTTGTGATGTCTTAGACAATCATGTGGCTCGCACTCAGATGAGAAAGCCTCAGAATCAGGTTAAGCTTAAGAGTTTGACTTCTGGACGTACTTGGAATGCTACATTCCATGCTGCCGACAAGGTAGACGAAGCTGATATTGTAAAAAAGAACGTCAAATTCCTCTACTCTACTAAAGATGAGTTCTGGTTCTGCGACCCCGAAGATGCCAAGAATCGCTTCAAAATAGAATCAAAAATCATTGGAGACGCAGCTAAATACTTGAAGACCAATGAGAATGCTATCGCACTAGTATGGGATGACGATGATGAAGAAAAAATAATCCGTATAATACTTCCTATAAAGATGGAATTCACCATAAAGGAAGCTCCTCCATCAATCCGTGGAAATACTGCCAATGGTGGTGGCAAGCTAGCAGTCCTTGAAAATGGTATCAAGATTCAAGTTCCCTTCTTTGTAGAAGAAGGAGACAAGATAATAGTGAATACTGAGAGTGGAGAATATGTAGAAAGAGTTTCAAATAAATAAAATAATAAATGCCCCGCGGATTACCGCGGGGCATTTATTATTCGTTTATATATTATCCTACGATACTGATACCTGCTGAGCGAGCACTACCTTCTATTATTTTCATTGCTCCTTCGATGTTCTTTGCATTTAGGTCCTGCATCTTTCTCTCAGCTATTGCACGGATTTGAGCTTTAGTTACAGATCCTGCCTTACTTACGTTTGGCTTTCCTGAACCACCCTCTATACCTGCAGCTTTGAATAAAAGTCCTGATACTGGAGGAGTCTTTACTTTAATATCATAAGTTCTATCTTCATAAACTGTGATAACTACTCCTACGATATCTCCTGCGTCCTTCTGAGTCATAGCGTTGAACTTCTGACAGAATTCTGCGATGTTCACTCCGGCCTGTCCTAATGCGGGTCCAAGTGGAGGCGCTGGAGTTGCCTTTGCGGCTGGTATTTGTAACTTAACTTTTTTTGTAATTTTCTTTGCCATATATTTATTATTAAACTAATATTGAAGCTTAGCGTAACAGGGTTAATATTATCTTATATTTTCTTAATTTGCAAGAAGTCCAATTCAACTGGAGTCTCACGGCCGAACATTGAAACAAGAACTTTAACTTTTCCTCTTTCATTGTCGACATCACTAACCTTCCCTTCTAATTCTTTAAATGGACCATCGGCAATACGGACTATCTCTCCTACTTCTACATCCATCTGATGCTTTGCAGTTGTACCGTGGTTCTTGTCCATACGTCCAAAGAGGTCATCTACTTCTTTCTTGTTTAATGGGACAGGATTGACTCCAGCACCTACGAATCCAGTAACACGAGGAGTATTGCGAACTACATACCAAGAATTATCATCTACTATCATATCTACAAGGACATATCCAGGATATACTTTCTCTTCTGTTTCTACTCTCTTCCCTGCTTTTATTTTAATTTTCTTTTCTGTTGGAACAACCACACTGAAGATCTTGTCATTCATACCAAGAGAATCAATACGCTGTTTTAGATTACGCATAACTGCGTTCTCGTACCCTGCGTAAGTATGTATTGCATACCAATTTCTCTCACCTCTTAATTCTTGTTTTGCCATATATAAATTAGTTTATATAACCTAAGAAAATCCTAGGAAATACTTATTTAATAATAATTATCTTTTAAGTAATATCTGTTCCAAGCCCTTACTAAACAAAAAGTCTAATAGTCCTAGATAATAAGCAACGAATATAGAAATAGCTAAAACGGCGATAGTCGCGTATAAAGTTTGCTTACGAGAAGGCCAAGTAATGTGTTTGGCTTCGGCCAATACCTCTTTGAAGAATTCAGTGATTGTTTTTATCATATATTTGTTAACTTAAATAAAGCTAGTGTTTATAATGTTTCCCTTATTAAAAACCACCCCGGAGGGCTTACATTTATAGTACCATTACATGTAAGACAAAGTCAAATGCCCCGCAGGCTACGCCTGCGGGGCATTTGTTTATAATACGATCTTACTTTATTTCATAAGTTATAGATACATCTGAAGTAATCTTATTCTCACCTTTTGGTAAGACTGGAGCAGGAGCGGCACTAGATATACTATCTGACATCACAGCCTTCGCTGCATACATAGGATATCCTCCTCCATTATTATCTGAGAATGTCACAACTTTTCCAAGCTTTACACCGAGTTCATCTGCTAATACTTGAGCTTTCTCTCTTGCATCTTTTATAGCTAGAGCTCTAGCATCAACTTTTATCTTGTCTTCATTGTCTATACTAAATGTAGGACCACTGATGTCTGTCACACCGATAGTAGCAAGACCTGTACGAATCTCACTAGCAGAATCTACAACACGAACTTTAATTGTGATTGACTGTGTAGCTGTATATCCGATAATCTTTGGATTGTTTGTAGGACAAGGAAAATTATAACAAGCAGGTTGTACTTCATATGAATACTTTGGATTAAGTCCTCCATACTCTGACTTGATATCCTTATCTGCGATCTTCTGATCTTTCAAGTATTTTAATGTTTTTGTAATTGACTCGTTCAAAAGATCCTGAGCCTCTTTTGCTGTCTTACCTTCTTTATTTAGGTTTATATTCAATGTTGCGATATCTGAAATTGCAGATACTTCCCCTTTGCCTGATACAGATATCGTATTGGCTGGCTGATTGCCACGACCCACATACGAACTACCCTTAACCTCGTTTACGAGCTTTGCGACTGTAAATAATGAAATGACTACTATTAATATAAAAACTGAAACGCTTATCTTCTTATCATTTAAAAATGTTTCCATTTTCCTATTATATCATACAAAAGAATGATGGATAGTCTTCCTATTTATTGAGCTTGATCTTGCACAGGAGCTTCAGGAGTAGCGACTGTTTCTAAGGTTGTCTTTATTTCTTGTGTTGGGGTTACAGGAACTGTAGATAAAACTCCCTTAGGGTTCGGACCGTATTCATTGTCCCCTGGATTACTATCTCTGATCATTAAAATCAACATCCAAATACCACCAACAAGTGGGATAATAGATATAAGTAACATCCATCCACTTTTACCAATATCATGAAGTCTTCTTATTGAGACAGAAAAAGTAGGAATAATTGCAAACAATGCATACATTATATAAACAGGTCCAATATTTGATCCGCCAATTTTTATACCAAGTAAATTATCTGCAACCATCGATGCTATCAAAAAAAGAATGTTAAACAAATAAAAATACCAATACTCTGCCCTTCTTGCACGTCCACTAAAATCTGAATACTTTTTCAAAACTGATATATAATAATCCATTTTTTTAAAATTATTTAATTTATAAACGACTGTTATATTATATCACGAAACAAAGCAGTACAAATTAATTTTGCATTGCTTTGTTTATGAGTAACTTTTATTCTCTATTTAGAGCGACGATTGGATCGAGACGAGCTGCATTACGAGCTGGAAAAACACCAAAAATTACTCCAATAATCATAGAGACAGAAACTGATACTACAACTCCCCAGATTGGTACGACGAATTTCCAAGCAAGGCCTGTACTTTGAGCATATTTGGCGATGAGATAAGAGAATAATGATCCTCCGATGATACCTATAATACCGCCTATTATCGTCAGGAGTACAGCCTCTATCAAGAATTCATAAAGTATATCTTTTGATCTTGCTCCTAATGCTTTCTTTAGACCTATTTCACCTATTCTTTCTGTTACTACTACATACATTATATTCATCACTCCCACACCACCTACTATAAGTGAAATAGAAGCAATAGCAATAAGAAGAAATGTAACTGCTTTTAATATAGTATCAAAAGTATTTAAACTTTCTTTTTGTGTTTGAACTTTGAAATCATCTTTTGCAGGATCATTTATGTAATGATTGTGTCTCAATACATCAGCAATATCCAAAGAAGTCGCATCGGCTTTATTGTTATCTATAAGTTCTACAACTGAGTAGATAAGATAATCTATGCCTTGAATTTTTTTCTGTAAAGTTGTAACTGGTATAAAAACTTGCTCATCTTCATTCATCGGACCAAAGCCACCCTTTGACTCATAAACTCCTATAACTTTAAAGTTATCATTACCGATTCTTATTAAATTTCCTAGTGGATCACTATCACCAAATAAGTCTGTAGCTATCTTACTTCCCAATATCGCTACTTGGGCTAAAGATTTATCTTCTTGAGCACTATAGCCTCTGCCTTTGGCTATAACACCTTTGTCGATATCAAAACGAGCAGCTGATGCTCCGAAAATAAATGATGTCTTAGAGATACCTTTGTAAGTCACTATCTGCTGACCGACAGAGGCTCCATAGGCATTCTTTACATTTGGAATATTTTTAATATCTTCTACATCGCGAATTTTTAAAGTAGTTATAGGTACAGCGTTTGAAGCTGAATTATTTGCACGTCCAGAAGAAGTCGCACTGGCTGAAGATCTCGCTTTAGTCGAAGCAGGAATAGAAGTCTGTACAATAACAGTATTTGAACCAAAAGCTTCTACTTGAGAATTTATATAACTTTTAAAACCTTCACCTGCAGATAGGACTAGTATGACAGTACCGATACCTATCATGATACCTAAAGTCGTCAAAAGTGTCCTTGAAGGATTGGACTTAATTCCACGTATAGCTTGTTTTAAATAAATATTATTATTCATAACGTAATGCAACTATCGGATCTAATTTTGCAGCTTTGAGAGCTGGATAAAGTCCAAAAACAATTCCTGTTAATATGGAAACTGATACTGCTAAAATAACTGCAAATGGAGAAATAATAAATGCCCAATCATAACCAGCAAAACGAGCACCTAGAGCAACGACATAAGATATAAATATTCCTAATATTATTCCTAATATTCCACCAGTAAAAGTAAGAACAATTGATTCTAATAAAAATTGATTGCGAATATCTTTTCTTGTCGCACCAATAGCCTTACGTAAACCAATCTCACGTGTGCGTTCTGAGACCGTCACGAGCATTATATTCATAATACCAATACCTCCTACTATGAGAGATATACCAGCCATAAGACCTAAGAATAGACGCAATGTGTCAGTAATACTAGTCAGAATTTTAATTGCATCTGCTAAATCTCTAACAGAAAAGTCATCATTCTCTGCATTATGAATTCTATGCTGTTCTCTTAGTACTCTAGTGATATCAGCCATGGCAGTCTTTACATTAGTCGATTGATCTATTTTTATTCGAAGAAACTGCACATAGTCTATTCCGAGAATTTGTCGTTGTCCTACAGAAAAAGGAATAAAGACTTGGTCATCTTGATTCTGAAATGCAACTGTTCCCAACTTTTTCTGTACACCAATGACTCTGAAAGGTATACTACCTGATACTTCATTGGTAGTGGGATTATTATTTGGAATTTTTATTTTAACAACAGAACCTATCTCTCCCCCATTGGGGAAAAGGTTTGTTGCGACGTCATACCCTAAGACGATAACATTGGCCCCAGCATTTGACTCTTCATCAGTAAAAAAAGTTCCTTTAATCATTTCTGTATTTTGTATTCTGATATAGCTACCATCCGTAGCGACAAATGAAGTATCTACACTTTCACGTCCAGCGATGATAGTAACATTGCCACTAACAAAAGCTGCCACATCTGTAGCATTTGGAACATTACCTTTATTCTTTATAGCTTCAACATCACTTAAATTTAATGTTTTTATCTGAACTCCAAAAACTGCAGTTGGAGGTCCATTCTCACTACTCTTACCTGGTAAAACACCCACTAGATTTGATCCTAGCTTGGTTATCTGACCTAAGACAAGAGACTGAGCTCCAGCCCCCAAGGATATGATAATGATGACGCCAGCAACTCCAATGATGATACCAAGTATCGTTAAAAACGATCTGCCTTTTCTTGAAAGTAAATCTTTAATAGTTGTTTTAATTTCACTAACTAAAGTATTATTCTTCATCGTCTTTAATTTCTTTTGAGTGCACTCTCTCAGAATCTGGAACTAGAACATCAGAAATTATTTCTCCATCACGGATAGTCACGATGCGATTCGCATGGAGTGCGACCTGCTTGTCGTGAGTAACGAGTATGATAGTACGGCCTTCTTGATTTAATTTCTCTAGTATATTCATAACTGTACTTCCACTTTTTGAATCCAAGTTTCCAGTCGGTTCATCAGCAAAAATAACTTTCGGGTCGCAGACAAGAGCACGGGCTATCGCTACGCGTTGCTTCTGACCACCAGAAATTTGATTGCTCATAAACTGTAATCTCTCTCCTAACCCTACAGCTTCTAAAGCTTTCTTGGCACGATTTTCATAATTGGATTTTGTTCCACTATAAAGTAGTGGCAGCATTACATTGTCTAGCACTGTTGTACGAGGTAAAAGATTGAAAGATTGAAAGACGAAACCTATTCTATTATTTCTTATACGGGCAAGTTCATCATCATTGAAGCCTTCTGTATTCTCTCCATCAAAAAGATACTCACCTGTAGTAGGCCGATCGAGGAATCCTATAGTGTGCATCAATGTAGACTTACCAGAGCCCGATGGACCCATGATAGCAACGAACTCCCCTTCATCTACTGACAAATTTACACCACGCAACACTTTAGTAATCACGCCTCCATTGTCGTAATTTTTAACTATATTTTTAAGTTCAATTAACATCCCAGTACTAAAATTTTAATATTAATTTGATATTTCATTCGACTTTATATTACAAATTACATGTACCTAAATTTTTACTAATCAAAAATTTAATACGGGACAAGTTTTATTTTTTAATTAAAATGACAAATTCTTGACCCGCAGATAAACCACTCAAAACTTCTATCATACCGCCATCACCTTCTATACCAGTGACAATAGGAACTGATTTATATTTTTTAGTACGAGTATTTGTAATGACTCTTATAGTTCTATTACCCTTATCATCCATAACGATAGCACGAGATGGAATAGCTACGACGCCATCCTTCTCTTTTACTTTGATTGTCATATTGGCTGTCATCCCTGGACGAAGTTCTGGAAGCTGTTCTGTGCTTGCTGTGATTTTATAATTCACAACACCAGAAACTAAAGTAGAAGATGGATCAATCTTTGTGATATTACCTTTGAAAACTTTATCAGAACCAAAAGAGTCATAAGTTATATCGACAGGCATACCTACAGTTAAGTTGGCAATGTTGGCTTCGTTTATATTTGTCTCAAGATAAATATTAGAAACATCTTGTAATACAATCGCACTTTTCTGAGGTATAGCTTGTTCACCAATCTTGATATCTATACTTGTTATAGTTCCAGATACTGGTGCGATGATAATGGTATCGTTGTATCGAGATAGAGCACCTTCTACTTGGCCTTGAGCTGAAAGAATGTCAGCATTGGCTAAGTCTATATCAGAACTTCGAGCACTCGACTTCTTGATAGCTAGTTCTGCGGCTCTTTGATCTATAGCAAATTTAGCTTGAGAAAGAGCTGTCTGGTAAGCATTTAAATTTGCTAAATAATTACTAGCCTTTTTATTTGGAATTTCTATTACCCAATCTTTTACATTCACGCTTGTATTGTTTGGAAATCTAATATATAGACCTGAATCTCCGATCGGTTGTTCTGTGATCGTATTACTAATACCGACACCACTTGTTAGGCCTGAAATTGTAAAACTTGTTCCTCCAGTACTATAATAGGACGATAGATTAATCTTCCCTTCTTTGCCTAGTTTATAAGTTCCAGTTATAACAGGAGCTATGTAGTCACTAGTACCGTCCTTTGGAACTGCATCTGGATATGAATTCAAAAGATTCTGGTAAGCGTTATTTACTAAAGTCTCTTGAGTTAGTTTAGTTTGATTTAAAGTTATTTCTGATAAGGCGATCTCTTCATTAGAAGCTCCTTCTATAGTTCTTTTCAATCTTGCTTGTGCACCTGCCAACACTCCACGAGCACTCGTAAGTGCAGCTTGCTCAGACTGAGAATCGAGAGTCGCTAAGACTTGTCCTGCGACAACCTTATCTCCTACTTTAACTTTTAATGACTTCACTATTCCTGCACTCTTGAAAGCTAAACTTAAATCAGTGTTTGAAACTACTTGTCCAGTCGCCAAAACAGTTTCCTTTAAATCTGAAACTTTAGCGATATCAGTAACTGTATTCGCAACACTAGCTGGTGTTTTAAAAATGAAATAACAAGAAATAATAAACACGAGAGCGATGATTATCCATGTTCGCTTTCTCTTTTTATTTATAACCCAAAATGATTTTAGTTTATCTCTCATAATGTTTATTGAATTGAAATCAAATCAACATCGAAAACTAGATCTGCATTTGCAGGGATTCCTGAACCTGGAGGAGGAGTCGCACCATAGGCCTCGGCAGCAGGTATAATCAGACGACGAGTACCTCCTACTTTCATACCTGGTATACCATCTGTCCAACCTTTAATAACTTGATTGAGAGGAAATGTAACTGGAGTTCCTCCGTCTTTTGAGGACTGGAATATAGCACCCGTAGCTGCAACAGCACCTGTATAGTGTACAGTAACTGTTCCGCCAGCTTTTACTTCTGCCCCTTTACCAACAACTATATCCTTTATCTCTAGCTTAGTAGTATTTGCAACGGGAGTAAAATCTTTTAAGAGTCGAACATTTTTATTTGGTTCCATATTTTTTTGTGTTTGTGGTGTTGCACCATTATCTGTTGAAGCCTTTGGCTCACTAACTTTTGTCGTATCTATCTTCATACCATCTAGAGGGTCTATCTTGACCGTTTGATGCATTAAAGAATAAATAACAAACCCAATAAGGCCAGCTACAATAATAAAAGAAACAATAACACCTATATTTCCTTTTTGATCTTGCATATTTAGGAAAAAAATTAACTAATAATAAAATAATACAGTTATATTGTAACATTTATTTATGATAATAAAAAGGCGGTATTTGCAAAGCAAATACCGCCCTCTGTTTTTTAAATATAAAATTTAACCTAAATAAGACAAAAGTAATTTATTCCTTGTCTTATGTCTCATCTTCCTTATAGCCTTCTCTTTTATCTGACGAACCCTCTCTCTAGTCAAACCAAAAATTGGGGCCATCTCATCTAGGGTCATCTCCTGATAGCCAATGCCAAAAAACATTTTTACTATTTGTTCTTCTTTCTTAGTTAACACATATTTGATGAGTCTATCTACTTCAAAAGATAATGACTCTTCTGTAAGAAGACTGTCTGATGCAGGAGAATTATTCTCTATTACATCGAGCAAGTTATTATCCTCTCCATCTACAAAGGGAGCATCAGCAGACATGATTCTTTTTGAGGCAACCAATGTTTCAGTTATCATAAACAAAGGCACATCTAAGAGGATAGCGAGCTCCTCGGGTGAAGGACTTCTCTCTTCTTCCTGTTCAAATTTCATTGTTGTTTTATTTATTTTGACCAGTATTGCAACCTTGTTTAAAGGCATCCGGA
>SESG01033312.1_pt1 | contig 16172 bp, 13 predicted proteins | sample 3171421 | NCBI WGS metagenome assembly SESG01 (sample SAMN10866946, study PRJNA518727) | freshwater metagenome | biome: subpolar coniferous forest; feature: holomictic lake; material: water; isolation source: holomictic Lake 227, 6 m and 8 m depth | place: Canada: near Kenora, Ontario | collected... | reverse complement strand
CATGATTAATGAATTTGGTAATAATGCTTTTACCGCATTCGATTAAAAATGTCGCAAAACAGGGTGAAGAAAAGTATGATCAAAGGGTGGTCAATTTGCTCCGGCCAGGGGGTGGTCAGTTTGCTCCGGCCGGAGATCTGTTTTTGGCCGTTTTAGGGGTGGTTAATTTACACCGGCCTGAGGGTGGTCAATATGACCGGTTTTTCCAATAATCAATCGATTTAATTACCCCGATTCCATAACCATCTGAACTCATAGGAAAATAACCCCCTGTGGCAGCATACAGAATGTTCCCATTGTTTGGATCTCCTGTAATGTTATTTATCCCTGGAATCGCAAGTTCACTTTGATCGGTAACATTATTCCAATTATTTCCACCATCATTCGTTTTCCAAATTCCTGAAGAGTTCGTTCCGACATAAATTGTATTATGATATTTATCATTCACAGTATCAACATAAACAGCATTCACAAGTCCATGAACCTGCAAATCAACTCCTTTAGGGCCAAGGAATTTCCAATTAGGAGTCAAGATTGATGCTCCCTCGAACTCTTTGTGCTTTTCCTTATACTGGCTCAAAGCTAATCGGTAATGAGTAAAATTACCTCTCTCAAAAATATCGCTTCCATCTGTTCTATTTAGCCAGAAACGCTCCCAGCGCTTAAAATCTTTAAAGCCGCTGCCTTGTTCAGTAATCAGGTTTGGGTGTTGTTGATAATAATTATTCCAACCATCGCGGATGTTATAAAAGTTTAATCCATTTTGCGCGAATGACACTGTAAACATGATAGAAGTAATGAAAATGAAGGCAATGACTATATTCCTCCAAGTTTTACGATTGAGAATGGTTTTCATTATGAATATATTTAGATGATAGAAATAATTCTTCAGATCAGTTGCCGGGTGTTTCCCTTTTTTTAGGTTCAACGATTATAGCTCAAACCATCCGGATCAATCAGTACAATATTATGATTAAGCGCGTCATGATTTTGAACTGTTTTCCTCTTTATAACAACGGATTTCCGATCAAAAAGACCATTTAGAAAAGGCTATCTGATTGTAAATGAGTGCAGCGGAAAATTTGACCGGTGGCGGGAAAGGATGTCAGAATTGTGATGGGGTTTTTGAAACCCATTAGTTATAGCAGGGATCAATACTTTCATGAACGCAACTTGATCTCCGATTCTTTGATCCAGGATCATGATTCATTCGATGAATATTTAACCATCGTTTTATTACTTTTGTCTTTTAAGATGTTTTGGTTTATGAAACATAAGGAAACCATTCAAATCAGATTATTGGTTATTGAAGACAATGCAGCTCTGGTAAAGGCAGGATTGCGAAATTTTTTCAGAACAGGGCGCGACAAGATTCATGTTTCACACATGACGGAGAATGTAGAACGGGCCATCAATGAAATCAATGTTTTAGATTTTGATGTCATTCTCCTTGATCTGTTTATCCCGGGTACCTCCCCTGTTCATAACATGGGATTACTGAAACAAAAGTTTCCTGGGAAACCAGTAGTCATCTATTCATCCATGAACTCAAAAATCTGGCGAAGGAGGATGTGGGACCTGGGGGCCAATGGTTATGTTCATAAAAATGATGATCGCGATACCCTCAAGACTGCAATTGAGGATGCTTTTGAAGGCAAAGTGGTTTTTAATCCATCTGAAGGTCAATCAAATTCAATTCATCGTGGTTTACTGACTATCCCGGAGTATAGCTTATCAATTGTAGATAAAGAGATCCTTTCCATGCTGGCCGACGGAAAGAAATATAAGGAAATAGCAGCTTCATTAAACCAAACAGAGACAGCCATTGATTCAATTGTAAGAAATCTCCGGGATAAATTTAATGCACATTCTACACCACAATTGATTTACCTGCTGGCAGAGCAGGGATTGGTGTGATCCACAATTATATTAACTTCATTACCCGATGCTATGATCAGGATTCTGACAATTTGTGCAATCCTTCTGTTTTCCGGATTTACTAATTTCAAAGCGCTTTGCAATGACAGGAGGATTGCCTCAGCGCATGATCGCTATGACAGTGCAGTTCAGCAACGGTCCATGCATAAAATCATATTAGCCTGCATAGCCCTGGGGGATGCCTATAGCGGGCATAAAAGTGATTCAGCCTACCTTTACTATTCGATGGCTCTGAAGTTCGCCAATCGGTTTTCTTTACAAAGCCCTCGACCCGGTATATATTATGAACTTGGCAATTTACATTACGAGGGAGGCAACTATAAAGAAGCCCTCGTTCTTTTAGATTCCTCGAAAAATTCCGCGATACGATTGGGTGAGTTTACTACAGCGTCCAGCGCCCTGAATATGATTGGTTCGATTCAAATGGATATATGGAACCAAAAAGATGCAAAAGAAATATTTGAGGGTAGTTATCAGTTGGCGATAAAAAATAATCTTAACAGAGAGGCTGGGGTGGCTTTAAGCAACCTTTCGGGGTTTACCGACAACAGTGATACTGTAATTATCCTCTTGAAAAAAGCCATCAGTATGATCAAGACAGGAGCAGGAGAAATAAATGAGGTCGGCTACATATATATTAACCTTGGAAATCGAATGTCAAATCCCGATTCTGCGCTGAATTATTATGAAAAAGCGCTTTATATCGGTCGGTCGGGCAACTATAGAAAAATGCTCATTCAGGCATGGAATAATATGGCTTACAGTCTCCTTGAAAAGGATCAGGCGGGGAAGGCTGACCATTTGATCGGGGATTCAGCTGTACCTATGGCACTGGCTGATTCGAATTTTGAGTGGCTTGCTACGCTCTACGATACATGGTCAGATGTTAAAGGCGCTCAACACGATTATCCAGGTGCCTGGAAAATGGAAAAGAAGGCAATGAAGTACCGATCAATGGCTGAAATAAAAAAATCGACAGACCAGGTAAGGTTTCTCATCATATTATTGGATTTAAAGAATAAGGATCTACTGATCAGTTCCTCTAAATTAAAATTGGACCAACAGGAAAGTTCGATCAGAAACCTCAGATTCATTCTTTTTATTTTATTTGTCATTATTTTAACAATTGCCTTGGTGGGATATGGTTTATCTCAAAGAAATAAAATTCGGATGCAGCGGAAGGAACTTGAGTTAACAAAAAAACAGATTGAAATAGAAGATAGCGAGCGAACAAGACTCTCCATGCAATTACATGATCTGACCGGAGTGCTGGACCAAAAAATGATCAACCATATTGAGAAACTCTCTCTCCCCGATCAAACCCTAAAATCGGAATTGATAGCGGAGTGGAAAAGTACATCCTCTCTCATCCACAATATTTCTTATTGGCTCAACAAGAGTATGATTGAAAGCCTTCCCTTCAATTCATTGATTGATAATATTCTTGAAGAATATCAACAATTCAGCGATTTGAGTATAAAATTTGAAGTAAGCCAGGCAATCAATTTCCCGTCGAAACAACAATATCAGCTCTTTTCGATCATTCAGGAGTTGATGAACAATGCAGTAAAGCATGTCAGGCGTGGAGCCGTGACATTTAAATTCAGCTTTGAATACGGGAATTATTATCTTATATATGAGGATGATGGACCCGGCTTTGATCAAAATTCCTATGGGAACAAAAAGATGGGGATACAAAATATCTTCGACCGTGCAATTATTGTAGGCGGGAAAGCGACCTTAACCACCTCCCCGGGAAAGGGAACAAGGTGGATTATTGCAGTTCCTCAAATAAAGGAAAATGATGAAGAAAAACCTGGATGAGCAGATCATTTGATTAAAGATTAGTCAATAAGTATTTTCATTTTCCAAAACAGAAATAGAGTTGGTGCCCGATTCGGGTTCCAACTCTATTTTTTTTATTGTCTCATTATCAATTCAATGCAGTGTTGTAAGATTGAATTTTGTTCGGAAATCCGTGGCAAAATTAAGTATAACAGTTCTTGGTTTCCAACCTAGAAGTCGTAACATTTGAAACACACATTCTAAACAGGTTTACTATGAAAAAAAATGTTATCATTTCTGCTCTTTTTGTTTTTTTCTCTATTACATTAATGTCCCAAACCGGACCCAATTATCCAATTCCTTCGTACAATGTGCCGATCGACAGCGGATGTGCCCATTTCTATGAACGCGGTATAACCTTTTCAGGTGATTTAACTCGCGAAAAACGTAATGCAATTGTCACAATTGAAAAAAGAACTCCCGGATTATCAGATTGCCGCTCCCTAGTATGGATATACAGTCTCGACGAACTCGACATATTGGGCCCTTATGTTGTACTATGCTGCGAAACATTGACCGTCGAGATTGATGAAAGGGACTGGGGTGTTTTGGTTGAAACCGATTCAGATGTTCTGGTAGATGTTTGGATAGAATGAGAGTAAAAAACAATAACCTAAAACCAAATCATATGAAAACCAAATCATTTTATTTAATTATTTCTTTATTTTTAGCATTCACAGTCATTTATTCAAGCTGCAAAAAGAATGACTTAACCCCTGTGTATAATAATGCAAAATCATCTTCAAATCAAAAAATTACAAGTGATCTGCTTGTTTTTAAAAATGGTCTTTTCACGAAATCGGCTACAACAATGGAAGTAGATAGCGTTGTATGGCATCTCGAAGGGCTTCTCAATTTGGAAAAGGCTAACAACTTTCATAATTTCGTAAATATTGACTTTTATAAGGATTCAACATATGTGATTCCTGAAAACGGAATCCTTACAATGGAGCAAATTAATGTGGCTTACCTTTATTTAAATACCAAAATCAACTCATTAATATGTTTGCAAACAGATACCTTGTATAAAATTAATGTGATTGATATTGACATGAGGGAAACTAATTTAAAGGATGGCACCATTTCACTTGTAATGAGTCTTTCTGGGGGATTCGGAACCATCAATGGTAACTATTTCCCATTTGCTTCCACTGACTGGTGGTATTGGGGTTTTGATTACGGAAAATGTGGTGATTATCAGGGACAGTCTGTAGGATTGGATGCTACAGATGTACTCGAGACTAAATTTAATCATCCATTAATTGTCCCTGACCCGGGTTTTTTCACAAACGTTATTTCTACAACAGCATTTCCTTGGGAGTATTCTGCTAGCAATAATCCGGGTCCCAGTAGTTACTATATGATGTTTTATTATTCATCACCGACACCGATTCCTCCGCCATGTTTGTCACCGGAAGAACTTAACTTTTACTTGAGTACGTTTGATTATATTAAAGCTGATAAAAGGCCAAGTGCAAGTCTGGTATTTTGCAATGTAGATGTTATATATGATGTAATTGTAAATATGACTCCTGATAATGGATTTCACAAATATGAACTATATTATGGAAATTTTGTACCCCGTTCCGAAGAATAAGTTTATGAAAAAATCTTTGCTATCATTGGGGCTCTTTTCACTCTCCCTCTCCTTTTATTGCCCGGCATCTCTCTGTTGGCCACCCTAAAGTTGGTGACAGAACTTGATCCTTTTTGTGAAACAAACCATAATAATTAAAATTTCCTATGCCTCGAATATTATTCACTTCTCTTGCATTATTCATGGGATTCTCTGGGCTTAAATCTCAAACAAATTATGTATCAGGCAATATTTCATCAAACACCACCTGGAACGCAGATACCGTAAAAATAACAGGCGATGTCACAGTTGGGGAGGGCGTTGTTTTAACAGTAAACCCGGGCACCTATGTTGAAGTACAGGGATATTACAGAATCACTGTTGGTGGTTCTGTAAAGGCTATCGGGACCAAAACCGATACAATTGTATTTACAGCTCATGACATAACTGGCTTTTGGGAGGATACATTATCCGTTGCCGGAGGCTGGGCCGGTTTTAATATTACGAACACCTATGCTTCAGCCGACACTTCATTTTTTGAGTTCTGTAAGATACAATATGGGAAGAGATATGGAGATTCCGGAGGAGATATAAAAGGCGGAGCCATTTTTGCAAGTGATTATGGAGGCCTGATAATAAGGAATTCATTTATTAATTCCAATATGGTTATCAGTTACACCGATCTGGGCACTGGCTCTGCAGGCGGAGCTGTTTATTGTAAGAGGGTCAACATTGTGAACATTGAAAACAACAGATTTGAGCAAAACAGGTCGTTCGACAGAGGTGGTGCCCTGTTTATAGATCCTTTGTGTCAGGTAATTATTTCTAACAATATTTTCAAATGGAACAGATCCATAGGTTGGAGATTTATACCCGGGTGGACTTTTGTTTTCGGCAGTGGTGGGGCAGTTGGCACAAGTGATGATACGGGTTTTAGCCCGACTATTTCGAACAATCAGTTTTTTAACAACAGATCATTGAACGGAATAATCTATACCAGTAACCGGCATGGCCTTATCTTCAATAATATCGTCTGCAATAATTCCGGAACAGGTATCATGGACGGACATCAATTGTCAACGACCCGTATTTACAATAATACGATTGTCAACAATCAATCAGACAAAGGAGGTATTCAATTATTTTCAACTGCCCTGGTTTATAATAACATCTGTTGGGGGAATGAACTGCATCCAGGATGGATATCAGACCAAATTCAAATTGGTTTTAATATCATTCCATCGCTTTTTTATAACTGCGTGCAATATGGTAACGGAGGGTCAAATTCAACCGATAAATACCCTGAATTTGAACTTCCTTCAGCTGGTTCAGGTCTGGCTTATGATGGCGCTGCATCCGACTGGACGCTGAAAGACAATTCGCCCTGTGTAAACCGTGGAACGGTGGATACTTCGGGTTTGTTTGTTCCTGAATTTGACCTGATTGGAAATCCAAGAATATATGGCGTAAGCATCGAAATGGGGTGTTATGAAAACCAGTCGGTTCTGACAAATATTTTCGCGGAGATTCTTGCTGAAGACAGAACTACTGTTTATCCAAATCCGGGAACTGATCGGTTAAATATTGAGTCTGTTGAAACTGAAGCTATTTTTGAGCTGTTTACCATGACCGGACAGATTGTTATCAGAGAACAGGTTATCATGGGATGGAACGGTTTAAATACTGAATCATTAACGTCAGGCATTTATTTTTACAGATTGTTAAACAGGAATAAAGAGCCTGTTAAATCGGGGAGGTGGATCAAACAATAAATCTGAAAATATTACCATAATATTTGCCTATCGCATTGTTCGTAACTTGGATGATTGTTTTATCAAGGCCCAGGACTATCCAATGAAAAAAATAAAATTACTGCTGTTGCTCTTTGGAAAAGCCAGACATATTGACCACTCTCGGACGAAGCGAATTGCTACCATATGACATTGGCTCTTAATGTTTTGGAATGGTCAGCCAAGATCGGCCGAATGGGGTTAGTTTGACCATTTTTCTCTTAACTTGACTTTTTTAACTTAACAATATTAAAATGAACACCATGAGAACTATCAAATCTATTATCCTGTTTTTCAATTTTGTGTCTTTAATTATTATCCTTGTTGGATGTAATAAAGAATCCAATCAACCAGTTCAACTTTATCAATCACCAACTGCTTCTGATTATAAAATTCATCGGGCAATTGAAACTTTTAAAGCAGATATTAAGTCCATTCTAAAAGTGAGCGAGGAGATCAGTATTGACAGTCTTGTATGGTATATGGAAGCATCTTTGAATGAAACCTATGCCAGGTCCGATAATAACATAGAACAGTTGTTGATTGATTCTTCATTTGTGGAAATTTCGATGACAAACAACCACACCGTTTTGCTGTCTGACCTTAACGTTGCTTATAACACATTGATCGATACCTTATCTGGCCATTATCATTCCGTATCTGGCGACAAAAGTTTACTTATGGTAGATATTAGCATTCTGTTAATTACGGATCATAACATCACCGTCAGAATGAAAGATTATATTGCAAATAGACCAGTACCACCAAATAGCTGGACTTTTGGTGCCAGTGATCATTGGTACTGGGGATTAGGATTGGGGAAATGCACAGAGACCGGCTTTCAGGGATTGGATGCAACAACGCAAATTACCGCATATGCAAACAATTCTCTTCCGTTTGGAGGGAGTATGCAATATTTTATTAACATTAGCAATTCTGGTGTAATATTTCCATGGGAAGTCGAGGCATCAAGCCCAAATCCATTCGGATATGTTTCAACGTTACTTTATTTTAATTCTTCTGATTTTTTACCCGAAACTGATGATTGTCTTGAGCCTGCAGCGATGAATTATTATTTAAGCAACCTCAAACAAATTGCTTTGATGCCTCAATATCTCCCCAATAGTAAATCCGTCGCTTCGTATCTATGTCAATTTGATTTGTTGACGAATGGTTATTGGGGCCATTTTCATAAGGCAACCATTACCTATGGGCATCCTACTGTTGCTATTGAACCCCCTGAAGAACTTTAATACCTTTACCCTTTCTCACTTTAACATTGAAGAGAAAGAGTTTCCTTTAAAAAAAAAATCAGATGACCCTCACTAAAACCTTCATTGCATTATTATCCATTTTCACCTTTTTTTTCAGCCCCCTTTGCAATTGTCAAAATACATTTGAATTCACCATAAAAGACACCCTGACTGACCAGGTGATCAATGATGCCGTTGAATTAGAGGATGGTTCATTTATTCTGTTGGCACATGAGGTGTTCCCTGCCAATCATTCAAAAGCCCATTTATTGCGCTTAAGCCGGTCGGGGATACTGATACAGTCAAAAACGGTGGTTTACATGGAAAAGTCATCCACATTTCTTCAAATCATAAAACTTGAACCGAATCTTTTTGTTTTATCCGGAATCACGCATATCCCCGACTCGAACAGGATGTGGCTTTATGAAATGGATTCATTGTTCAATGAAGTCCGCAGTAAGATATTCCCGACGGGAAATTATGATTTTTCGTATACATGCGACCTGACCGTGAATAATAACAATATAATCTGTTCAGGAGTTGTGGAAACATCTCCTACGGTTTTTTATCGGTTTATCTATAAGATATCCCCGACATTCGACAGTTTGCAATTCAGGGTCTTTACCGAACATATCTCCCCGTTTGAAATTGATCTGCTGGTGAAAAGCTACAACCGGGGCTACTATGCAATCATACCAAATTTCGGGCCTCCCGCCAATGTCGTTATCGCCGATCTGGATACATCCTTTGCAATCAAACACATCTATGGCGTTCCGAATGATGTTTCGCATTATCCTGAAGCCAAATGGATAAACAGCGCTACTTTTATTCTTGCAGTGAAAAAGGATATTCCTCAATATCCTCCTGAGTCTCCGTACCAACGTATCGAGGTGATGTGTTTAGATACTTTGGGTAATTTAATACATGATCACTTTATCGGAACTCCTGATACTGTTGAATGGCCCGGTCTCCGTTCGAGGCTTGACTACATCGACACCAATGTTATCTATGTCGGGGGCACGCATAATTTCTGCCAGGCGTCAGAGTTTTGCCCGGTGAATTGCTGGTTTTCCCTTAATCAAATGGATTCTTTGTTAAATGTGCACTGGGAACACTTTTATGGCGGGGATGCCAATTATACCATGTATGGAATCAGGGCAACAAAGGATAAAGGGTGTCTGATGTTCGGGTCACGCTACGATCTTCAGGCAACGAATCCGGAAAGAGACATCTATGTCATCAAAGTTGACCAGAATGGCATTGTTACCGGCACCGGCGATCAACCAGACCCCAAATTCCATCATGCCATTGTATTTCCCAATCCCGGAAAGGATTATCTGATTGTTGAATCAGGGTCTCAGATTCAGGGATCGGAAATGATTATGTATGACATGCAGGGAAACCAGGTGTTTCATAAAATCATCCAAAGCCCCCATATTGAAGTAAACACCCGTGCGCTCCCTTGCGGAGCTTACCTGTGGCAAATAATGAATGAAGAAAAGGTTATTGAAAAGGGCAGATGGATTAAATTGTAAACTTTTATACCCTGAAAATCTGAAAATAACACCATAATATTTGCATATCGTATTTTCTTTGTAATTTGGATGATCCCATGGTTTTGAGAATATTTTGACCATCATGGCTCCCAATGGATTACATTAACTCGCTGCAATTATGAAAAAGTTCTACCTCTTACTCATTGCGCTCTCTTTTTTTGGCAGGGTACTGGCCCAGGATGTCAGGATCACCCTGACCACCAGTTTCCGGGAGATTGCCGTTCCCCTCGATTCCATATGGATGGAGAACCTCAACAATGGAACCAGTGTGATGCTGAACATCATGCCCCCCGCGATAACCACCTATGAAATTTACCTGTCGAAGGGAAAGATCATTTACGGCCTGGATGAGCTTCAGAAGCCGGGTGGACAGGCCGGTCCTGGTGACTTCCCTTAGCCGATTTTGTCTGGCCACTTCAATCTTTTAAAAATCAATGAATAGGAGTGATCAATTTACACCGGCTTGCGATAGTCAAAACCATCGGCCTTTCCACTTGTAAGGAATTCAGCTTTGAAGTAAATTAATTTTTGATCAGTTTGATGGTCTGAACACTCTTCCAGTTTTGCATTCTCAGGGAATAAACGCCCCTGCTGGCTTGCGAAAGATCAATGCTGTATTCATTCTGTGGTCCAAATTGCTTTCCGAGTATAAGCCTTCCGGCAATATCAAAGACCTGCACATAGAGGCTTGTCACCGCTGCGTTTTGAGGAACAATGGTGAATATACCTCCGGATGGATTCGGGAAGACGCGGAACCACGGCTTGTCGCTGCCCTCCAGGGAGTTGACGCCCACCGGACTATTGAAAACGAAGGATGCGGTCCTGGTTCCTCTTGTAGTATTGTCACTCTTTATGTATTGGTTTGTGTACCAAAATGTTTTATCATCAACCGGATCCAATGCCAGGGATGAATAGTCTCCCCACCTGTTGGTGCCCTCCTGGGAATACGCCCCGGACCAGATTGTGGTTTCTGCAATGTCAAGGGTTGAATTTCCGGCAAGATATGCTGTGGAGGTCTGTCCGCAATACCGTATCCCCGGGTATTCGCCCAGGCTGGAAACAGAATACCCCAAACCGATCTTGTTTTCCCCATTCAGAAGGACACTGCCCATCCACCGGCTTGTAGTATCGGGAGAGTAGGTGCTTTGCTGGCGGATACTCCAGTCTGCATTTGTTTTGCGTAATTCATACCACCTGATCCCTGCGCGTCCTTTGCCATCAACATTGACCGTATGACAACAAACAAGGGTCTGGTATGAGCCGAAATTCCTGTATTGAGGCATGTTCATAATGATGGTAGGCACGGCATCAACCTTCTGTGTGGATCCTTTCTGCCTGATGTTTGACCAATCGTTACCAAAATTGCTGGAAAATGTTGCCACATCAATTTGCTGGGTCCGTTGAAAGGTTGAGGCCGAAGGTGTTGTCCAGTTCACGGCCAGTTCATAGATCCAGAGCTGACAACTGCCACCCCATCCGGCATCGTTGATGGCAATAAACTGGCCGGGGGTTCCTTCGGGTGCAAAGGGGCCATCGTTATTAGCAGGAGGGACAACCATAAACCCTCCCGGACCGGGGCGATAGGGATTCTTGAATGGCAGCATCCGTGCCGTTTTATCCCCCACGAGCATTTTTTCACGTTCCATAACAAAGATATCATTGAGTCCGTTGGTATTGTTCACTCCAACATAATATCCATCGCGCCACACTCCGAATTTGATATAATCGGGCATTTTATCAGCCGGAAATGAGTATTGATGCCAGGAGCCTAAAGGATCATTGGTCTTTGAAATTGCAACAAGAATCCAATGGAGGGTTCCGGTGTCAGGTATTGAAAATTCCGCAACCAGGTAGCGGTCGGCCTGCTTATCGAAAATAACGATGGGATCGCCGTCGTTTCTGCTCGCTCCGGGCACATTGCCGAAGATCTGGTTGATATTTGTCGGGCCAGCCTTTATAGTGCCTGATTTATCGTAAATCGCATAGGTCACGTTGACGGTTTGCATGTAATGGTTGGGTCCTGCTGCGCCATTTTCATCAGGGGGCCATTCTGAGGTTTGACCGTCAAAATTGACCTGCTCGCTTTGATCAAAACTAATTTCTCCCATTTGCTTCTGAATAACCGGATCTTCTCCCTTCAGCAAAGCTGCCGCTGCGTTAGGATAGGAACGATACTTCAGGGTGGGGTTAAAAAATTCCTGCCTGAAAGTTTTTTTCAGCTTCGCGAGTTCTTCGGGGGTTGCGGGAGGGATGTCGCGAAGTGGCCGGCTCTCTCCCCAATAGGTGCCAAGAGTAACTTTTGAAGGATGAACAATGGCAGTTTCAGTTTGTTTGACTTTCGCCTGCCCTGTTTTAGCAGGAGCCTCGGAATTCTGGGCCATTGATGGTTCATTACCCAGAATAAATGCGGGTAAAAGTGTCAGGGAACAAAATGCCCTGCAACATAAGTTCATCGCTTTCATAAGATTGTGTTTTAATTTTTATTTCATTGCATCACTGGATAGGATACTGTGTTGTTTTAAAATCACCGGAGATCTCTTTGTCAAGCCATATTTCAATCATCGCTTCTGTCGGACTCGGAAAAAGATGGATTTTGAATTTCAGATATGCAAAGGATAGACCGAAAATGGCAGGAAAATAGCAATTGGATGATTCAAAACTGCTATTTGTCTGAAAATGAATGGTAAAAAAACCATTTTTTTTATAAAAAAATGGTTTTCCGAAATTGATTGGGGCAGGGTTAAGGAGTATTCAACAAAAAAAATGCTTACATACGCGAAAACGCGTGTATAATGAAGATTCGTGGACATGCCGGTGCATCTGACCACCTTGTGCCGATTTAAACTGACCATAGTATCTGTCTGTTTTAAAGATATTTAGACTCGCCTATTCCGATCGGCAGGGGGTGGTCAATTTAGTTGGTACATCCACTGAAGCCTCCACAACCCCTAAAAAAGCAATGAAAATGACTGCCGCTTTTATTTAACAATTAAAATATTAATCACGAAAAGGAACGACTGATCTGGAAATCTGGATAAAGTAGCCCACCATACTGGTCACCTATTTCAACATTCATAGTCCTCGACATATTAGCTATAACATAATGGATGTCGCAGCATGACAAAAAGAGTTCAAACAAGCTGTTGTTAAATAAACTGCTGTCTATTGGAAAGCTGTTCAAAGAATTTATTCTGATTCAGCAATTGAAGATGCTGAGCCATTTATAATCATCGCACCATATTGATGAAGACGAAATAATTTGTTAAATTTGTTCAGTTCACTGAAATACTAACCAACGGAGTTGCGTGTCCAGATCGTGACCATGAGATTGGTGCAAGGAAAAAAAATCAGGAAATAGCTGTATAACGAACTGACAAAGAAGGTGTTGAAAATAAATGATTAGGAGAGTTGGGAGCAAGTTCGAATCTTGCTACCCCGACTTGAAAATCAACCACTTACATCAGTTTTTGTAGGTGGTTTTTTCGTTAGGGTACCAACAAAGGTACCAACATGAGCCTGTTAAATTCGATGATTATCACAAAATCTTGCGAAAAGATATTAGTTTTGGACAGCTGCATCATCGGATCATGTCAATGAACTCGAAGATTCTTGGATTGCGTGTGGCAGGCGCCATTTTCGGCATCGTTGCCTGCTTTATCTTTTTAGGGTGGTAACAGGGGTTCCGATGGTTATTGCGGGATGGATGTTGCCAGTGCATGTGAAGAAAGGGGTGTTTTAAGATAAGGATTCTTTTTGATATCCTTGCCGTTGGTGATTTTATTCTTTGTATAAAAGTAAGATTAACTATACCTTTGGTTAGTAATGTTCAATAAGTTCAGTAACCACCCTCATTCCTGAGTCAGGATATTCCACTTATATTTGTAAGTTATTTTCTTCAGATGAAAGCAATACGATTATTCCTGTTTTTCTTTGGTTACGGGCTTTTTATGCTGGGCTCCGCGCTCGGGCAGTCGGTGGAACCAGTGAATTCAAATGGGGAGATTCAGCAGCCGGAAGTCCTTAAAATGAGCGAAATTCCCACCAGGTCTGTCCAGCTGATATCCAAAACCCGGGGGGCAATTCTTAACTTATACAAAGCCGGTACCCTGGAAACGATCAAAGCCAGGAATGAACTGATCCGATCAAGGATCGACACCAGCCTTTTAAAAGTAACAGACCGGAATGATACCCTGATCAGCCTCCTGACACTGGAAAGCAGGAAAATATTTCTGCAACAGCAGGAGCGTATCATTGCAAAGGAAGAACATCAGCTTAGAGAGATTCTCCAGTCTCTTGAAGATTTGATGAACATGCTTAACCAGGAAGAAAATGTGTGGAAAAAAACAAGGCTGCTGTTACATAAGGATTCCCTTAACACTCCTGTTACCCGGAATCTGGCAGCAACCATTGTTTTCATTGATTCCGCGCAGAGCCTGATTGACAAGAAATCAGAGATGATGATCGAAATCCTTGAAAAGACCATCACCCTGAGTATAAAGATCGACCTAGCCCTTCAAAAAACGCTTGAGCGGATCAAACGGACAGAATTGAATTTATTTGCCAAAGGCCAGGTTCCTTTCTTTGGTATTGATTTCCGAAAGGATTACCTGTATGCCGTCACCCATGCTCTTCAAACCTTCAAAGAGGTAAAGTTAAAAGAACTCGGCGATTACCTCCTTGTTCACCAGCCTTTAATCATCATCCTGCTTTTGCTTTTTGCAGCCCTTCTAGGACTTTTTTACATTCTCAAGAGAAGGGTCCATCTAAACCTGGAAGGATACGGAAAATTTTACAAGGAGATGCTGCTGATCCTGATCTCAAAGCCTTTGAGTGCAGCAGCCTTGCTAACCCTTTCAGCAGCTGCGTTTATCTTTCCTGACCGCCCTTACATCTTTCGTGAGTTAATTGTGTTTATCACCATTTACCCTCTCTTTAACCTGTTCAACAGGATCCTGGACCGCAAATACCAGGTATATCTCTATTGGTTCGGTTTTATCGTCCTGATGTACCTGTTGATTATTCTTGTCGTTTCCGACATAGTACTTGCCCGCCTGATATACCTTATTGCTGCTTTTGCTGAAGCCGGCCTCCTTGGAATGATGCTTGTCAAACTCAGGAAGAGGATGGACACGGGCTTTCTCAGGAGCATTGTTTACATCTTTGTTATTTTTAATCTGGCCCTTGCCATAACAGGGCTGGTCTCAAATCTCTCAGGCAGGGTTGTCCTTACCTACATGGCAATCAATTCAGTGTTTATCAACACCCTGAGTGCGATGATGTTTTATGTTGCCATCATCATGCTGAATGGTATTGTCGCTCTGGTAATCGATTCTCCTCAGGTCAGGAAATTGAATATTTTCAACCTTTACGGGGAACAGATAAAAGAGTGGTCGATCCTGATCCTGAACATGCTGGCAGTGTTTTATTGGTTCATGGGTTTTTTACAGGCTTTTTATATAGATAATTACGCATCGGAACTGGTCATCTCTTTTTTTACTTACAAGTTCGTGATTGGAACGGCCAGTTTCTCGCTCGACATTGTTCTGCTCTTCTTTGCAGTCATCTTTGGATCCTTTTTTTTAGCGAGAATCCTTCAACTGATCCTGGAAAACGATGTGCTCAACCGCATGCCACTGTCCAAGGGTCTACCCCATACCATTGCCATGTCGGTAAAGTACTTCCTGGTCATTTCAGGTATTTTTCTGGCATTCACTGCAACGGGCATCCCGATGGACAAATTTACCCTCATCCTTGGAGCATTCAGCGTGGGTGTCGGATTCGGACTTCAGAAAATATTCAGCAATCTCGTCTCAGGATTGATCCTCCTGTTTGAACGGCCTATCCAGATAGGAGATACCGTGCAAGTTGGCTCTCTCATAGGACGTGTAAAATCAATCGATCTTCGTGCCAGCAACATCCACACTTTCGACGGCTCCGAGGTTATTGTACCGAACGAACAACTGGTATCAAACGAGGTGATAAACTGGACACTTTCGGATATGAAACGAAGGGTGAAAGTCCCCCTGAGTGTGAGCATCGAGTCGGATCCCTTTCAGGTCCAAAGTCTCGTTATGGAAATCCTGATGAATCATCCAAAGATATTGAAGGACCCCAAACCTTTGGTTTACTTCATCCTGGTTGGCCAAAGTTCGCTCGACTTTGAGCTGCTGTTCTGGATATCAGAAAAGGGTGAAGGCCGAAGCACAAAGAGTGA